>Ga0209536_100005970_pt1 | contig 18780 bp, 20 predicted proteins | sample DeeMarSeWOR28_12_FD_187461 | JGI IMG/M metagenome (GOLD analysis project Ga0209536, IMG submission 187461) | Marine sediment microbial communities from White Oak River estuary, North Carolina - WOR-2-8_12 (SPAdes) (version 2) | ecosystem: Environmental > Aquatic > Marine > Intertidal zone >... | reverse complement strand
TGGATCGCCGCCGTGCCGAGCGCGGACGTGCGCCGTCGGGCCCAGGCGGAGATGAGGGTGGCCGCGGCCTACATGGAGGGCATAGAGAGCATCGAGGAGTGGCCCAACATAATTCGATGCCTCGTCCATCATGGATACTCGGATGACGAGATCAGTCGGATCGTAGGAGAGAACGCCCTGAAGTTGATGACAAGGATATTCGATTTACCACGAGGCTGGTAGTTCAAATCTACTCCTCATTACCTAGTGTCAGAGTTTTCATGGAACATTGAACACTCACTCCCCGGTGGGCTGGTACTTGAAGCTCACATTATACTGCTCGGCGGGGAGGGCGTAGCCCTCGCATGGGAACGGGTATGCGAGCACCCCATCAGGAAAATCCACATCGGACCCATAGCACATCCAGTAGAAGAACGTGTCCGGCTGGACCCAGTGGAGGTAGCGGTTCCCCAGGCGGACGGTGGGGTTCCTCTCCGCGTGGGGCACCTTGAACCGGAAGGCAGCCATGGAGTGGTCACCTACGCTGCCGGCGTAGCCGATCACCTCCCCCCGCCTCACCGTTCTCCCCATGAGGGCCCCACAGGAACCGGCGCCCCCGATCCCCCTGAACACGATCTCATACCGTTCGAAGAACATGTGCCCCTCCGCCTGCCAGGTGCCCCTCCACTCCTCGACCCTGCCGCAGGAACCACCCTCATCCTGGCCGACGAGCAGCGGCGAGCTCTGCAGGTGATAGACGCAGACGACCATCCCCGGCCAGTCGGGGCTCGCGGACTCGAAGACCAGCTCTAAGTCGTCGTAGGGGGACTGCACCTCCCCGTCCGACCGGACCCGACGCACGGCGTTCCTGTTGTCGAAGCCCACCAGCACCATGTCCACCGGGGCGAGCACCGGCGTCCCCCTTTCGAGCTCGAAGTCCAGGCTGCTCTTGTCTGGGTACGGAGGGCAACCCTGACACCCGCCCTCCTCGGGGCCGAGGGTGACAATACTCGGGTCCGCGCCGGTGCCGATGACCTCAGGATGGGAGTTGATGCCCTCCATGCTGGGCGGCGGCGAAGTGATCGCGGACGCGCTTGACCCAGGTACGCCTCGGACGGGCTGCCTGCCCAGCGATAGCTGCGCCATTATATCGATCTTGGTGGAGATCAGGAAGCCTGCTATGGCAACCACGGTGAGAGCTCCAACCAGAGCTGCGACTGCAATCTTCTTCAATAAATGCTCCTTCCGTTATCCCAGACATACCTCATAGACGTAACCTTATACCTGCTTGTCTGTGGCGCTAATTACCCCAAGGTCTACAGCTGGTACCTACTCTAAGATTTCATTCCGTTCTCGCAAGGTACTAAAAAGGGAGTGTCAGAATGGCTAACGTTACTCGACAAACCCTTGGCGAATCGATAATTTAATCTTACAATTGAGGGGAATACACACGCACACCGGGTGAGGCTCCTGAGATTACTGATTGAGAACGTCTCTAAACGTTACAAGGGGAGCGACGTCTACGCTCTACGCGACTTAACCCTTGACATAGGCCCCGGGATCTTGGGCCTCCTCGGCCCCAACGGGGCAGGCAAATCCACGCTAATGCGCATCATAGCGACCATCACCAGGCCCACCCACGGCGCGGTACTCTGGGACGGGGCCGACATATCTGAGAAGCCCGACGAGATACGGGCGGTGCTGGGCTACCTCCCCCAGGACTTCGGGGTCTACCCCAACCTCAACGCCGACGAGTTCCTGCGCTACATGGCCGCCATCAAGGGGGTCGCCCCCGAGGCCGCGAAGGACCGGATCGACGACCTTCTCGCCTTCGTCAACCTCACCGAGGCCCGGAAGCGCCCTCTGGGAGAGTACTCCGGGGGCATGAAGCAGAGGATCGGGATCGCCCAGGCCCTGCTCAACGACCCCAGGGTGCTAATCGTCGACGAGCCCACGGTTGGGCTGGACACGGAGGGCCGAGTGCGTTTCAGGCACCTCCTGGCGGAGCTGGCCGGGGACCGCGTCGTCATCCTGTCGACCCACATCGTCTCCGACGTCGAAGCAGCCGCCAACGACATCGCCATCATCGACCGGGGGCGCCTGCTCGTCCGGTCGTCCCCTGAGGAGCTGCTCCAGTCGGTCGAGGGGAAAGTCTGGGACTGGGTCATCCCCAGCGCCGGGCTCACCGACGCCAAGCAGAGCCACCTCATCAGCAGCATAGTCCGCCGCGGCGACGGCCTCCACACCCGGGTCGTCGCCGAGACAAGCCCAGCCGACGAGGCGCGACCATCCAGCTCGCCCACCCTGGAGGAGGCGTACCTCTACAGCATCTCCTCCCATCGAGGGGCGGGAGACGGATGAACAGGCTCCGCGCGCTCTGGGCCCTCATGCGGGCGGGCTACCTGAACAAGGTACGAACCTACCGCTTCCTCCTAGTTTTGGTCCTCACCATCGTCGCCGGATACGTCTTCGTCCCCGCCCCGGACGCCGACTACGTGACCCTCGGGTGGGGCTCATCCACCACGTTCTACAGGGGAGCCTACGACAGCGCCTGGATCGGCGCCATGGTCGCACTGCTGACGGGACTCTTCCTGGCCCTAGCAGGGTTCTACGTGGTCAACGACTCCGTCAGACGCGACGAGGAGACACGGGTAGGGCAGATCATCGCGACCACCCCCCTCAGCAACTGGGTCTACACCCTGGGCAACACCCTCTGCAACTTCATGGTCCTCTCGACGATGAACGCCATCATATTCCTCACGGCGATAGGGATGCAACTAATCCGAGGGGAGGAACTAGCCATCAACCTGGGTGTGATGATGGCCCCATTCCTCGGGCTCGTGCTCCCCGTAATGTTCCTGGTCTCCGCCGTCGCCGTCATGTTCGAGACACGGCCCAGGCTGAAGGGCGGAGTCGGTAACGTGGCGTACGCGTTCATCTGGATGTTCAGCCTCCCCCTCCTCTCGGAGAGCTTCGACCTGTTCGGGATCGACGCGGTCCTGTCGAGCATGGGCGCGGCGGGCCTCGCCAGGTACCCCGAGATCGCCCATAACTCGTTCATACTGGGGTATGGGTGGGGCTTCCCCGTGGGGCGGGCCCTCGCCACCTTCACCTGGCAGGGCATACAGTGGACCACCGAGCTCCTCCGGACCCGACTCCTGCTGGTGGGCGCCGCAACGGTGATCTCATTGCTCTCCTCCGTGGGCTTCAGCCGGTTTGACCCCGCACGTGAAGTCCGGAAGGGTGACGAAGCGCCGTTGGACATCCTCGACTTAGAAGAGGTTGAAACGAGACCCGTCCTTCAATCGATACAGGTCCAGCTGAGACCGCTGGGCGAGAAAGGGCGCCAGTTCCGATTCGGATCCATGCTGTGGGCCGAATGCCGCCTGATACTGGGGGAGTCGAGGGATCTACCCTTCTTGGGGATGTACGGGTCCGCTGTCGCAGGGGCGCTGATCATCATGGGCTTGTTCCTCCCCCTCGACAGCGCACGGGGGATGATGCTCCCCCTCGCCTGGCTCCTGCCGGTTCTGATATGGTCGAAGCTCGGCACCCGGGAGGCCCGTTATCGGACGGATCAGCTGGTCTTCTCCTCCGCGAAGGCCCTCCAGCGCCAGCTGCCCGCCGTCTGGATGGCGGGGGTGCTCCTGGCCTTGGCCACCGGGAGCGGGGTCGCGCTGAACATGGCGCTCAACGGAGAGTGGCCGGGGGTGCTCGCATGGGGTGTCGGGGCCCTTTTCATCCCCTCGCTGGCGCTCTGCCTTGGTGTCTGGACGGGCTCCAGCAAGACGTTTGAGTTCATCTACTCCCTGCTCTGGTACATCGGGCCACTCAACCAGGTGGAAGCCCTCGACTTCATGGGGGTTGTGCCCGGATCCGTGAAGGCGGGGATCTGGCAGCACTATGCTGTGTTTACATTAGTCCTCTTTGTACTGGCTTTCATCGGGAGGAGATGGCAGATCCAGAGAGGATAAAACAGCGAATGCAGGTCACAATGCATCGATAACATATTTCGTTTCAGACGCCCGAAATTACGCCCATGGGGCTCACCATGCATCCATGTCTTATATCCCAATAAAACATGATAATGCGATAACCATGTCCCTCGTAGGTGGAACCCCGTTCTGGCAACAGATTGAAGCCGCCAAGTACGCCCACAAGATCATCAACGAGCGCTGCGCCGTCCAACCCGGCGAGGAGGTGCTCATCCTCACGGACACCAAGACGGAGCTCGAGATGTCCATGAGCCTCGCCCAGGCGGCCGCGGCGGCGGGCGCACGCTGGAACCTCCTCGTCCAGGACGCCTGGATGGACGAGTCCAGCCCCAGGATCCTCACGGACATCGCCAAGAAGGCTCTGCTCGCGACGGACCTGTTCATCGACGTTGGGTACAGCCTCTACCCTGACGTCCCCCCCGAGTACACCCAGATGATGGAGGAGAAGAGGACACGGCGAATGACCCTGGAGTGCAGGACCCTACGAAGCATGACGGGGGGAGGTGCAGACTGCGACCCCAAGGTATTCCACGACATCGGGGAGCGGATGAGGCCCTACGTGGAGGGCGGGGAGGGAGAGGTCCACTGCACCAGCGAGCTGGGCACCGACCTCCGATGCAGCGTCAAGGGCGCCAGGAACATCAACTACACGGGCCTGGCGGACAAGCCCGGCACGTCGGGATGCACCCCCGACGGTGAGTTCGAGATCTACCCCGTCCTGGGCTCAGCCAACGGTGTCATAGTCGCGGACGGCCCCATGAACCACGTCAGGGAGAGCACCGGGGTCTACGGCAACTACCCATGGGACGCCTACAACGAGCCGCTGAAGCTGATCGTGGAGGAGGGCAAGTACGTGGAGGCCATCGGAGAGGGCGGCGACGCGGACAAGTTCCGATGGCTCATAGAGAACATCCCTAACGCGGACAACTTCGGAGAGTTCGCGATGGGCACCAACCCCCTCTGCCGCGAGACGGGGGAGTTCTCTGAGGAGAAGAAGCGCCTCGGAAACGTCCACGTGGCCTACGGGAGGGGGTGCACCCCCGCCGTCCCCTGCAACATCCACCTTGACATCGTGCTGAGGAAGCCTCGGGTGGAGATCGACGGGGTGACCATCATCGAAAAAGGGAAACTCCTGATCTAGCGTCAATTCCCTGCCCTTAAACCAATGTTCGAGCCTCCGAGTCGCGCAGAGGAGCTAGAAAACCCTTATATGCACATACTTTTTTCCTTTTTTTTACTGTAACGGTAGGCGAATTGTTTGGGAAGATCAAGAATCAAGATTACTGTCCTGAAACGCGTCGACCCTGAGTACATCTTCAATGGAGACGTGCCCGTGTCACCGACGGGCCAGAAATATACCATCTGCACCGTCTTCCATGATGGTCAGGAGTTCATACTGGAGACCGACAACAAGAGGCCGGAGGGGTTCTGCCCGTGGGCGTTCCACGACATCTTCAAGGACGCCCACATCCTCATGTTCGGCGGAGACTTCACTCCTTGGACCCCCGAGGGGACCCAGATCACGTGCTGCTCAGACGGCATCAGACCCGTCTCCTTTAAATTGGAGAGGTTGGACGACTGAACGTTTTGGGTTTCATCGACATCTGTACGGATCAGAAACAGTAAATATCATGTAAAGGTAAGAAAACATTGAGTGAATAAATTTGGACAACTCCCAGGTATTGACACTGGAGACGGGACGCAAGCTCGGGTACGCCGAGTACGGTGCAGAGGGAGGCAACCCTGTTTTCTATTTCCACGGATACCCCGGGAGCAGGCTCGAAGCCGGGCTCATGGAGGACCATTGGGAGAGCAGCGGCATCCACCTCATCTCCGTCGACAGACCCGGCATGGGGTTATCAGAATACCAGCCCCGTCGCACCATCCTTGACACGCCCGACGACGTGATGGAGCTAGCCACCCACCTCGGGCTGGAGAGTTATGGTGTGATGGGGGTGAGCGGGGGAGGGCCTTACGCCCTCGCCTGCGCCTACAAGATTCCCTCAGATCAGATAGTAGGCTGTGCCGTTATCTCCGGCTCCGGCCCCTACCACCTAACCCAAGAGGGGCTGGGAAAGGGGGAGAGATACATGCTGTCCATCGCCAGGAACCTCCCCTCGGCTTTCGGGTTCCTTCTCTGGTTTCAGCTGGGTCGCAACGTGGGACGAGAGGAGTGGTGGGAGAAGAACTACGCTGGCATGACCGCTGGCGCCCCCGAGCCGGATGAACGGATCCTGAACGACACTAGGATGAAGGAGAACATCAAGGTGAAGACTGTCGAGGCGTTCCGTCAGGGCTCCAGGGGACTCGTCCACGACTTCGTCCTATACTCCAAGGACTGGGGATACGAGTTAAACGAGATACCAGCGGAGACGCGGCTACACCTCTTCCACGGTGAGCTGGATAAGAACGTGCCCCCACACATCGCAAGGACCGTCGCGGATAAGATCCCCCACTGTGTAGCCAAGTTCTATCCCGATGAGGGGCACATGTCGGTCTTCGTGAACAGGTTCAACGAGATAGTCAGCTCAGTCAAGGGATGATATCTAGGTAATACGACTGAAAAATCACCGCAGTCAATCATCTTATATTCCTATCACAAAACGATAAACTATATGGACTCGATAAAATCCCTCAAGTTCACCACCCTCGCCGAGAACCTCGTCATGGCGGGAGGTCTCGGCCAGTGGGGCTTCTCTCTGCTCCTGGAGGTCGAGGACGCGCGGGGGAGAGCGCGCAATGTCATGATGGACACCGCCACCATCCCCGAGGGCCTGTTCCACAACATCGAGCACATGGAGCTCGACATCAGCGATCTGGACTGCCTCGTGCTGAGCCACAACCACTTCGACCACACCTCCGCGAACATCCAGGTCGTCGAGGCGACCGGCGGGGTGAAGGTCTACGCCCACCCCGGCGTCTTCGACCCCCACATCCTCAAGAGCGCCAGTGGCAAGACTAGGGACATCGGCGTGCCGGAGGGGCAGGGGATCGCCGAGCTGGAGGCCGTGGGGGCGGAGGTCATCCTCAGCCGGGAACCAGTCGAGATCGTCCCCGGTCTGTGGACCACGGGGGAGGTGCCCAGGAAGACCCTCGAGACGCCGATGGAGCTCAGAGAGGGAGCCCAGATACTGACCGAGATCGACGGAGATTGGAGATCAGACAACCTGACCGACGACCAGTCGCTCTGGATGGACCTCAACGGCTTCGGGGCGGTGGTGGCCTCAGGGTGCGCCCACGCGGGGATCGTGAACATCCTCAACCACGTCAAGGGGCTGGGAGGCTTCGACGACATCGAGTGCTACGTAGGGGGGACCCACCTATCCGGGAGGAACGATGACTACCTCGACAGCGTCCTAGCGGAGCTCAGGGGGTTCGGCTTCAAGCTCTTCAGCCCCTGCCATTGCACGGGCTTCAAGGCCACGAGTCGCCTCTGGAAGACGTTCCCAGACGCGTTCGTCCTCAACTACTGCTGCCGAGAGATAGACCCCCTTGACCCTCCAGAGAACAGGGTGATGTAACCTCTACCCGGAATTCAGTGAAGGGGTTTGAGGCCCGTTTTCACTCTCCATTTTTCCTAATTTCAGTACTTGACAGGTTAGAAACAGATCGAGATTTCCGAAAAACCGTCCTGCACAGCCCTGCATCAGTTCAATTAGGGTGCTCCACTGAATCGTCGCGCGGGGGATAAAATTATTCTTTGAAGATGTATTCATCATTATGATTGATTATGGGGCCTCAGCCAATTCTGGAGACGGAGCGACTGATACTTAGACCATTCAAGCTAAGTGACGCAGAAAAGGTACAGGAACTCGCAGGGGACAAACGAATAGCATCGACAACGTTGAACATCCCCCATCCCTATGATGATGGAATGGCGGAAGGTTGGATCAATACCCATGAAGAAAAATACAAGAATGGAAAGGGAATCGTCTATGCTATCACTTCAAAGGATGACGGGGAGCTCATTGGAGCAATAAGTTTGAATAAGCTAATTGATCATCATGCAGCGGAACTAGGTTACTGGATTGGAGTACCGTATTGGAATAATGGATATTGTACGGAAGCTGGTAAAGCAGTCCTCAAATATGCCTTCCAGGAAGTTGAGCTTAACCGGGTCTATGCGCTTTATCTAAGTCGTAATCCTGCATCAGGGCGTGTGCTTGAAAAACTTGGTATGGTTCATGAGGGGACTCTGAGAAAGCATGTCTTGAAATGGGGTGTTTACGAGGACTTGGAATATGTTGGAATACTCAGATCAGAGTGGAAAAAAACTGGCTCTCACGATCCCGTGTCGAGTCCATGAAGCTTGAGTCACTCTCTGTTAAAGTACCGCTTCATCATCACAGCCCAGACCAGTATCGACCCCAATACGACGCCATACGACGTGATGCTCGAGAAGAGCTTCGCCTTTCCGGGGTCAGGCACCTGGATATCGTCGACGTTCTGTAGATAGCTCCCGAGTTCCAGGGTGAAGATGAAGCCATCCCCACTCCCCTGGTTGGCCCCCTGAAAGGCATCGTCGGTTGTGTAGAAGTCGCTTGAGTAGCTGTTGCCTACGAGGTACAGCTTACCATCATCCATGACAATCCCGCTCGGGTGGTCCACCTCCGATCCGCCCAGGTAGGAGGAGAGCTTGAGCTGGCTCTCGGTATCCAGGACCAGAAGGACGATGTCGATGACCCCCATGAAGTCCCCCTGGAAGGCGTTAACCACCGGGAACCCCCCCGAGTTCACTATGCCTATAATCACAGAGTCATCTCCGAGGAAGCCGACCTGAATAAACGAGTCCCAGACCGCCCCTCCGTAGTACGTCGAGTAGAGGAGCTCCCCCTCAGAGGAGACCTTGGCGTAGTACCCGTCGACGCCGGCCTCAGGGTTGGGCCCCTCGGCTACTTCGCCGCCGTACGCCTCCTGGAGGGCGTCAGGGGTCACCGGGAAGTCCCCCGACCATGTCCTGCCCACGACGTGGATGGCGTTGGAGGAGTCGACCCCCAATCCGAAGCATTGGTCCATGTCGTCTCCGCCCAATAGGGTTGAGAGGACAAGGTCACTGTACCCCTGAAACTTGGCTATGAAGCAGTCCGACGCCTCACCTACGATGCTATCCTGGAAGGCGTCGTCCGTGATCGGGAAGTCGTCGCTCATTGTCGAGCCCGCGATGATGAGGCAGCCTTCCCCGTCAAACTCCAGCTCATTCGCCGAGTCTCTGTCAACCCCGCCTAGGAAAGAGGAGTAGCCGATGGCTGCCCCATTGGCCTCTATCTCCATGATGAAGACGTCGAGGGAGCCCCCGATCTCAGGCTGGTAGGCGTCCGAGGAGACGGGGAAATCGGCCGACTCAGTGCTTCCGACGATGACCATGTTCCCATACTGGTCTAAAACTAAATCGCCCAGTGAATCTGAGCTGGAACCCCCGAGAAACGTGGAGTACACGAGCACCCCTCCGGATGAGAGCACCGTGAGGAAGCCGTCGGCATCCCCTCCGCCGTATGAGGGCTGAACTGCGTCATCCGTTACGGGGAAATCTTCGGACTGGGTGTCCCCGAGGAGGATAACCTCGTCGTCGTCGCCTGTCAGCATCCTCCTGGGATTTTCCAGCCCACCTCCCCCGAGGTAGGAGGCCCACAGGAGCTCCCCCCCATCGGAGAACTTGGCGACGTAGCAATCCCCCATCCCGTAAAGATGCTCAGGCACAACACCTCCCCCATACTCGCCCTGGTATGCGTTTAACGTCGGGAGGTCCATCGAGAATGTCCCGCCGAACACCAGGACGTTGCCCTCGGAGTCCACGGCCACATCCACTAACCTGTCCACATCGCTTCCCCCGAGGTACGTGCTGTACGTGTAGTCCTCCAGAGACTCATGGACCTGGCCAGGGTGGTTCAAAGCTATATAGGGAGGATTACCTCTCACCAAGACTACCCGAAGAGAGAAGGCTGCGGCCAGAATTCCTAGGATGATGACCGTTGCGAGCTGTCTTGGTTTGGTATGTTCATTCAAGAATATTCTCATTTCATTATCACCTCAAAAGTACCTGAGTATGGAGCCCGGACGCGCCCTCTTCACCCCATAGTACCACCTACAGAGCCACCACAGGACCACGAGACCCGCCGCCCAGAGGGCAAAGGTCTGATACATCTCCAGGTAGAAGGGGCGCTCAATGACGCCAGGAAGCCTCAGCCTGTAGAGCCACAGGTGAGCAATATAGAAGAACAGCGGGGTCCTACCGATGTCATGGATGGCTTTCGTGACGAAGTTACGCTCGGGTCTCCGCTGGAGAAACAGCCCTACGGCCATAAAGATGCACATCCCCCCGAGCCCCCAAAGAAGGAAGGCCACGCTGGGGGGATACTTGGAGACGTAGAGCCAGTCTATCACAGTTCCCCCGCGGCGTACGAGCAGGTTCCCGTAGGAGTTCAGCCACCTGACCACGAAGAACAGGGCGATGGAGGCGACACCGGTGGCCAGGATGGCGTTCCTCAGCTTCACAGAGGATGCATCCATCTTCCTGAGCACCGACCCGAAGCACCAGCCAAGCCCCATGACGCCGATCCACGGGATTATAGGGTAGAGCCCCACGTACGGCCACGACTCGAAGTTGGGCTCATGGATGATGACCCTGATGTACCTGCCAGCAACGGTCTCGGGTGAGATCCAGCTCAGGTCGAGGAACGAGTGGTTCAACACGATGAAGAGGCTGATGACCAGGATGGCTGAGGCCGGGAGACGCCTGTAGACGCTGAAGATCAGGAAGCATACGCCTATGCACGCGATGACGCCGAAGTAGTAGACCGGGACATCGAAGGCCGGAGCGACGAGCAGGGCCTCGAGCGCCAGCAGTATTATTCCGCGGGTGATGATGTGGAGGGAGATCTTCCCCTGGGACTCCCCCCTCTCAACGCGCCTCATGGTGCTGAGGGCAAGGACGGTCCCCGCCAGGAAGATGAAAGAGGGGGCGCACCAGTGGCTCACGAACCTCTCAAGGAACCAGACGAGGCTCGCGAAGGGGGGCGCACTCCCCAGCACCCCCTCCCCCCCGTGGTGCAGCTCGTGCCAGAAGCTTGAGACGTGATCCCAGGCCATCACTATCATCACGAAGCCTCGGGTGAAGTCGATGAAGCTCAGACGGCCTGCAGAACTGACGAGACTCCCCGCGTCCACCTTCGTTTCCTGCATCCACACACCTCCAACGGACTGGGGAGATGTGCAGTGGAGAGCATATTATTCCTGTATCTGAAACTAGTTTCCAAAAAGTAGGGTTCACTTAAGCAGGATGGTGTTGCCCATCCCCCTGCGCTTCCGCTCCACCAGACCCCTGCTCTCAAGGAGATCCAGGGCCCTGCTGACATTCGATTTTGATACCCCTGTCAACTCGGAGAGCTCGCTCTGGGCTATGATTCCCTGGGCGTCGATGATCGCCTGGAAAACCTTCTGCTCGTCGTCCTTCAGCGTGGGGATCATGCGCTCGTACCTTGACAACCTGCTCTCAAGCAACATCTCGCCCGTGGGCTTCTGGACTTTGTCGAAGAGCATGAGGTAGACGACGCTCATCCCCGCCACGAGGGAGGACACTACTAGCAGGGCAACGTCGTAGAAGCTGTAGTTCTTCATTACCTGGCTGAGCACTGTCTCCTCGCCCTCTAGGAATATGTGGATCTCCGTGGGGTTCAGAATTTTCAGCATTATGAGGAAGACGGATACGATGAAGACGCAGGCCACCAGGAGGGAGCGCCCACGTAGGTTGAGCCTCCACATCATCCCTGCGCCTCAGCCTCCATAGTTGACCCCTCATCACTTCGTTTCGAACGAGATCTCCCTGAACTCTTTAACAGAATAGAAGCCGGAGTCAAACCTGACGACGTAATATCGGTCCTTCACATGCAATATGAACCCTATTCTACCCGGGGGAGACTCCGAGTGAACCTTAGAAATAACCCCGTTGATACCAAACTCTTCATCGATGATCAGCTCCCGGATACGGTTGTCTCTGAATGCGTATTCCAGCAGATCGTATACCTCATTCAGCTCCGTGTTCTGACCGTGCTGCCAGTAGGCGGTATCTATGCCCTCGAAAGGTACATCCTCATCGAACTCCGGGATGTGGACCAGGAATGAGGATTCGCCTGAACCTTCAGGAACCAGATGAAAGTTCTGGGTGTACTCGGGCACCGAAATAATGAAGACGTTCTCTTTGATGATTAACTGGCTGTGGACGGAGCCATAGGGCAATGTGTAGTTCAGTACCTTCTTACCTTTGATGAACTCGGCTATCCAAACGGTGCCATCCGGATTAGTACCAACCTTGCCCGTTGAGACATGGTGCTGGACAGGGGCTTGATCTTCAAAATACTTTGTGACTGCATAGGCTAGAACAGAGCCCATTATGACCAAGACAATTATCAGCAGGGTTCTGTTCCTTCCATGATACTCCATACTACCCACTCAGCATCCACGCAGTATCAGATAGTGAGCTACTAGCTTATCAGTTATAATTATGAAACTAGTTTACAACTGAGATATAGACTCTTTTCGTCTATACGATCAACTGGAATCTGAACCACACCACGCATATTTTATAATATCCGAAGAATTGATCGAAGGAGATCTACATGCCTGACGGAGAAACTTACGAGGTCCTGCAGAGAAGCATTCCCCCGCTTCCAGAAGACAACGACCCCGAGTACTGGGAGAAGCTACGGGAGCAGTTCCCGATGCCCCCCGACGAGGCGTTCTGTAACACCGGGACCATCGGCGCCTCCCCCCTACGGGTGCTCCACGCCGTCGTTGGCTACATGGTCCAGTCCATGGCCGAGGTCGCCCACGTCGACTGGCACGGGGGAGGGATGAGCCTCCTATCCGGGTACGGGGCGTACACTGACCTGAGGTCGAAGGTGGGGAAGCTCATCAACGCCGACCACAAGCTCGTCGCCCTCACCCAGAACGCCACGATGGGTATGAACATCCTCTCCAACGGCCTGGAGCTGCCCCGGGGATCAGGCGTCATCACCACGGACATCGAGCACCCCGGAGGCAGATGTGGCTGGGAGCTCCTCGCAAAGCGGAGGGGGACGACGCTCAAGATGGCGGAGATCAGGTTCCCTGTGGAGGGCCCTGAGCAGGTGGTGGAGGCCTTCGAGGAGTCCATAGGGACGGAGACACGGGTCATGTCCTTCCCACACATCTCCTCGGAGCAGGGGATGGTCCTCCCGGTGAAGCGGCTCTGCGCCCTCGCCAGGGAGAACGGTATAATCTCCATCATCGACGGCGCCCAGGCGACGGGCCACATCCCAATAGACGTCGAGGAGATCGGCTGCGACGCCTACTACTCAAGCCCCCACAAGTGGCTCATGGCCCCCGCGGGGAACGGCTTCCTCTACGTGAAAGACACACTCATCGACGACGTGTGGACGACCCTCGCCAGCTCCCAGTGGGACAACCACGAGGACAACGGGTTCCGGCTGGGGCAGCGGGGCACCGGAAACCCCGCCCTCCTCATGGGGCTAGAGGCTGCACTGGACCTCCACTTCGAGATCGGGCCTGAGAGGGTCTACGGCAGGATAAAGGAGCTGGGGGACCGCCTGCGCCGGGGGCTGGGCCAGATGGATGGGGCCGAGATAGTCACCCCGGTCCACCCGGAGATGTGCGCCGGCCTCACCACGTTCAAGGTAGCCGGAGTCGAGGACCGAAAAGTCCAAGACGAGCTTTGGAACAGGGGCAGGATACAGCCCCGCGCGCTAAGAGAGGGAAAAGGGGTGAGGTACAGCACCCACATCTACAACAGCGAGGACGAGATCGACCGCACGCTGCAGATAATAGAGGAACTGAGGAGGGGATGAGTGACGATGGAAAAGGAGGAGATCAGGGTTCTCAAGGGAGGCAATATGGACATAGACCTGCTACCGAGCCCCGATGTCTCATGGCAGATCGAGCCGTGCCCCTGGAACGAGGAGGAGGGGATCCAGGAGCACAAGTGCGCTATCAAGAACACGTCAATCTGCAAGCACTTCAGGGGAATAGAGCCCCTCGACAGCGTCCGATGCGCCTACCCGGGAAGGAAATGATGCCGCATTCGACCCGCTCCTGGTGAAAACATTTATCGCCTTGGCTGAAGACCAGAGACGTATGAAGCTGACGATAATCGTGAACGATGCACCCTACGGCATCGAGAAGCCGTGGAACGCGCTGAGGCTCGCCTCCACGAGCGCCTCGGAGGAGATGGGCATGACCGTGAACGTCTTCCTAATGGGCGACTCGGTGGTCTCCGCCAAGAGGGGGCAGAGGACCCCCGACGGCTACTACAACATGGAGAAGATGCTCCGGTCCCTCGTCAACAGGGGGGTCGATGTTCAGTGCTGCGGGTCATGCCTCGACGCGCGGGGGCTGAAGGAGGATGAGCTCGTGGACGGCGTCAAGAGGGGGACGATGAAGCTCCTCTCCACCTGGGTCAAGGAGAGCGACAATGTCATCTCATTCTAACTCCAATGTACAGACAATAACCCCTATCCAGTTGAGCGCGCCGAAAAAGCTTGACTAATGACTTACCCCGTCTCGTAGGTTAATTTCTCCTGAGCCTCTTGCCCCCGAGCCTCACGATGGACCTCATGACGTTGCCGTTCCTTAGCAGCTTGAGGAGCAGCTCGCCATTGGGGGTCAGTGAGTAGAAGCGAGTGTTCTCCTCCGTCTCCTCGACGACAAAGCCATCCTTGAGCAGGAACCCGTCGAACCAGTGGTTGAACTGTCGGGTGTTCCCAAGGATCTTCGTCAGGTCCCACCGCGACGCCCTGTCGCCCTCCTCGATACATTTGAGGAGTTGGTAGGCTATCGTGACGGGATCCCTGGGCTCGGACAACCGGCTCACATGTTCCCCAGTTCTTTGTTTATCTCGAAGAACCTGACGTACTTGTTCTTCAGAAGCTCATATCTCTGGAGCATCCTGACGCCGTTGTACAGGATCGCCGTGAACCCGATCGCCCAGACTCCTACGTAGAGGGGCCCCCTCCACAGGTTGTCAACGAGGATGAGGATCTGGATTATCGTGATGACGATCGCGAGGATCGCAGCGACCCTCGTATTGTCGATGCCCTCGGTCAGGTCCCTGGAGATCACCCTGGCGTCCTTCAGCATCTCATCAAAGAGGCTGTTGAGATCCGCTATTGCCTCGGCGACGTCCTTCTCAGAGGATTTCTCGCCCATATCTGTCCACGGAACGTAATTGTCTGTAGAGGTTAAAACCGTTGTTCTAGAAGCTAAACCGGCATAGTTTCCTGTGAAAAAACACGATCAGAGCATATACATACACTCCCTTAGGGCTCTGCGACCGGATATTATTATATGAACTGGAATCCAGCATACGTTTATGGTAAAGGCGGCGATCCTCGAGGGCGTCGAGGAGCTCAAGACGGTGGACTACCCTGAGCTGGAGGTCGAGCCAAATGCCCTCATCCTGAAGACGGAGCTATGCGGCGTATGCGGAACCGACATGCACCTCTACGGGGGCAACATGGCGATCCCCTTCCCCGTGATCCCTGGCCACGAGTTCGTCGGGACAATAGAGGAGATAGGAGACAAGGCTACATCCCTAGAGGTCAAGGGGCAGCCCCTCGCCGAGGGGGACCGCGTCGTGGTCGTACCCGGCACCAACAGGTTCTGCGGCGACTGCTACTTCTGCAGGTTCATGCCCCACAAGCCCACCCTCTGCCCCAACAGGAAGGTCCTGGGGGTCAACATGACCAGCGTCGAGCCCCCCCACCTCCTCGGCGGATGGGCGGAGAGGATCTACGTCGACGCCGAGCACTTCTGGGTCTACAGGGTACCCGACGAGGTGCCACCGGAGGTCGCCGTCCTCACTGAGCCCATGGCGGTGAGCAGCAGGGCCTTCGAACGGGCCTATGCCCCGGGGCTCCCCACCTTCGGGGAGGGGTTCGGGGTCGGCGGGACCGTCGCTGTCCAGGGGGCGGGGGCCATCGGGCTCCTCACCATCGCCACGGCGAAGATTGCAGGAGCAGGGAAGATCGTATCCATCGACATGGTGGACGAGAGGCTCAGGATGGCGGAGAGGCTTGGGGCTGACCACATCATCGACATGAGGGCCTACAAGACGTCGGAGGAGCGCGTCTCGGAGGTCCAGAGACTCACCAACGGATTGGGGGCGGACGTCGTCGTGGAGTGCGTGGGCGTCCCCGCCGCCGTCCCCGAGGGGATAGACATGACACGCCGTGGGGGGAAGTTCGTGGAGGTGGGCCACTACACGGACCCGGGCAACGTCCCGGTGAACCCTCATACCATCTGCTTCAAGGACATGGACGTCCTGGGGAGCTGGACCTACCCGCCCACCCAGTTCGGCACCGTCCTGGAGCTCATGAGGCAGAGCATGGGCAGGCTCCCCTTAGACGAGGTGGTGACCAAGGTCTACGGAGTGGAAGAGGCCCAGACGGCCATAGACGACCTCAAGGCCCGGAGGGGCATCAAGCTGGCCATCAGGGGCGACTAACCCTCCCCCTACGCGTACTCCTAAAGCGGATTACCGTTCAAGAACTCGAACTTTTATATCGAATTCACTTTTCTGTGACTAGACATGGACCACAGGAAGTCAGCGCTCCTGGCGCTATCAGTGTTCGTCATTGACAGGGCCGCCGTCTCCGTACTCAACCTGCTGAGGGCCAGCATGAGCCAGCCCACGCGGATAGCCTACCTCAACCTCACGACCCTGGTCTTCGTCTGGGGACTCCCCCTGCTTGTTGTCTACAGGATCGAGCGGAGGGGTGCGGAGTCCCTGGGGCTTAAGGTTCCCAGGGAGAGATACGCCATGTACTCCCTGTACGGCCTCCTCGGCCTTGTCTTGCCCGGCGTGTTCCTCGGATATTCGGTTGGGTTCATATGGGAGCTGCTGGAGCAGATGCTGTTCATCGGCCTCGCCGAGGAGTTCTTCTACAGGGGGTACCTGATGACCCGCCTCTGCGACTGGCTCGGGGATCGGAGGGGGCTCGTGCTCAACGCTATCGTCTTCAGCCTCGCCCACGCCACCTTCCTGTTGACGAGGTACGGCCTCTCGGAGGCGGCATTCACGCTGACAAGCATGGCGCAGACATTCCTCGGGGGCATTCTGATGGGCTACATGTTCCTCAGGTCCGGAAACATCGTCCCCGGGGCTGTGCTCCACATCTCCATGAACCTCTACCTGTCCCGGCTATTCACCTGACGAAGCCAAGGCTCCGGTGGAATGACGCACACCGAATGAGGTTGAAGAATCCGTAGGGACGTGGATGGGTGATCTGTATCAAGGATCGACTCCGTCGACAGCTCCAGATCTCAGAAAGATAGCACGTGCCGACATACAAGGGTTATATCGTTTGCGGGACATTATCCCTTGTGACCTAGTTTGAATCTTCCATTCCATATCGTGGATGTCTTCGCCGAGGAGAAGTACGCCGGCAACCAACTCGCCGTCTTCATGGACGAGGAGGGGCTGCCGGGGGAGCTCATGCAGCGTATCGCGAAGGAGATGAACTTCCAGGAGTCCACCTTCATCACGGGTGTCGACCTAGACAGCCTCGTCTTCAAGGTCCGCATCTTCACCAAGGAGAGGGAGCTCCCCTTCGCCGGTCACCCCACTCTGGGCACCGCCTACGTCGTCCAGAAGGCCATAATCGGCCGGCAGGTGGAGGAGGTCACCCTCGACCTCAAGGCGGGGATGATACCCGTCACATTCAGCTACAGGGACGGCGAGGCCGACGTCCTATGGATGAAGCAGCTCAACCCCGTCTTCGGGGACACCCACCCACCGGAGGCTGTCGCCGAGTTCCTGGGGCTCAAGGCTGGGGACATCGACACGGACTGGCCCATCCAGGAGGTCTCCACGGGGGTCCCCTTCTTCATGGTACCCCTCAAGACCAGGGACGCCGTCGTGAGGACCCGGATAGACAGGGAGAAGCTGGCCGCCTTCACCGAGTCCACTGAGGCTAAGTCGCCCCTGGTGTTCTGCCTCGAGCCCGTATATCCAGAGAACCACCTCAAGGTCCGGATGATCGGGTCCACGGGGGAGGACCCCGCCACGGGGAGCGCCAACGGCTGTCTGGCGGGCTACCTGGCGAAGCACAGGTACTTCGGGGGCCCCAAGGTGGACGTCAGGGTGGAGCAGGGGTATGAGATCGGTCGCCCCAGCCTCCTCTACCTTAGGTCCGAGGACGGGGGAGAGGAGATCGACGTCTACGTCGGCGGCAAGAACGCCTTGGTCGCCAAGGGAGAGTTCATCTAATCCTTTAGCTCTGGGAGGCTCATCCTTCAGGCTCCGGGCCTACCTGTGCCGGTCCAGGTAGCCCTTGAGCCTCCCCAGCCCCTCGCTCATCACGTCGAAGTTGTTCCCGTAGCCGATGCGGATGTGGTCGCCCATCTCGAAGCAGTCACCGGGGACCAGGAAGGTGCTCTCCTCCTCGATGAGGTCCTTGCAGACCTCCTCCGCCGTGGCGTCCAGGCGGTGCCTCATGAACCCGACGCTCCCCGCCCTGGGGGCGACCCAGTCGAGGAGGGGCTCCTCCGCGATCCACCTGTCCAGGAGCCTGTGGTTCTGGCGCACGATGGCGTTGTTCCTCTCCAGTATCTCGGCGATGTGCTCCATGGCCAAGGCCGCCAGGGCCTCGTCAATCATCCCCTTGCTGATGGTCGTGTAGTCCCTGTGGAGCTTGCACTCGTGGATGACGTCGCTCCCCGCCGTGATCCACCCCAGCCTGAGGCCAGTGAGGCTGATGGGCTTGCTGAAGCTCCCCGTAGCGATCCCCCTCTCGTAGACGTCCATGACGGAGGGTGT
>Ga0209536_100005969_pt1 | contig 18781 bp, 11 predicted proteins | sample DeeMarSeWOR28_12_FD_187461 | JGI IMG/M metagenome (GOLD analysis project Ga0209536, IMG submission 187461) | Marine sediment microbial communities from White Oak River estuary, North Carolina - WOR-2-8_12 (SPAdes) (version 2) | ecosystem: Environmental > Aquatic > Marine > Intertidal zone >... | reverse complement strand
TTCGGGTCGATGCTGGTGACTTGCATATCGCAAAGCACCTCTCGGCCGGTTCTGTACGTGCGCCCGCATATCGACGATGCCGACAAGGCAGGCGACGATTTGCATACCTTTACGGGCAAAGCAATCGAGGCCTTCGGTGCATGGGAGGGCGAGGAAGACCTGGCGGACGCTACTGATGAGATTCGGGCCCAGAGGCTCATGCTCGTATCTCGTATCTCGCATCTCGTATCTCGCCCGGATGAGGGTGCAATTATTATTCCGGCATCTATTCAGTCGCTTTGTCAGCCGATACCCAAGCCCGAAGCGATAGAAGCGGGTAGCCTTCAGTTGGAAGTTGAAGGGCAAGTCTCGCCGGAAAAGGTGGTTGAGTGGCTCGTCGAAAACGGATTCGAGCGCGTCGAGAGGGTTGATTTGCCCGGCCAGTTTGCCCGTCGAGGCGGGATCGTTGATATTTATGCCCCGCTGTTAAATGAAAAAGTGCTTCTTGACGATAAGACAGAAGTCACTTCACAAAGTGCTGAGGCGCTTCGGATTGATTTCTTCGGTGATACTATCGAGAGCATTCGCGAGATTGACCTGGATACGATGCGGTCGAGCCGACAGATTAGGGGTATAAAAATCGTCTCAGCGGTATGCGGAACCGCTAATCGGGAAAAAGAGCTTTTTATCAATATTCTGCCCAAAGATACGATTATCGTGTTCGAAGAGCCGGGGGATATTCAGGAGGTTGCAAAGGTCTATTTAGACAGGGCAGAAGACCCGGCACGGCTTTATAGCTGGGGCGACATTTACAAGGCGGCGGGGAATTTCACTCAGCTTCATATCTGCAGGTTTGCCACGGCACAATCGGAAGATTTTCTAAAGGTTAATGTTAAAAGCGTCCAGCAATTCCAGCACAAGGCGACTTCGGTATGGGCCGGGCATAAAGCGGCGCTCGAGGAATTGCTGGCCGAAGCGAAAAAGGGCAAAAAAGTGCTGCTTTATTGCGAAAGCTCGGCGGAAATCAAACGCGTGGGGGAAATTGCTGCCGATATCGACAAGAAAATTCCTGCCAAATTCAAGCTGCTGCCGGGTTTTATACACCAGGGCTTTGTTATCGACTCGCTCGATACGATTATAATCAGCCACCACGAGCTTTTCGGTCAGTTCGCGCTTAGAAGAAGGCGCAGGCCGACGCGTGTCAGCTCGCCCATCGATACGCTCAGCGATTTGCAGGAGGGCGACTATGTCGTTCATACTTCCTATGGCATCGGCAGGTTTTCGGGCGTTCAAACGATAAAGGAAAAGGGCGGCACGAACGAGTATTTGACAATCGAATACGCCGGCGGCGTGAAAATACAGGTCTCGGTTCGTAATATCGCGCTTGTTCAGAAATATATCGGGACAAGCCCGAAACGGCCAACTTTAAGCAAGGTCGGCTCGAAACGATGGCAGAAGCAGAAAGACAAAGTTACCAGTTCCGTTCGGGACCTTGCCGCCGAGCTGCTTGAGGTCCAGGCAAAGCGCCAGGGTGCAGGGGGTATCGCGTTCGGAGAAGATTCGAACTGGCAGGTCGAATTCGAGGAATCGTTTGCCTATCAGGAAACGCCCGACCAGACTACAGCGGCAGGACAAATCAAGGCCGACATGCAGCAGGAAGTAGTTATGGACAGGCTGCTTTGCGGCGATGTGGGTTACGGCAAGACGGAGCTTGCAATGCGTGCAGCTTTCAAGGCGGTCGAGAATGGAAAGCAGGTTGCCGTACTGACGCCTACGACAGTATTGTGTGTGCAGCACGGCAGGACTTTTACCGAGCGGTTTGCGGATTTTCCCGTTTGCATTGAGGTCCTCAACCGCTTCAAGACAGGCAAACAGGCGAAGGACATTATCGCCCGGACAAGGGCGGGCAGGGTCGATGTGCTGATAGGGACACATCGGCTGCTCAGCGGCGATGTGGGCTTCAAAGACCTGGGGCTTTTAATTATCGACGAGGAGCAGCGGTTCGGCGTAGAGCACAAGGAGAAGCTCAAGAGGATGCGCGTGAATGTTGACATTCTTACGATGACGGCCACGCCGATACCGCGGACGCTGCACATGTCGCTGCTGGGATTGCGTGACATAAGCTCGCTGGGAACACCACCGCTGGATCGGCGGAGCATAGTTACGACCGTTACCGCTTATAATAATGACCTTATAAAGAAGGCGATTTATCGCGAACTGAACCGGCAGGGGCAGGTGTTTTTCCTGCACAACCGGGTCAGGACGATCGAGAAAAAGGCCTGGGAGATTCAGAAGCTCATAGGCGATATAAAGATTACCATCGCCCACGGCCAGATGGCCAAAAGCGAGCTTGAGACAGCGATGATCGAGTTCGTGACCGGCCAGACCGATGTGCTCGTTTGCACTACGATTATCGAATCGGGGCTGGATATTCCCAACGCTAATACGATTTTCATCAACGATGCCGACCGGTTCGGCCTGGCTGAGCTGCACCAGCTTCGAGGCAGGGTGGGCAGGTATAAGCACCGGGCGTATGCTTATATGCTGCTGCCGATGTCACGAACGATTACGCCGTTGGCGGCAAAGCGTCTGAAGGCGATTGAGGAATATTCGCATTTGGGGGCGGGCTTTCGAATTGCCCTGCGGGACTTGGAAATCCGCGGAGCAGGCAATATTTTAGGTTCCGAGCAATCGGGGCATATCCAGACGGTTGGCTACCAGATGTATTGCGAGCTGTTAACTGACGCTGTTAAGAAACTTAAAGATGAGCCTGTCGAACCGATACCTACGGCAGTCGTTGATTTGGGCTTTGCTACTTACATACCGAAAAATTACATACCAATTAACCGGCACAGAATGGATGTTTATAGAAAAATCGCCGTGGCGAGAACGGATGTGGATTTAGAGCAGATTAAGGGCGAATTGGTGGATGTATATGGATCTATGCCGGAAGAAGTAGGATTGCTGCTGGATTTGGCGGAGCTACGAATCAAAGCGAGCCGGCGTAATATCAAGAGCATCGTTGCTTCGGGTAATGATTTGATATTTTCTTTAGAGAAGGACCATAGCGATAATGAACAGGCCCTGTTCGCAAACGTTTCAGGAAAAGTTCGCGTTAGCAGCCCGAAAGTAGTAAATTTACGTTTAGCCAAAAATTACTTCGAGCCGAGAACGCTGATAGGTGTTTTGCGAAAAATGTTTGCGGAGATAAAAGATGAGCGAAAGAGAGAATAATGAGCAGCACCAAAAACTCAAGACAAGGCTATTGGCAATAGCTTCTGTGTTAGTTTGTATTTTGGGAATTATCATCATAGTATTAAAGATTGCATTCTACCGGCCATGGTGGAGTGAATACGTAGCTCGAAACGCAGTAGGTCTGCTCGGGATTATCGGATTAGTTCTGGGATTCATCGCCCTAAGAAAAATTCCCAAACGCTTAGGAATAATAAAACTCAAAGGTAATATATGTGCAATTTTGGGGAGGGACTTGGGCGTATTACTGGTGGATTGTTGGTTTCTTGAAACCTTTGGGTCGGTTGGGTCGGTGCCAAAAGATTTAGCTATATGTGCTTACAATTTACAACAACTAAGCAAAGCTATTTTGCTTTACTCAAATGATAATCAGGGTCGTTATCCAGAACCAAATCGATGGTGTGATTTGCTTTTGGAATACGAGCAGATTGAGTTAAAGCACTTTTTGTGTCCGGATGTTACATTTCAATGGCATCGGCAGGTATTTCCATGGCCTGTTCCGAAAAATGAAAAGTGCTACTATGCAATGAATCCTAACTGTGAACCGAATTTACCGCCAGATACAGTATTGTTGTTTGAGACCAAGGGTGGCTGGAATCGGTTTGGAGGACCAGAGCTTCTAACAACTGAAAATCATTTAGGACGCAGCAATATTTTGTTCAACGATGGTCGTGTAGAAAGAGTGGGCCAAAAACATATTCCTGATTTGAATTGGGGAGATGAGCAAAAAAAATTATGATGAAAAAAGGGAGACAGAATATGTTTAACAGCAAGAGTAGAATTCAGGTTTTGGTTTTAGTGGTTTTTTTGCTAATAGAGTGTGTCTCAGGAGTTGAGGGCAAAGAAGGTAAATCGCCGCTGGATGAGCTGCCTGGGTATATAAAGCAGGTGACGCACTTTGGTCAGAGGGCGGATTTTTCGCATGATGGCAGGCGTATTTTGTTTATCGAAAAGACCTTCGGCGACGTTTATGAGGTGGAATTGGGGACGGGCATTATTCGCCCGATGACGCACCGCTACTTCCATGAGGGTTATACTCGGGCACTGTATCTGGCCAATGGCGATATTCTGCTTTCGGGCGCGCGGCAGTTCGATGCGAATGATCCGTGGGCGAGCCGGGATGAGAAGAACGCCGAGTTGTGGGTATTGAAGAAGGACCTTTCGGGGCCTCCGGTTGCTTTGGGCGAGAAGTGCTCCGAAGGCCCGGCGGTTTCTCGGAAGAATATGCGAATCGCATGGACACAGGGCGGGGCGTTCTATATGGCGAATATTCTTTATAAAGACGGCAAACCTCTACTGACGGACAAGAAAAAGATTCTGGACAGGCGGGATTTGCCTTTCGAGACGGGGCTTGAGACGCAGAACTTTAGGCCCCCTGATGAGAAGGAGCTGATATTCAGCGCCTACGGTTATCAGGGCACGGAAGTGATGGGGCTCGATATCGAGACCGGCAAGGTGGTCAACTACTCGAAGGCTCCGAATCAATATGATGAGCCGGAAGGCATTTTTCCCGATGGCAAATACACGCTGGTCGAGTGCGATAAGCACAGTGGCAGAGGAATACACTACAATGACATTTATAAGCTGGCCCTTGACGGCTCCGGACAAACGCAGCGCATGACATTTTTTGCAGACTATCCCGGCTATAAATCTACAAATCCAGTAGTAAGCGACGATGGCCGGTATATGGCTTTTCAGTTTGCCAAAAGGGGCGATATGGCCGGCGTCGGAAGGGGCATTTTAATCTTCGATTTCGAAGGCTATGAGAAGGCAAAAAAATAGCTGAATCGGTAAAACGCAAAGGCCATTCAACAAACGTATATCGAATGGCCTTTAGTAATTTTTGCTTTAACGGTCCTGTTTATAGCAGCCACGGGCAAACCGGGCTTGTTATAGATTTAGCCGCCTACGAATCTGGTTATATGAATATTTACCTCTCCGAAGTAGATCCGGCCGGATTTATAAATCCCTTGGACTCTCAATTTGACCTCTCCATAGCCATACACGGCATTCATCAATTCTGACCTGTTGAACAAAATGGTAAGCCTTGGTCTGTCTTCGGTTCCAGACAAATATTGGCTCCCTTTTCCGATTAAGATGAAATTCTCAGTGTCTGAATCACGATCCTGGTAGTAAAGGAGAGGTTCATCGTTTGTTTCAATGTCATCTTTTGTAATCCCTTCCGAGAACACCACTTTGGCCATTATAGTCGGTGAGACGCCACTGCGTCTGAGTACGTTGGGAGTTATACTCAGATCCTCAACCGATAGAATTTCTCCAACCGGAATATTCACATATGCCGTCGACGGCAATGTTTCGTTGCTGTCGATTGTGACGGAATTGGTAATCATGGTGCCGAGAGGCGTATTTGCATCAACGTCTACTATTAACTCGACACAAGTAGTTGTTCCCGGATTCAGAGACTTGAGTGTTCCTGTATAGGTGTGTTTCTTGAGATCATAATTGCCGATAAATTCCTTATTGTCAACTTGATCTGATACGAAAGTTACCTCTTTCGGGAGTGTGTCACTGAGGACAACATCTGTTACCTTGGAATCAATATTGTCGTTGTTATCGAAGCAAATTAGATAGGTGAATCTCTCGCCTGGATCTACCCAATAGATTTTGTCTCCATCCTTGTTCACGGCATTTTTAGTTATATTAAGTGGTTTGTAAGATGTCACGGCGTCAACGCTTGCCGAAGATTCCGATGTTTCATCGCTATTGATAGTGACGATGTTGGTAATGATGGTGCCCAGGGGGAGGTCCGAATTTACTAAGACTTCTAACTCTAAGTGCTTCACTGCTCCTTGCGGCAGGGAATTATAAAACCATGTGTAAGTATGCTCCTTTGTGTTATATTTTCCACTGCCATTATCATTATCGGCTCTTACGAAGGTAACTCCCTCTGGGAGAGTATCGACAACAGTAACATTTGTCGCAGTGAAATCATTATCTATATTGTCGAAATCAATGGCATAGATAATAGTGTCGCCGGGTCGAACAGGAGTGATCTGGCCCTCAATACCTGGAGGAACAAGAATGCTTTTTTTCAAGTTAAAGGCATCGGTCGTCGTAATGACATCAACACTTGTGGTTGTTGGCGTTGTTTGGTTGCTGTTGATCGTCACCTGGTTCGTAATGATCACACCGTCATTTATCTTATCATCCACTTTTACAGTTAACTCCAAAAGGGTGGATGATCCTGGAGGGAGTAACTGATATGACCATATATAACTATGTGTATCGGGATCGTAATGTCCATTTACTCCATCGTCATCGGCCGATATGAAGCTTACTTCGTTTGGAAGGTGATCAATGATCATCACATCGGTAACAGTATAGTCATTGTTATTCTCGAAGGAAATACCGTAGGTATAATTGTCGCCTGGGCTGACGGAGGGAATTTCAATCGTGCTGGTACTGGCACCTCTTAGAACTTGCTTTTTGAGATTAAGCGGATTGTAACCGATTTCCTTTACGGGAATAGCAAGGTCGGTAGGATTTCCAATTGCAGTGATGATATCGATCTGGTTAAGTGCTTTGTCGTAGACCAAAAGGTTATCACCACCGGGGAGAGTGTCTCTTCCGGTACTCATGTAAACAAGACCGGTATCCGAATCCACTCTAAGTCCCATTACGCCGGCGTCGGGCTCCACCTGGACTTCTTTCTCCGTGCCTGTAGCCAGGTGATATTGAGTAAGGAAAAAGTTTCCTGCATATCCTGCGCCGGTATAGATGAAGCCGTTCCAGACATCTACGGCAATACTAATAGCTATTCGACTCAGTGTAATGGTATCGACCAGTTTCCAATCAGAAGTCCTGTAAACTGTTACCGTATTGGAGGCGTTCGCTACATACAGCAGATCATCGATTTCATCCAGTGCAATCCCAAAAGCATAAGCGTTTTCCAGGGTGAATGGTGAGCCCGACACGTGAGTCAGTGTGGCGGAATCCGGCCACCAATTATACACATATAATCTGTTTGTCCTTCGATCTGCACAGTAAAGTAAACCTTTTTCATGGTCGTATTTGATACCCGCTAAATTTTGTGCATCCGGGGCTTCTGTTCTACCTGCGTCTCTCATTGTTACCGCATCTATTAATTGTATATCACCAGAGGCCTCGTATGTGATAAATAGGTACCCATGATCAGCATCGATTGCCATGCCCACGGCTCCAAGCATACTGTGTGGAATATCGTGCTGGGCCTGAAATGTCAAACTACCATCAACACCGATATCGTATGCTTGTACGGGCTGTGTTCTGCTCTCGCTGGCGCCTAAAATATCTGCAATGACGTACAGAGATTTAGCCATTACAGTCTTTGGGATAGCCGTTGTTAGTATTGCTATCGCGAGGGTAGCCAGAAAAATATTTGATCTTAAAATTTTCTTTCTGTTTTTCATGATTGAATTCTCGCAAAAAACTGTTCGTACTTTTTTTAGTTTTAGCAGCACACCATAATTTTTCGTCCGAACCTATATCAAATGCCGGTTAAAGAACGACCAAATTACTGGTGGGAGAAAACTTCCGGAAAGGAAAATAGTTTTCACCACACCTCCAGATGCTACGAGTGTAATTTTACACTATTTATACATATTTGTCAAGAAGAAATACTATAGAACTGACTTGCTAGGATTGCTGTATCGTATTGAGGTTGTATTATCGGGCCTAATTTTCTCCATATTAAATTTTGTTGGGATCAACTATGAATATGCTCAATCGCTAATCCCAGAGTTTTTTTGTAAGGTTTTTGAATATAACTTATGAGTTATAGCTCTTTATAGTGTCGTTTTTCGCTAAAAAATTCGGTATCTTATGAGGTGAAACTACTTATGCGGCAAATTCCATGTTTTCTGTTTTTAAGGCAGGAAATAGGAAGAAAAAAGGCTTAGAGATATTTGTATCAAGGAAATTTTCCCAAAGAGTGAAAAAAAATAAGTTTTTATTGTGTTTTTACAAGTTTTTAAAATAGGAAATCTTGGAAAAAAAGAAAACTTTATGTTAATTTGGGTCGATATGTCATATATTAACAAAAGGCCCTATAGGGTCTTAAACAGGATTTTTTGAAAGGATCGTGACTCATGGAAAAGAAAATAGAACTGTTTATTATTTGCCTTATAGTGATATGTTTGTCAAGTTCGGTTGTTGTTGCTCTGCCACCAATGGGGCCTCCCAGGGCTCTCCTCGGCCAGGACGTTTGGGAGATTGGTGTTGATTACGGCTACCAATCAACTGATTTGGCCGTTGTTGGCAAAGTAACAGAAATCCAAGTTGATCCGCCATTTGTATGGACAGAAAAAGGTAAGCAGAACATCGGTGATCTTAAATCGCACATAATCCTGGGCCGGGTAGGCTATGGGATTAGTGAGAACTGGGATGCATTCGTGCGCGTGGGTGCTGCCGATGCCGACGGCGATTTAGAGCGAGTTTATTCTGACGGTACTCCTCCAGATAAGTATGGTGGATTCGATGGAGGTTTTGGATTTGCCTGGGGTTTGGGAACAAGGGCGACTTTCTGGCAGGATGGTGATGTTAGCTGGGGCGGCTTATTACAGTTAACATGGTCCCAACCTGATGATAGTGATATCACCTTGTCATACGACCCTGCGTTTTCCGGTACTGCCGAACTCGATATCTGGGAGGTCCAAGTCGCTATCGGCCCAACCTTCCAACTTAGTGATGGTTTTCGTGTTTATTGCGGCCCATTTTTGCATTTTGTAGATGGAGACCTTGATATTAGCGGTAATACAGTCGATGCGGGAACGGAATTTCTTCTGGAAGGCTCAGGTGATGTCGAGGAAGAATCGCAACTTGGCGGCTATGCAGGCGCACATTTCGATGTGGATGAAAATACTTCCTGCTTTGTAGAGGGTCAGCTTACCGGCGATGCCTGGGCTCTTGGTGTTGGGGTCGCTCGTAGATTCTAAAAAGCGGTTGGCAAGCGTAACAAATATCAAAAAGGCACTGTTAGAAATTTTTTTCCTACTTGTACTTGAGCTTTTTGGCCAGGAACAGGCCTAATCATTGTACCACTATGCCGACGGAATATTGCTCTTTATTGTTGTGAAAAGACGGCAATAGCATTTCCACGTTCATATCTTTACCTTAAAATAGACATGCATTCGATAATCCTCTGAGGCCATTCTCTAAAATTATTCTACCTATACGCTAGTATTGGGATGAATTTTGTTGTTTTAAGTAACTTTGGTGATTGTAAATGTAAGGCTTAACACCCATTCAGGGAGGAATGTACCTGTGTGGATTTGGAAAATAAGAATTGCAATTTTGTGAACTTATCTTTAGATTAACTTGATTAAGTTGGTATTTGTTCTTAGGTAGGGCGAAAAATGGCTATTTTATAGTCTAAAGGAGCAGGCTATGACGGGGATTAAGCCGAGCCGTGAAGAGGCTTTTTCACTGCTGAAAAAATACAATAAGAATGAAGGATTGATTAAACACGCTTTGGCTGTCGAGGCAGTGATGCGCTATTATGCCCGTAAAATCGGCGAGGATGAGGAAAAATGGGGTGTGATCGGATTAATCCACGATTTAGACTATGAACAATTTCCAGAGCAGCATTGTCATAAGACCGAGGAGATTCTTATCTTGGAAAAATGGCCGGATGAGTATATCAGGGCTGTAGTATCCCACGGCTGGGGAATATGCACAGACGTTGAACCCCGAAGCGAGCTGGAAAAAGTCCTTTATGCTATTGATGAGTTGACCGGGCTGGTCGTGACCACGGCACTTGTACGGCCGAGCAAAAGCGTGATGGATATGAAAGCCAAGTCGGTACAAAAGAAATGGAAAGATAAATCCTTCGCTGCGGGTGTTAATCGAGAAGTTATTGAAAAAGGAGCCGGGATGCTGGGTGTTGAATTGTCTGAGCTTATCAATGATGTTATTATGGGTATGCGAGAGGTAGCTGACGAAATCGGCCTTAAAGGTAATCCTGAGGTGTCGGGATAAACCTTATGTTTTTTTAGCCGTAAGTTTGAGATTGAGATATGCGTAGGTACATTTATTTATTAATATCGATGCTTCTGTTATTAGGAAGCTGCGATAGCGATAAGTCACGTCTGGTCAAAGCTGAGAAAGAGCGTCTGGTTCTTACCCAGAAGATCGAACTTGTAGAAGCTGCAGGTGGATTTGTACTGATGGTCGGCGGCGAGACTCTTACCAGCGATGAGATTATCAACTCGCGAATACCACTAAATGGATTATTTGCCTCACCAAAAGAGTACTTCGGACCTATTGCACAAACGGTCGAACTTGAGCAGTTCAAAGAGCAGGTCAAAGGGCAGTTCGAGGATATTGTCATGGCTAAAATCTCGAACATTCTTCTCTATCAGCATGCCAAGAGGCTTGTGGGTGAGAATATTGACGAAGGTCTGGAAAAGGCAGCACAAAATGAGTACAGAAAATTTATTCTTAGTTTTGGAGGTGACCAGGCTAGGGCTGACGAGGAACTTAAGCGAATGCTAATGGATAAGAATAGCTTTTTAGAGCAGCAAAAGAAAACGCTTCTCATCCAATGGTATATGGGATCGAAATTCCCCAATGACAGGCCGATTACCTACGGGGAACTGATGGATTGCTATGACCGGATAAAGGACAAATATTTTGCAAGAGCTTCGAAAATAAGATTCCGGTTGATTGATATTCAGCCGGCCAAGTTAGAGATAGCAGACCCGAACGAAGACCACTGGCGGCTCGGCAAAGAATTGGTTAATGAGTTATTAAAACTAATCAAATCAGGTGAAGACTTTGGCGAATTGGCAAAAAAATATTCGCATGGGGACTGGAGAGCTTTGGGAGGATTGTGGAGGCCGGTACAGCCCTCGTCTTTAGCTGAGCCTTATAATATCCTTGCTGTAGAAGCTGATAAAATGGAACCTGGTGAGGTGAAAGGGCCTATAGTAACCAAGCAGCACATTTTCATTATAAAGCTCGAAGAAAAACAAATAGCCGGTTATGAGCCGTTTGAAGAGGTCCAGGAATTGGTAGAAGAGACAGTCCTTTTAGAACGTCGGAGCGAAGTTTTTAATAAACTCAATGACGAAATTAGGCGACAGGTGGAACTCAGTAGAACAGACATATTCGTAGATTTTTGCCTGGAAAAGATTTATCGAATTAGCAATACCAGCAATGAAATATCAGGTAGTGAAAACCGGAGCCGGACAATAACGACGAGAAACTGATTTGGATCGAGAAATGGAAATTGTTGCACACGGCATAGACCTGGTTGATTGTCCGAGAATAGAGCAGATGATAGAGCGGCACGGCGAGCGTTTCATCAAGAGGGTTTTTACTGACACCGAGCAGGCTTATGCTGAAAAGAATAAGAACGAAGTGGAGAAATTGGCCGGCCGCTTCGCCGCAAAAGAAGCCGTTCTCAAACTGGTGGGAACCGGTTGGCGCGGCAGGATTGCATGGACGGATATAGAGATAATAAACAATGCCTCAGGCCAGCCTGAAGTAACTCTCGGCGGCGAAGTTAAAACAATTGCCGACAAGCTTGGCATTAAACATATAAGCGTAAGCATCACACATACGGCTAATTTTGCCATTGCATCGGCAGTCGCGCTGGCACAGTCAAATGAAGAAGAATGAGTTTGATTGTATTGTTGTAGGTGGAGGTCACGCCGGCGTCGAAGCTGCTCATGCGGCCGCAATAATCGGCGCCAAAACCTGCCTTATTACAATTAGCAGGGACACTATAGCAAAGATGAGCTGCAATCCGGCTGTCGGCGGACTCGGCAAAGGTCAGATTTCGCGCGAGGTCGATGCGCTTGGCGGCCTGATGGGTTTGGCGACAGATGCGACGGGAATTCAATTTAGGCTGCTGAATCGTTCCAAAGGCCCGGCTGTCCGTGCTCCGAGAGCGCAGGCCGACAAATACAAGTATAAGAATCACATTCGTGTGCTGCTCGAACAGACACCGAATTTAACTATTGCCGAGGGGATTGCTTCACAGATCATAACCCAAAAGGACACTGTACAGGCAGTCAAGTGCAGCGACGGAACATTATATCATGCTTCGACAGTCATCCTGACTACAGGGACTTTTCTCCGCGGCTTAATGCATATAGGTACAGAACAGTTCCCCGGTGGACGGCTTGATGAGCCTGCGGCCAATGAACTCTCTGACAGTCTTCGACAGATAGGGCTCCAGCTCAGAAGACTTAAGACCGGCACGCCTCCAAGACTCGATGCCGCCACGGTTGATCTGGAGAAGCTCGAAGTCCAATACGGAGATGATAAACCAGTACCTTTTTCATTCATGACCGAACGGATTGATCGCTCTCAGATTCCCTGCTGGATTACCTATACCAATGAGCAAATACATAAGCTCTTGAGAGATAATCTGCACCAGACACCACTATATTCCGGTCAGATTACGTCCACCGGTCCCAGGTATTGCCCCAGCATTGAAACCAAGATCGTGCGTTTCGCAGATAAGCAGCGCCATCAGGTATTTCTGGAACCCGAAGACGAACAAGTCTCAACGATATACTGCAACGGCATAAGCACTTCCGTACCGAAAGATGTGCAGGAGCAAATGCTTAAACTTATGCCCGGCACGGAAAATGCCCGAATAGTTCATTACGCCTACGCAATTGAATATGATTATTGCCCCCCGATTCAGCTAAAGCCGAATCTCGAAACCAGGAGAATATCGGGATTGTTTCTGGCTGGGCAGATAAACGGAACCAGCGGTTACGAAGAAGCGGCGGCACAGGGTATTATCGCCGGTATAAACGCAGCAAAAAAACTCCAAGGCAAAGAACCGGTTGTACTCACAAGAGACCAGGCATATATCGCAGTGATGATCGATGATTTACTCACTAGGGGCATCGACGAGCCTTATCGAATGTTCACATCCCGTGCCGAGTATCGATTGGCGCTGCGGGCCGACAACGCGGATCGCAGGCTGACACAAATCGGCAGGTCCGTCGGCCTTGTCGGCGATGAAAGATGGACAAAGTTTCAAAACAAGCTTAACCAAATTGAAAGGCTCAAAAGTTATCTCAAGAGCACAAAGATACCGGAAGAAGGCCGGATATCTTTGTGGGATCGGCTTCGCCAGACGGACAACACTCTTGGCGAGAGACTGGCCGATTATCCTGATATTCGGAATATGAATGTTACCGAAGATGTATTGGATGCGGCGATAATCGATGCCAAGTACGAAGGTTACCTGGCCAAGCAGGAGCGACTTGTGGCGAATTTGAGGACTCTGGAAAAAAAGAAGATGCCGGAGGACCTAGATTACAACGGCATCGAGCACCTGCGGCCGGAGGCTAAAGAGAAACTCTCTGCCTTCAGGCCGAGCACGCTTGCCCAGGCCTCTCGAATAAGCGGAATAACTCCTGCCGATATTACTGTAATTCAAATTCACCTAAAAAAAGGAGAATCAAATATCAAAGATCAAAAATAAAAATTTTGGAATCCCGGCAAGCCGGGATGACATCCTTAATTTTGCATTTTATATTTTGCACTTTGAATTATCTTTCTAATGATTGAGCTGTCTGAAACTATCTACAACAGCCAAACCAAGCGTAGCGAACCCAAGTTAAAATTATGGCGTTCAGCGGGTTTGTTGCTGACATATAAGTGCAACTGCGCCTGCGAATTTTGCTACTACAACTGCAGCCCTGATAAGGGCGGCTTAATGCCTGTGGATACCGCAATAAATGCGTGGCGCTCACTGAAGGTTCTTACCGGCGACAGCGCAAAAGTTCATATCACGGGCGGTGAACCTTTTCTTTACTGGGATCACTTGGTGAAAATTCTGGATCAAGCTCAAAAGCAAAATTTAGGTAAAGTCGATTTAATCGAGACGAACGGATTTTGGGCAACGAATGAAAAGATTGTCCGGCAGCGGCTAAAAAGACTCGATGAGCTTGGAATGAATCGTTTCAAAGTCAGTACCGATCCGTTTCACCAGCAATACGTTGACATAGAGCCGGTACGTCGATTGGCTGATATTGCAAACGAGATTTTAGGACCCGAGCGAGTTCTTGTTCGCTGGCAAAAGTATCTGGAGAATCCAGTTGATATGAAAAATCTCTCGACCGTCGAGCTTGAACAGCAATATATCAATGCTATAAAAGATTATCCCTGCCGTTTCACCGGCCGGGCCGCAGGAAAACTGGCGGATTTAGTTGCATCAAAACCCATCGAGAGTCTTGCTGCGGTGAATTGCAAATCAGATTTTCTCGGCGCCAAAGGCGTGCACATCGATTCATTCGGCAACGTTTTCAGCAGCACATGCAGCGGCATCATCGTTGGCAACGTCAACAGAACACTCCTTGAAGATATCTGGAAGCAATTCGATCCTCGAAGAGACGATTTAATCGGCACGCTATTCAACAAAGGCCCTTACGGCTTGCTCGACAATGCCGAAAAGCAGGGATATGAAAGGGCGGAATTTTATGTTGGTAAATGCCACCTCTGCACCAGCATCCGGCAGTTTTTCTGCGATAATGGCCTTGAAAAGTCAATTTTGGGCCCAGCCGAATGTTACGCGGACATAGCGTAGGAAATTTTTTTAAATTTTTTTTATTTTTTTGTTGACATGTTGTACAAATGTACGATATTGTAGTTGTACAAATGTAAAATACACTTGTAAAAGGAGATTGAAATGGTACGAAAAAATCTACCGGCGCTGAGCCCATCGGAAACCGAAATCTTAAGACTGGTCTGGCAGCTCGGCCAGGCAACGGTACAGGAAGTCTGCGACAAGTTGCCTGCCAGAAGGAAAATCGCGTACGCGACCGTTCAAACTCTGTTGCGTCGGCTGGAGAACAAAGGTTACCTGAAACACGACGTCCGGGGCAAGGCCCATGTCTTTTGCGCCGCTGTTAAGAAGGAGCACGTTGTCAAAAGGTCGGTTGGTGATTTCTTAGACCGGCTGTTTGGCGGAGATCCGATTCCTCTGGTGCAGTATTTAGCCGAGCACGGCCAGATCAGTACCGACGATATCGAGAGGATCAAACAGTTGGCGGATAAGAAGTAATAATTGTTTGGAGAGAAAGACATATGGAAGACTATTTAAACCATTTCACAAATTATCTGCTGACTCAGAGTTGGCAGATAGTCGTTATTGTGTTAGTCATAGTGGCGGTTACCATGGTGTTGAGAAACAAGAGCGCGCACGTGCGCTATCTGCTTTGGCTGATTGTGTTGGCTAAATGTCTTGTGCCGCCTTTGCTTACGATTCCACTGGCAGTGCTGCCGGAAGATGAGGCAGTTATTGTATCGCCGTCATTCGAGCCGACAGAGCCGATAGTAGTCGAACCTGTTGCAGAAACATCCGCTGCGGAGGTGCCTTTGTCTCCGGCTCCAGTAATTGTGAATCATAAGCCAAAATTCACGGTTCACCATTTGTTAGCCTTATCGTGGATTGTGGGCATAAGTATATTTGTCCTTGCGGCTGCGGCCAAGGCTCTTCGGACCGAGTTTTGGTTAAGACGAGAGCGTAAATCACTTCCGGCCGGATTGCTAAGTGAGATAGAAGAGCTATTCTCTGGCTTTAGTGTCAGGATTTTGCCGAAGGTATGGCTGGTTGAAGGTATCGGCCAACCATTCGTATGGGGTCTGGTCAGGGGAAATATTTATTTGCCTGCCAACTTCATTAAAATCGACAGCACTGAGCATCGTAGAAGCGTCTTGGGGCACGAGATCAGCCATGTCCTGCGTTTTGATGCGGCGGTTAATCTTTTACAAGTTGTGGTACAAGCAATTTTCTGGTTTCATCCCTTGGTTTGGTGGTCTAACAGGAAAATCCGCGCCGAGCGTGAAAAATGCTGTGATGAGATGGTTGTTGCCCGCTTGAACACCCCGGTCAAGGATTACAGCAAGGCGATTATTGATACGTTGGTTAATGAATACGAATCGACTCAGTCAATCCCCTCACTGGCAATAGCCGGGCCAGTACAAAATATCGAGGAAAGGATAAAAACCATGTTAAGACCAGGAAAAAAATTCTATAAACGCCCCACCCTGACGGCTACAACAATCGCTCTGTTGGTCGCGCTGTGCGCCATCCCGACCACACTCGTACTGACCGCGCGCGCAGGAACAAAACCTGCTGCCGAATCGCTGCGCGAAGCGACCATCACCGGGGACATTGAGCAAGTCAAGAAGCTCATCGCCCAGGGCGCCGATCTCAACGAGAAAGAAAAGAACGGGTGGACACCTCTTCACTATGCAGGCTGGTACGGCCAGAGAGAAGTGGCAAAAATGCTTATTGCCGAAGGGGCAAACGTCAACGCCACAGACTCATCAGGCGAAACACCTCTACATGTGGGCGTACGTTTCGGGGCAAGGTACATCCGCGAATTACTCATTGCAAAAGGGATCAAGGTCAATGCCAGAGACAATAGTGGGAACACGCCCTTGCACGATGCAGCCAAATGGTGGAACGTTGGGCAAGATGTGCTGGAGCTTCTTGTGGTCAATGGAGCGGAAGTTAATGCAAGAAATGACGAGGGCAAAACACCGCTTCACCTCTCCACTCCCTGGCGCAGCACCATAAAGCAACGTCGTGACATTGCGGCTAACTTCCTCTTATCCAACGGTGCGGAGGTCAATGCCAGGGACAACAGTGGTCACATTCCCCTTCATTACGCCGCCGGAAGTGGCAATGAGAAAGTGGTGAAACTCCTTCTGGCCAAAGGTGCGGACATCAAAGCAAAGGCAGCCGACGGTACAACAGCCCTTCACTGGGCTGCAGGATACGGGCGTTACGATATCGTCAAGTTACTTCTTGACAGCAGGGCCGAGGTCAACGATACACAGAATGACGGCTGGACAGCTCTGCACCGTGCTGCTCAAAGGGGGCATGACACTGTAGGAGAACTGCTCATCGCCAGAGGTGCCGATGTGAACGCCAAAGACAAGGAGGGTAAAACACCTCTGGATTTTGCCGGTTTGGGCGGTTATGTTAAGCTCTGCACCTTGCTGACCGCGAAGGGGGCAAAAGTCCATAGTCTTTGTTCCGCGGCCGCCGTCGGCGACCTGGCCAAAGTCGAGAGTTTCGCAAATGAAGGCAGAACTACTGATGAGAAGGACTCCGCCCTTTTCGCAGCGGCGGCTTGCGGTCAGGTGAATGTTGCAGAGCTGCTTATCAGCAAAGGCGCACACGTGACCGCAAGGAATAACTGGGATGAGACCGCCTTGCACCATGCGGCCAAAGGGGGTTACACTGATGTAGCAAAGCAGTTACTTGCCGACGGGGCCGATGTGAATGCGATAGACAGAAATGGACAGACACCCCTTCACTATGCAGCTTCCTCCGGCCAGAAAGAAATGGTGGTGCTCCTCATCACCAAGAGTGCCGATGTCGATGCGCAAAACCGGCGTAAGCGTACGCCTCTCCATGCTGCAGTCTTGCAAGGCCATAAGGAAGTAGCCGAAATCCTCTTTGACAAAGGCGCTAATATCAAACCTCTTCCCGTCGGGATGTTGCACGCCGTTTGTTGGGTCGGCCACAGGGAAGTGGCAGAGTTTCTCGTCCAGAAGGGTGTAGATATCAATGCAGAAGACAACTACGATGAACAAGCATCGCTCCATGCGATCTGGCAGAACCACCCAGATATCCTCGAACTACTCATAGCCCATGGAGCCGACGTCAACGAGGCAGACCGACATGGTTGGTCACTTTTACATTATACGGCAGGCAAAGAAGGGTCTGGTGGCTCAACGACTATGACCAGGATGCTTCTTGACAAGGGAGCAAATCCCAATGTTGTGGAAAGGAGCGGCCTGACACCTTTACACCTTGCGGCTGGTGAAGGTAAAAAGACAAGAGTTGAACTGCTTATCAACCACGGGGCAAATGTGAACGCCAAAGACTGGGAGGGCAAAACACCGCTGTTTCTTGCTCAAGAAGCTGGCCATACCGATCTCGTCGAACTGCTGCGCAAGCACGGGGCTAAGGAATAGAATTTTGAATCGAGAGTGTAGAATTCAGAATTAAGAGGTGCAGGTTTTCTTTTCTTAATTTAAACTCTACTGTCTGGGCATTGCGGCTGCTTCGATTTCGAATAGGAGGTCGGGGCGGCAGATGTCGCAAATGACCGTTATCCAGGGCCAGTCGAGATTGCCTTTTATAGAATTGAATACTTGTTCTACCTCGGTTGTTTTGCAGTAGGCTATGACTTGAACCAGGTCTTTTTCGCTGGTTTGCATTTCTGTCAGGACGGCTCGAACATTTTCTATCGTGGCATTTATCTGGCCTTCGGCATCGCCGATGTTCGTTGTGGCGCCATCGGCATCGATCGAGGCGGTTCCGGAAACGTATACTGTCTGGCCGGCTGGCGTGGTTGCTTTCGAAGCTCGCGAGAAGGCTGAGCCGTAATTCAGAGCACAATGTTGTTTGCCGGTGACCTGCAGGTATTGTGTGGAATCGGCCGGCTCAAGGACTGCTACAAGGTCCATCGCACAGTGGCCGCCGTTGTCAGGGCCGAGCCCGATTCCCGTGCTGGCGGGCATTGACTGGCGGGTCCCGTCTCCGATAAGCCCTCGCTCGGTGAAG
>Ga0209536_100005968_pt1 | contig 18782 bp, 17 predicted proteins | sample DeeMarSeWOR28_12_FD_187461 | JGI IMG/M metagenome (GOLD analysis project Ga0209536, IMG submission 187461) | Marine sediment microbial communities from White Oak River estuary, North Carolina - WOR-2-8_12 (SPAdes) (version 2) | ecosystem: Environmental > Aquatic > Marine > Intertidal zone >... | reverse complement strand
GTGTCTTTTTCATGGAGACAAATACCTCATCGATCTTAGCGTCAGGGTCGAAAACCTAAGCAATCAGGCGTGGGCAGATTCTCCTACTTTGAGCCTAATCAACTTGCCTATTTCCACTTCAGGTGGCAGCCGCTACAGCTTTCAAGGACCTGCTATCTTTTCCAACGATGAATTGCAAGAAGTTAAGTTCAAAAAGATCAAAGGAGAGACGGAGTTTCCAGGGCCCATTGATTGGATCGCTTATACCAGCCAGTACTTCACCATGGCCGTGGTCCCCCTAGATCTGGCCCCTAATCATTCTCAGCTCAAGGTCCTGAACACTGACAGGCAGATGGTGGAAAACACGTTTATTGGTCCCAAGACAACCCTGCAACCCGGAGCCGAGCAGGAATTCCGCTATAAACTTTACCTGGGGCCCAAGGAAGAAAGTTACTTAAAGGCCGCTGATCCCAAGCTGAAGTACATGATTAATTACGGGTGGTTCGATGTCATTGCCCAGCCCCTGCTCAAGTGCCTCAAATTTTTTAACAGCTTTACCCATAACTATGGGGTGGACATCATCATAATTACTATCCTGATTAAAATTCTTTTCTGGCCCCTAACCCACAAAAGCTATGTGTCCATGCAGCAAATGAAAAAACTGCAGCCTAAGATGCAAAAGATACGGGAGAAATACAAAGATGACAAAGAAAAGATGAACCAAGAAATCATGCAAATGTACAGAACACATAAGGTAAATCCTGTGGGCGGCTGTTTACCCATGCTTTTGCAGATTCCGGTTTTTTTCGCCCTGTACAGAGTGCTCTATAGTGCTCTAGCCATCCGTCACGCTCCCTTTATGTTATGGATCAACGATCTTTCTGCGCCAGATCGCCTGTATCTGGGCTTCAACATCCCCTATCTGGGGGGACTGCCAGTATTGACTCTGCTAATGGGCGTCTCCATGTTCGCCCAGCAGAAAATGTCACCCACGACGGGAGACCCCAGACAAGAAAAAATGATGTTGATGATGCCTGTGGTCTTCACCGTCTTCTTTGTTAATTTTCCCAGCGGTCTGGTGCTCTACTGGTTGGTCAACAACTTGCTGTCTATAGGGCAGCAGTATTACATCAACAAGAAAGCAGCCTGAGTGATTATTACCGAAATCTGCACAGTCTACGTTCATATTGTTCTATGGAGGAAATCATGTCTGCAATGGAAATCGAGGGAAAATCAGTTGAAGAGGCCATCGAAACGGCCTGTCAACGTCTGAGTCTTCCTGCAGATGAGCTCGAAATTGAAATTGTCTCCCATGGCTCATCGGGGATCTTTGGCATCGGTACCAGAAACGCCAAGATCCTGGTTTCCCCGAAGGAATCCGGTGATGCAACCTCGCTCCAAGAAGCCAAAGAGATACTGGAAAACATTCTGACTCACTTTCAGATTCCAGCCAAAGTGGAGGCTAACTGGGTGGAAAATCGCATTAGACTGGACATAGCAAGTAACGGCTCCGGCTTGCTCATAGGCAAGCGGGGCCAAACTCTCCACTCTTTGCAGTATATCGTCAACAAAATATATAATCGGCGGGGAACGCGAAAAGCTCACATTATCATAGATACCGAAAATTATCGGGAAAGGAGACGCCAGGCTCTTATAGAGGTGGCCCGGAACCTAGCGAACCGGGCCAAGAAATCTTCTAAGCCGGCAACCAGCAGCCCGCTCAGCGCCTATGACCGCCGCATCATCCACCTAGCCCTGAAAGATGATCGTGAGGTGCGAACCAAAAGCAAGGGGGATGGGGTCTTGCGCAAGGTAGTAGTCTTCCCGGTAAAGAAAGAGACATCTTCAAGAAAACGGGGTAACCGGCATCACTCCTCGACCCGTTCACCATCCGCGGCGAGTGGTTCCCGGGACAAATGAAAGTCAGTGAATCTCTAGAAGACACCGTCGCTGCCATAGCCACCCCCGTAGGAACTGGTGGTATCGGCATTATAAAGATTAGCGGACCTGAGGCTTGGCCCATTGGTCGCCAGTTGTTTCACTCTTCTGGCTCCTCAAAAGCCATACAATCCCACCACCTCTACCACGGCCACATCATTGAACCCGGAACTCATAGGACCGTAGACGAAGTGCTCACATGCTTCATGCGCGGGCCAGCAACCTACACTCGCGAAGACGTTGTCGAGATCAATTGCCACAGCGGCCTCGCCGTACTTGATCGCATTCTAGAACTGGTAATTCGGGCTGGTGCACGTTTGGCCGAACCCGGCGAATTCACCCGGCGGGCCTTTTTGAACGGGCGCATTGATTTGACCCAGGCGGAAGCCGTTTTAGACCTGGTGAGTTCAAAAACGAGACGCAGTCTGCACCTGGCCAGCGAACATCTGAAAGGCTCCCTGCAAGCACGAATTAATGAACTCCGCAACCATCTGCTTGACACGCTTGCAATGGTGGAGGCTTCCATCGATTTTCCAGAGGAAGATCTAGAAATTCTCTCAGAGGCAGACCTTGCCGCCCGTGTCCGTCAGCACGTTGAACAGCCCATAAACAAACTGCTCGAGAATTATGAAGATGGTCGCATCTTGAGGGAGGGTCTGTCGGTCATCATCGCTGGCAAGCCTAACGTCGGAAAATCAAGCCTGCTCAATAATCTGCTCCGTTCCAATCGTGCCCTGGTTACCCCCGTTCCTGGCACCACCCGCGATGTTATTGAAGAAAGCTTGAGTCTCAGAGGAATTCCACTTCGACTGGTGGACACTGCTGGCCTGCGTCAACCAGACGATCTTGTGGAAAAGCTGGGTATGGAGTTCACGAGAGAGCGGTTGTCTCAAGCTGATCTGGTACTTTTCGTTTTAGATCGAAGCAGCTCATTGACCTCTGAGGATGTGCAGATCTATGAAGATATTACCAGCAAGCCAAGAGTCGTCGTTTTAAACAAAATCGACCTCGATCCCCATCAAGATTTTGCCACCTTCAGTGAACGCTTTCCGGCAGAGACATTAGTTGAAATCTCTGCCCTTTATGGTAATGGCATGGAACAGTTGAAGGACGCCGTTTTCCATACCATTCTCGGCCGCAGGCTGGATACAGAGACTTCAGTGGTAGCACCCAACTTGCGCCACAAGCTCTGCCTGGAGCGAGCTCTGGACGCAGTGAATCGGGCTTTGCAGCTTCTCGACCGTCGATCCTCAGCCGAACTGATTGCTCTCGAAGTACAGGAAGCTTTGGCTCACCTGGGAGAGATTATTGGAGTGACCACGACCGAGGATCTGCTGGATCAAATCTTCAGTCAATTTTGCCTGGGGAAGTAGAGGACGGAAGATCTCAGACGTGCGGCTGCCACGGGGATTCTTCCCTTGCTTTCCTCTATCGCCAAGCCCTTGGCGAAAGGCAGGTGACCGTTCGAACTTGCGGATGGACGTCGCCTACATTTCAATACAGACGAAATCACCACTTTCGTCACGGATACATAGATTTTCTTTATTGTAACTGGTCATTTCGCCGCATCTTGGGCAAGGAGGTCGATTCTTAACCAGCCCATCCAAATCAAAGCTTTTCTTGTTTTTGTAAGTGATTGAGGTGGGAACCCATTCACGGCAACGCATGCAGCGCACATGAATTTCTTTGGCCTTGGACACTTTTAACCTCCTAATGCTCTTCTTTCATCCAGACCGTGGTCTTGGTGATGTTGGGGAGTAGTCTCCTAGCCCCTTTATGTTTAAACGATTTCTTACCAGATTGCTCGCCTTAGGGCAACATAAATGGATTACTGGTTCTGATCCCTTGAGACAAAAGGGTTTATGGGCTAGAGTACTGAACTGATGTTCAAAGCCCTTGGGATTTGCTCTGTTGGAAACTAGGTTGGACATGGTTAGAACCGGAGACTTGCTCCGCCGTGCATCGCATGAGGTGAGCGTATCTCTGAGTGACTCGCAGATAGAGCTTTTCGAGCTCTACTTGCAGGAGCTTGTGGAGTGGAACAAGAGGTTCAATCTCACTGGCATCAGAGATCCCGAAGATATTGTCATCAAACACTTCGTCGATTCCCTCTCTCCCTTACCCTACTTGGAACCCTCTGGTCGACTACTGGATATTGGCCCGGGAGCGGGGTTCCCCTCGATCCCGCTCAAGATCGCCGCCCCTGGACTGCAGGCTCACCTTGTGGAAGCAAACCGCAAAAAGGTTTCATTTCTCAAGCACATAATTCGCACCCTCAAGTTGGAGTCAGTCATTGTGCTACATAGCCGCTTTGAGCATCTGGACCCACCGGACCAACCTTTCAACATTATTATTTCACGCGCCTTTACTCGCCTGGAGCCACTGCTTGAGCTCGTTGCTCCCTTTATGGAACCTTGCACTACTCTTGTTGCCATGTTGGGCCCGGCAAGCGCCAAAGATCATCCCAGATTTGCAGATTGCGCCATGGTTGAAAGTCTGAAGCTTAATCGGACGGTCTCACTGGAACTCCCCAGGGGCCGGGGAAGGAGAACACTACTATTCTTCCAGAGAAAGTAATCGAGGTTCATTTAGCTTAGACTTAGAGGATTACTGAGGGGTGAAATGATGCGGAGACGCCGCGACACGGCGGCGGGGGATGTTTTCAAGCAAGCAAAGAGCTTGGTGTTCTTTGTGCTCTTTGTGGTTTATCCTCCAGGTTGGTAATCGAACTTTGCCCAGACGGGAATGTGGTCGGATGGTTTGGGCAAAGAACGCTGGGTTTTATCCATGCCGCTCTCTATGGTACGTTGCGAAAGTGGCGCTGTAGCCCAGATGTGATCTATTCTCAGCCCCATGTTTCGATGAAAGGCACCAGCCCTATAGTCCCACCAGCTATAGAGACCACCTTCGTTGTGGTGCAGTCGGAAAAGGTCTTCAAAGCCCCACCCTTTCAAATTTTCCAGGGCAGCACGCTCTTCGGGATGGAAGCCGATTTCACCTTCCATTTCCTCGACATCATAAACATCACGGGCTTCTGGAGCCACATTGAAATCTCCGGTTAAAATGAGCATTTCATCGGGCTTGTGATGCTTGGTCAGGTAAGTATGCATCTCCCTGATGAAATTCAGTTTGTAAGCAAATTTGGCTGAACCCGGGGCTGCACCGTGGGGAACATAAACATTTACAACCCTCACATCACCTATGGTTGCACTGATTATCCTCTTTTGGCCCTCGGCGTCGTAGTCAGACAGTGCTTTCTCTACCTCTCTCATAGGGTATCTGCTCACTATGGCCACCCCATTGTAGGTTTTTTGTCCGCTGACCTCTACGTGGTAGCCCAGATCCTCAAAAGGATCGGCGGGGAAGAGTTCACTGGTAACCTTTATTTCCTGCAGGCAGAGAACCTCCGGCTGCACCTTGGCCATCCAATCTAAAACTGTTTGCAGCCGGGCCCGTATGGAGTTCACATTCCAGGTTGCGAGTTTCATGGCAAAATTCATTCTTCAGTCACTGGTCATCAATTACACGCATTTAGTGGCCAGTCGTTAGTAGCCAAAGTGGCGTAGGGCTCAAGGCTCACGGCGCAAGGAAAAAAATTAGTCTTCAGATTCCCTGCGTCATGAACGTCACGCCGTGTGTAAATCCGCAATCCGAAATCCTAACCCATGCCCCAGAAGCCTGGGCCCTTGAAGAAATGTGGTCCGGGTATTATATTTATGTAAATTCCTAGCAAATAAGGGGGATAAAAATGCCAATTTTTGAATATACCTGCGAAAGTTGTAACTATACCTTCGACCAGCTGGTTATGCGCCAGGAAACGAAGGTGAACTGCCCACTCTGTCAGGGAGAGGTAAAGAAGCTCATGTCAACCTTTGCGGTTGGCCCATCTGAAAGTGGGGGCAGTACGATACCATCTACAGCAAAACGACCCATGTGCGCCACCTGTTGAGCTGGTAGAATCGTACAGAGAATTAACCTCAACAACCCATCGTGGAGAGCTTGAGCTATAATCTGTCATCTTTATTCTGAGCAAATGCTGGTGATTATAAGCAATGCCGACGCAACACATTCATCTTACCGCCAGTGTACCCACCTCCGATTTTCAGGTTCGCATGGCGAGGTTTTTTCTTACCGCCGGGATAATATTATCACCTTTAACCATTGGAAATGACCCCCTGGTAAATTATCCTATTAGCCATTTCCTCGCCTACCTCTTTTACGGCAACACTCCCCCTTCCTGGGTTTTTTTGTATTGCTACTTCTTCACGAATATTTTGGGCTTCCTACTCATGTACCTGGGAAGCTCCTGGTCTTGCGGTGAGAGGTTCTGCACCCGGATTGCCAGAAAGCCGCTTGCCATTCTACGAGGTAACAGCCGCAAGATTCTTTTAAACGCCGTCATTTTTTCAGCGCTGGCCCTGCCTCTTAACTATTTCTTTGGCGATTGGATAAGAAATAACATCTACCAACCGATGCTTTCCTTTCTTTTCGGCGTTTCTTTCGGATAACGCATAGAGCATGGAGCATAGCGTTCAAATCTTGAAATTCGAACGTAAAAATCCGCAATCCGAAATCATTCTCCTGCACCCTGTCTTCTTGCATCCCCTTGTTTACTTTGTAGCACATAGCCCTTGGAGAATATCTCCTGCACACACTGGCGGAGCGATTGTTCTGTGTTGATCGGTAGATGCACACTGTCCGTTAACTCATCCAATGGCTCAAATGCTCGGCTTTGTTCTTCCAGATGCTGTAAACGCGCATCTGATACGGACTTTTCCTCTTGCCGCGCGCTCAGCCTCTGGCGCAACAGCGATTTTGCACATCGACACTCGATGAAGATGACATTTGCCCCCATTTCCTCGGCAAGCTTCCGAGCCAATACCCTTTGCTGGAGTCTGCCAAAAGTGCCATCCAGAACAACTGACCTGCCACGGGACAAATCCTTCCTGGCCTCAATGATCAATTGTTCATAGGTTTTTTCGGTCGCGGCAACCCCGTATATGGACGTGCCAAATGGCACGACCACCGGCTCCTCAGGACTTAGCCCGAAGAGTTTTTTTCGGACCACATCGGAGTTGTGACACCGTATGTTCAATCGTCCTGCTAGTTCCGCAGCTACAGTGCTCTTGCCGCTGCAGCTCAGCCCGCAGACAATCCAGGTGGTCTGGCGGCTAAAATTTTCAGCGTACCTGTATGCCAGTTCGAAATAGCTTTGGGCCCTCTTTTTGGCCACGCCTCCCTCTTGGGCCGGCAAATCTCCTCCTCTATAACGCAGGCACTCCACCTTGCAGCGCACATGAGCCCGATAGCACTTGTAGAAATCAAGAACCAGGAAAATCTCTGGATCATCGGCCAACCGCGCATAAGAGGTGATGAGAGTCTGGGCCACTCCGGGAAAGCCGGTATAGTCCAGGTCCATGGCCAGAAAAGCCAGATCAGAAGCCACATCACCGTAGCGCAAGCGGTCACTGAACTCTATGCAGTCTATAATCTGTACGCTATCAACGAAATATATGTGGCCCAACCTTAGATCACCATGACAGTCTCGAATGCAGCCTCTTTCTCTGCGACGATCAAAAAGCACACTTTGCTTGTTGAGAAAAGCGCGTACCTTCCGGTGCATGACCGAAAACTTCGTTCTGTCCAAGATAGCTGGCACGAAGGGACTCGTCTGCACAAAGTCCTCTTCGATGTTGACCCAGATCAACTCCCTGGAACCCATCTTATCGATCTCCGGTCCCCCCTTCGTTGTTTGGTAAAATCTCGTCATTACCTGTGCTAGTTCTTCTACCATATCAGGGCTCAATTCACCTCTTCGCAAAAGTTCCAGCATGGTCCTTTTCCGAGGGAGTTGTCGCATTTTCACTGCATATTCCACTGGTTCTCCGGACCCATGCAGAGTGTATCCCATCCCTTCTCGCGTTATAGTAACCACTTCAAGGTACACTTCTTTGCTTAGGCGGCGGTTTAACACTACCTCCTGTTTGCAATAGTGGTGTCGCTTTTCCAACGTGCTGAAGTCCAAAAAACCAAAATTGACCGGTTTTTTTATCTTGTAGACAAAGTCACCCGTGAGAAAAACCTTGGAAATGTGGGTCTCTTCAACCTGAATCGTACTTACTGGATGCGGGTAAAAATCGGGATTGCTGAGAGCTACTGAAACAGCGGCATGCGGGTTGATTTCACTGCGGCTTTGAGAATTCATCTCAGTGAATCCTTTAATAGTTTTCAGAACAAAAGCAAATCAACACTTGTGTTATTATACCATCTCCGTGGAGAGCGCCCGGCTGAGGTAGGATTTGATCTAGCTCGCACCTACCTTATCGCAGTGAGCAGAGGACTACTCGCGGATAAGGCAACGGGGTGATTTGGTTCATCCCGCCAGTTGAGCAGACACCTGTGAGACGGTCTTCTTTATTCCGTTGATGAGAGGAAATTCTCCCTCACTTCCCCGGTAGAGCTCTACCGCCTCAAGGAGTTCATGAATCCGATGTATGGTCTTTTGCGTTTGTTTGCTGCCTAGGATCTTTGTTTCCTGAAGGAGAAGGCAGGCAACTAGCTGGTTGAAGCCTGCGGCAACTGCTGAGACCAGCGCTTCTCCCTCGTAGATCTTGCTGGCTGCCACTGTGATTTGTTCGATATTTTTCGGGGCATTGGCGTGTACATCATAGGATTCAACAACAAGCCGCTGATCTTCCTCCATGGAGAACTTGCACTCGGTAAGGATGTTGCTGAAAAAACCTTCCCCCAACTCTTCTTCTAGGTGCCTGGAGAGTATAATCAAAACATCGTGAAAGATTGGCAAAATAGTCCCTATGTCTTCAACGCCCTGCTCTGCCGGAGCGGATCTCTTTGCCAGGGGTTTTATCATGTGAGAAGTGGCCATGGCATAGAGCATTTGGTAGACACTGAACTCCCCTGTGCCGCTTTCCTTGACTATCTCTGCCACGTTCTTCCTGCCGTCGAGCAACGAGGCTAGTTGGATTTCCCCTGTGTCCATGAACAGTTCTCCACCCTGCTCCCTCGCCAAGTCGCTCAGTTCAAATATCATGGCGTCGCTGGGGATTACCTTTTTGATAACAGCCCACTCGTCCATGCGCCGAGCTGCATCCAGCATGATTTCCATGGCATTTATTTCATCGAACACCTGCTCGTCAAACTCAACCGGGCAATCATGGAACTCGAACTCCCCGTGCTCCAGGAGAAAGAGGTTGAGAACGGTCTCGCGTACTTGGTGACGAACAACCTCTTTGAGCGTATCCTGGGTCACATAACCCATGGCCAATAGCATCTCACCGAGTTTTCTCCCTGACGTTGTAGCCTTCTCCACCGCCTCTCGAAGCTGCTTTTTACCAATCAACTTTTTGCTATACAAAAGAGATCCCAATTGCAGCTGCTTGTGACCACTGCTTGCGGCGATGATCTTGCCGTCTTTCAGGTACATGGTGCTCTTAGTAGGGGGCCTGACAATCTCCAAAACCCCGGTCTTCTCTTCCGAGGAGAGCATTTGCAATACAGTCGATAGGGTCAGTGATTTCAAGTCTCCTTTAAAGGCCACGCTAACCTCGCTTGTTAAAAAAAATGGGATATTGGCGTAACTCCGCAAGAGCTCTAGAGGGCTCGCACCTTCCCTCCGCCTACGCTCGTTCTGCTCTTCTTGCCAGGCGAAGGTCTAGCGTACCGAAGCTTGTGGCAGCCCGAGCTGTGGATGCAGCCAGCCTTAGCCGTGATATGGGGCGAGTTCATCTATGGTAGATGGCCAAGGCAGGCCATCCCGCCCGGGGCGGGACTTCGAAAAAATCCCAGCCCTCAATCGCACTATATGCGCAGTTAAGTCTATGGTCGCCAAAAAAATAGTAGGATTCCGGAGATGAACCTGCCATAACCACCTCTGATTTATAGAAGAAGCTCCCTAAGCACGCAAGAAAAAACAGTATCAGCATAGCCTCCATTCCGTTATAGTTATAAAAGAATTGTGGATTTTAGATTTGAGATTGCAGACTAGGGATCGAAAAAACTTCGGAGCTATGACAGCAAAACCTCTTGCCGTAGTGGCCATTGGTGGCAATGGTATCTGCCCCTCTGATCCTGGCGCAGAAATGTCTTTTACTGCCCAGCTCATACACACCAAACGAACTCTGTGGAATTTGATCTCCCTGTTCAACCATTTCCGAGTGGTCATCACCCACGGTAATGGACCTCAGGCTGGTCTGGTTTACGAGCAGATGATCCCCAGGACACCTTTTGGAGTAGTGACCCTGGTAACCACCTCACAAATAAGTTCGGCCATTACCCGAGCCTACGAGGAACTTATAATAGAAAACAATCTGCAGGGTCTTCCACCCCTGGAACCTGTGCTTTCCTGGGTGAGAGTGGATCCCCATGACCCCGGCTTTTCCAATCCGAGCAAGCCTATAGGCCGACAACTCTCCAAGGATGAAGTAGCCGAACTGTTGCGACATCACCCTGAATACCTTTTTACCGATTATGGTAAGGGTAAACGCAGACTGATTGCTTCACCTCAGCCGCAAGAAATTTTGAATATTGCCGATATCCGAGAGGTCATCCAGGACGGCAAGGTGCCTGTTGCCCTTGGCGGTGGCGGTATACCGGTATTTATAGACAATTACGGCCGAAAGGAGATTAGCAACGGAATTCTCGACAAGGATCTCTCCTCTGCTCTGCTGGCCGGCAATCTGTCAGCGGAGGAATTCATCATCCTGACGAACGAGCAAGGTATGTTCACTGGCTATTCCACACCGTCTCGGCAGTTTCACCCCCGCTCAACCTCTTCGCAAGTTCGAAACTGGCTAGCTGAGGGTGAATTTCCACCCGGTTCCATGGGGCCCAAGGCCGAGGCTCTACTGAAGTTCCTAGGAGCCAACCCTGGCGGGCGGGTCATTGTTGGTCACGTTGAAGAGCGGGTGGAAAAACTCTTGGACGGGAGCGCTGGCACCACTATTGAAGCTGGCTAATCTCACCAGCTTCAAATTCTAAATCGGAATATCGAAATCCTAAACAAATTCAAATTCCCAAAATCCAAATGATCGAAACACAAAAACAAGTCTTTTCGACCTTTCACTTTCTGAACATTTGAAAACCTGCCCTGTGGAATGCCGCCTGCTGGCGGCCCTTCTCCGGAAGATTCCAGAGGGTGAAGATTTTGTATTTGTTTCGTGCTTCGTATTTCGAATTTGTGGAATGCCCTCCAGACTCACTAGGGCCCATATGCAATGAGAAAAGAGCATCCCATTTTTTAGATAGTGGGGTTCAGTAATGGGTAGGCAATTCCCTGTTGCCACAATTCCACCGCTTCTCTGAATAGCTTCCTGAACCCTGGTGTGCCCCCGATTCCTTTCCGCCCGAAGTTGAAGTTTACCTCGACAAACACAGGCGGGCCTTCATCGGGAAACATGAGATCAAAACCGGCGAGATTAATACCGACACGGCGGCAAAATCTGGCCACCGCAACCTTACCGCGTTCTTGTAGGTTGGGGAAAATTTCAGGGTGCATGCGTCCACCCCGGCACACATTATTGTAAAAATTCTCGCCTCCTACGCGAAAATAGCTCACCATTTTGGCACCCACAACCACCACCCTGAGATCCATGCCTCCATGGTTAACCCACCTCTGAATCAGTAAAGGTTCTTCAGGTGGTAGCTTGGAGAGTCCATGGATGAGATCGTTCCGGCAATAAACAGGAAAAACCCTACTGCCCCCGCCACCGTTGTCTCCCTTGAGCACAAAGGGATAATCCAGCGGCAGCGTTTTCCCTTCGGCATCCAGTAGGACGTTCGGATTTGGGTAGAGAATGGTTCTGGGGTGGCGCACTTTCAGCCGCTGAAAAAGCACCGTTTGCTTAGTCTTGCCTTTATAGTCATATTTGGCGTCGAGATTAGGAAACCAATTCTTTGCCATGGCGGCAATTTTCCTGTAACGCTTCCTGGTAATACCCCGTGGCATGACGACCCCCAGAGCAGCGCGGATCATACAGGCGATTTCCGGGGCCTCGACAGGCGCCAAGTTAGGTAAATTTTTCTCCAGTTGGACGAGAGAATTCATTGATAAAAAGTATTCAGCCATGGCTAGCGCTCAAAGTGCCTAAAATGTCTAAAGGTACGGCCAGGGGCTATAGGTTATGGGTTATTGATCGTGGAAAACGTTTAAGTCGTTCAAGTCGTTGAAATAGTGAAACCTCTAGAAGCCAGGAGACAGAATCCAGAATGCAGGAGAAAAGCAATCAAAATTGAGTTACTCTCGACCTCTCTCTTTTTCGCCCCGTCTCTGTCTCGCCGTTTCACCGCGTCGGGCTGCAGTGCCTAATGCCCACTGCCTAGTAGTGCCTAGGTGAAACAGCTGGCACCTAGTTAACCCGTCACCCACTCTCTCAGCCGTCGAAGACTTTTCCACTTGCCTCCCTCGACTCCGTCCACCTGGAAATCGCGGCGGCGCCAGAGTATTAAATTATGTTCTCCTGGAAAAATCCGCCAAGGATTGTAAGGTCGGAGGCCATAGTGCTTTTTCTCCGCCCATGTTCTAACGTACTTCTTTCCCCGGAGTTGTTGTCGTTCGCAGCCATGGAGATCCTCTTGAAGTACCAGTTTTGGGGTCATGGAAAAGATCACCTCTTCCCACCGGCAGTCTGGGTACACCCGTTGACACACCACCACGGCACAATGAATGTTTATCAGGTCCTCCACCCAGGTTTCGGGAAAGAGTCTCATGTTTTCCCAGAATCGACGGGGGCCGCCACTATAATCATGAACCAGCAACCTACTCATACCGTCAGGGTCAAGGAACAGATGGGGAGAAACCGGTTCAATCCATGGACCGCAGTCGATGCCGACGTAGTAGGTAAGATTCAAGGCGGTCATGAGACGGATGTGGTTGTCGATCCTGTTGATCATGAGACCACAGCCCAGACTAACTAAGGAAGCCTCCCCGTGCTCTCGGAGAAAATCAATAGCTGGTTTGTTTTTCGCCATGGGAACAATTTTCTCCTCATTGCGAAACATTATTAGTGGATGGACAATGCTAATTCAAGCCTAAAAATTCATTGTATCTCTTTGTGGACAGACCGTCCCTTCCCAGTCATCCCACATCCCAAGCACCAAATCTTAAGGTTTCAGGTTTCATGAGGCATAGAGCATAGGGCATAGAGCATAGAGTTTCAAAAATCGGCAATCCGAAATCCGCAATCCACAGTCCGCAATCTCATACCTAAGGTCTCATTATACTAATTGTTATGCTATTCACAAAACTATTGCACATCTCTCCCTAGATAAGGTAACATTACAAAATTGGGTTTAGCCCTTTCCAACGCCGTAGCGCTTGAATATAGACTTTCTGGTGAATCAAGACTTAATACTCCGGCCAAGACTTCTCGTGGAACTGACTGCGGAATGCTGAATTGCTAGCTATCTGAATCTCTGACAAGGGGAGATTAGTCATGGAAAAAAATGACGGGATCGCCGACGTGGGCGAGATGAAGGATCGGGTGATGATCGATCTGTTTAAAAAGAAACTACAGGAGGCAAGAACTGACCTCGCTCAACTCCGTGGAAGTTGGGCTGAGGCCAGCGAAATTCTAAAGGACCACTTCGGTAAAATTAGCCGCACCATGGTAAGCAACGAGAACAAATTGCGCAATTTATATCAGACCGCCATCGATGAACTGAAAAAGGAAAGTGCATAGTCAGAATCAGCGCCAAGGGCATGGTGCAAGGCTCAAGACCTGAGGCTCAAAGCAGGAAAGGTATACGCTATTCGCTAGTAGTTATGCGCGGCTCCTCCAGAAACCCTCGTCTGCGCTGACATCCTGAGCCATTGGGTAATAGTATCTCGTATAACCGATAACGTATAACTAACAACCTGCCTCACCCCAGCTGCCTGCTGGATCAGACTGCCTCTAAAACTTCTTCTTTCCTTTGCTCCGGCAAAGTAACCGTAAACACAATTCCATGCTCCTCAGTGCTCACACGCACACTACTGCCATCCGGCACCTCTCCGGCCATGATCTTTCTTGCCAGTGGTGTCTCCACCGATTTCTGAATCACTCGCTTCAGTGGCCTCGCTCCATAGACGGGGTCATAGCCTCTTTCAGCCAGAAGTGCTTTGGCCTCATCGGAAAACTCCAGTTCGATTCTCCTGTCCTCCAGACGCCGCTTTAACCAGACCACTTGGATGTCCACAATTTGCGCCAGTTGCTCCCTTGTGAGGGAGTGGAATACCAGAGTCTCGTCTACCCGGTTAAGAAATTCAGGGCGAAAATGCTGGCGCATGGCCTGAAGCACCCGCTCTCGCATTCGCTCGTAGCTTGACTCATCAGTCCCCGTAGTGTCCAAAATGTACTGACTGCCAATATTCGAGGTCATTATGATAATGCAGTTCTTGAAATCAACCGTGCGCCCATGAGCATCGGTAAGTCGGCCATCGTCCATTATTTGCAGAAAGATGCTGAACACCTCGTGATGAGCCTTTTCTATCTCGTCGAAAAGCACCACCGAGTAGGGCTTGCGCCGCCCCGCCTCTGTGAGTTGCCCCCCTTCCTCGTAACCCACATATCCTGGAGGGGCCCCAATGAGACGGGCAACGGTATGTTTTTCCATGTACTCGCTCATGTCAATCCGCACCATGTTGTTCTCATCATCGAAGAGCTTTTCAGCCAGAGCTCGTGCCAGCTCAGTTTTTCCCACTCCAGTAGGACCGAGGAAGATAAACGTCCCGATGGGACGACTAGGATCTTTAATACCGGCACGGGACCTCAATACCGCCTCGGCAACCGACTTTACCGCCTCATCCTGACCAACCACGCGCTCGTGCAGCTGCTCTTCCAGTTTCAGTAATTTCTCCCGTTCTCCCTCCATGAGTCGACTTACTGGAATGCCTGTCCAGCGGGAGACGATTTCCGCGATTTCATCATCTGTGATTTCCTCTCGGAGTAATCGCCCCGTGCCTTGTTTGTCGACCAGCACCTTCTCCTCTCCCTTGAGCTTGCGCTCCAACTCAGGAAGCCGGCCATGTTTAAGCTCAGCAGCTCTATTCAGATCATAGTTTCGCTCTGCCACACTAATCTCATGGCGCATTTTCTCGATTTCTTCCCGTAAAGACTGGACTTTCTGAATAGCACCTTTCTCGGCCTCCCATTGTGCCCTGAGCGCGTCCGCCTTGGCTCGCTGATCGGCGAGTTCTTTTCTTAACGATTTCAATCTATCCTGACTCGCTTTGTCCTTTTCCTTTTTGAGAGCGGCTTCCTCGATCTCCAGCTGCATTACTCGCCGCGTCACCTCATCCAGCTCTGTCGGCATCGAATCCATCTCTGTTCTGATGGTGGCACAGGCCTCATCAACCAGGTCTATGGCCTTGTCGGGGAGAAATCTATCGGTAATGTAGCGGTTTGAAAGGACTGCCGCCGTGACCAAAGCACTATCCTGGATTCTAACCCCGTGGTGAATCTCATATCGTTCCTTGAGACCGCGTAAAATGCTTATGGTATCTTCTACCGTTGGCTGATCCACCAGGACCGGTTGAAAGCGGCGCTCTAGAGCAGCATCTTTTTCGATGTGTTTGCGATACTCATCCAAGGTGGTTGCGCCGACGCAATGAAGTTCACCTCTGGCAAGCATAGGTTTTAGCATGTTGCCGGCATCCATAGAGCCTTCGGCCCGACCAGCTCCGACTATATTGTGAAGCTCGTCAATAAAAAGTAATATCCGCCCCTCACTTTCTTTTATCTCTTTCAGTACCGCCTTGAGTCGCTCTTCAAATTCACCGCGATATTTGGCCCCCGCAACCAGGGCACCCAGGTCAAGGGCAAAAATGGTTTTGTCTTTAAGCCCTTCAGGCACATCGCCTTTCACTATGCGATGAGCCAGTCCCTCAACAATGGCGGTCTTGCCAACTCCCGGTTCCCCAATCAGTACCGGGTTGTTCTTAGTTTTACGAGAAAGTATGCGGATTACCCGCCTGATCTCGCCGTCGCGGCCGATTACCGGATCAAGGCGGCCTTGCTGTGACTCCTTGACCAAGTCTCGTCCATAGCGTTCCAGGGCTTCGTAGGTGGTTTCGGGAGTGGCGCTGGTGACACGCTGATGGCGGCGGACCTCAGTAAGTGCTTGCAGGAAACGATCTCGGCTGATGTTGAAGTTCTTGAAAATTTGGCCGGCGGCTGTTGCAGCTCCTTCCTCAATGATGGCCAGAGCCAGATGTTCGACTGAGACATAGTCGTCTTTCAGCCTCTGAGCCTCTTCTTGGGCCTTTATCAATATTCGATTGAGCCTCTGGGTGACATATATCTTACCTGCCTCGGTTCCGGGACCTGAGACACTGGGTCGCTTTTGCAATTCACGCACTACTTCAGACGTGAGGTTTTCTACCGGCACATCCATCTTGCTGAAAAGACGAGGCACCAAACCCTCAGGCTGCTCGAGTAGCGCTAAAAGGAGGTGCTCACCGTCAACCTCCTGATGCCCGTAGCGCAAAGCCTTGGTTTGCGCGTCATGAAGCGCTTCTTGAGATTTTTGCGTTAATTTGTTCGGGTCCATATCCTACCATTCCTCCCAAAGATAGTATTGCTTCTTGGAATTTCTGCAATGCACCGTAGCTCCTTATAACTGCCTGCGAAGCCTGGCGATCTCTCGTTCAAGTTGGTCAATCTTGTCTAACAAGTCTAAAACCACACCAATCCCGGCCCAATTGATGCCAAGGTCCCGGCGCAATCGCATAATTCGCCAGATTCTGGGCACCGCAGTCTCGGGAAAGAGCAACCGGGGCTCACGTACCACGGGATCTATTAAACCCCAATCTATCAATTTGTCCACTACCTCCGGATGCAGACGGGCAAGCCGTGCTAGGTCCCCTGCGGAGAGCAGTTCTTCCGATGCGGGCCGGCTTTCATACCTGTAGTGCACAATATGGTATCGAGTGGTGCTCATCTTCCCTTATCCTTTGCGAGGATTAAAACTGGACGCCTCAGCCATCTCTGTAAAAAGTTTCTTTTCTTTTGCGGTCAAATTTTTAGGTATAACAATCTTCAGCCGGGCAATAAGATCCCCACGCTCGCCACCTTTTTTGGGGAATCCTTTCGCCCGCAATCTCAATTTCTTACCACTCTGGCTACCGGGTGGTATCTTGAGGTTTACCGTGCCGTCCATGGTAGCCACCTGCACCGTGGCGCCTAAGGCCGCCTCCCAAGGTGCCAGGGGGACCTCCGTTTGCAGGTTGTGTCCGTCTAAGGTAAAGCGTGGATGGGGCTCGATATGCACCTTGAGGTACAGATCACCTGGAGGGCCACCACCCATACCCTCTCCGCCTTTACCTGCCAAGCGGATGCGGGTGCCATCAGTGACTCCCGGTGGTATCTTTACTTGTATATTCTGGATTGTAGGACGCACCTGACCCTGCGGATCTATCTCGTGCCCTTGCAAAGTTAGGGTTCTGGTGGCCCCGCGATAGGCGCTCTCGAGGTCGATCTCGATCTCCGCCTCGTGGTCCTGTCCACGCATCACCCACGAACTCTGCCTCGCACGTGCACGACCTGCACCACCCATACGTCCACCGAAGAGCGTCTCGAAAAACTCACTGAAACCACCGCTGAAATCAAATGCTTCCGCGCCAGGCCCGGTGCGAAACTCGAAGTGGACATCCTCCCACCCGGGCGGTGGCTTGAAATCCTGTCCGGCCTGCCAGTCAGAGCCCAACTGGTCGTAAAGCTTTCGCTTCTCCGGATCCTTCAGTACCTCGTGGGCCTCGTTGATCTGCTTGAATTTCTCCTCGGCCTCTTTGTCCTTGTTGACGTCCGGGTGGTATTTGCGGGCCAGCTTGCGATACGCTCGTTTTATCTCATCCTCGCTGGCAATACGGTCCACGCCAAGGATTTCATAGTAGTCTTGAAATTTAACTGCCATATATTCTCACCCAGATACTCTCTCTTACTCGAGCATAACAAACCTGCGGAAGCAAGCGCAACCCTGCCGAACAAAGCGTTTTTCGCTTGCTACTGCGTGGCTAGGTCAGCTGATGCTCGCACATATTTAATTGGTAAATCAACAAAATACACAAAATAGTGTAACTTTGTCTTGTAATGAAAATAAGAATTTCTTGGCAATTTTCAAGAGAAACTCCGGAAAAAAATAACTATTTCCTTTCACCCTTTTGCGCTCTCTCAGGCGGGGCACTCCTAATGAGCAAACCAATGTGGTAACTCTGGAGGCAACTTTGCTTCCCTTAACCCACCGTACGGCTCATCCCTGCAGCACCACCCCTTTTTTCTTTGTCCTTGGAATGTTATATTTAATCCTAGCTGAAAAATAGGTTTTGCTGGCCTGTCATTTCAGCCAAGCCTTGGCAACAAACTGCCGTTGACAACGGGCAATCTTTGCTTAGCTTTATTGCCAAGGGAGAAACCGGAGGCTCACAGGGAGGTACGTACATGTATTCAAAAGTAGTAATGGACCACTTCAAAAATCCCAGAAACGTTGGCGAGATGAAAGAAGCAGACGGGGTTGGAGAGGTTGGAAATCCTATATGTGGAGACATGATGACCATCTACATCAAAGTCAAGGACGACTACATCGATGATATTAGCTTTCTCACTTTCGGCTGTGGCGCCGCAATTGCCGTCTCAAGCATCCTCACAGAAATGGCAAAAGGGAAGACTATTGAAGAGGCTCAAAAGATTACCAACAAATCAGTTGCCGAGGCTCTCGAGGGTCTACCGAAGAACAAGCTCCACTGCTCCAATCTTGGTGCTGATGCCCTGCAAATGGCTATTAAGGACTACCTGAATAGAAAAGCCGGTATTGTCAAAGGAACACCCAAAAGAGACGAAAAGCATGAACACAGCCACGGAGATGTATGTTACTGC
>Ga0209536_100005966_pt1 | contig 18787 bp, 16 predicted proteins | sample DeeMarSeWOR28_12_FD_187461 | JGI IMG/M metagenome (GOLD analysis project Ga0209536, IMG submission 187461) | Marine sediment microbial communities from White Oak River estuary, North Carolina - WOR-2-8_12 (SPAdes) (version 2) | ecosystem: Environmental > Aquatic > Marine > Intertidal zone >... | reverse complement strand
TCCCGGAAAAACTGGCTAATTATGTCGCCAAGGGCGGAGCGCGCCTGGTTCACATCTCGACCGACGCAGTTTTTGATGGGACACGTGGGAATTACACTGAAGAGGATATACCAAACCCGCTCAGTGTTTATGCCCGATCAAAACTCGATGGGGAGCAGGCAGTGCAGTATGCAAATCCGGAAGCTGTTATTGCCAGAGTTAATATCTATGGTTGGAGTTTGAGTGGAGGAAGAAGCCTTGCAGAGTGGTTTGTGAACAATCTTTCTGCTCAAAAGAGCATTATGGGTTTTACAGATGTCTACTTCTGCCCCTTGCATGTCAAGCATCTCGCAAGAATATTGCTAATGATGCTCGAGAGAGAGTTCAAAGGTTTATATCACGTTGTCTCACATGAATGCTGCAGTAAGTTTGATTTTGGATGCAGACTGGCACGTTTATTCAGTTTTGATGAGAATTTGATCGAGCCAAATTCAGTTGCGAATTCGGATTTGACTGCAGCCCGTGCTCGAAACTTGACTTTGAAAGCTGATAAGCTCAATACTGCGCTTGGATCAAATACCCCGGGTATAGACTCGGGATTAGTGGAATTTTTCAACGAATTTGAGATAGGATACCCGGGATTCATCCAGGGAATGAAGGTATGATTTGGTCTTCCAGGAGAATATTATGGACATAGAAATCGGATCACACCTGATAGGTGAACACCATCCCACATATTTTATTGCTGATATCTCAGCCAACCATGATGGAGATTTACAACGAGCTAAGTCATTAATCCATCTGGCTGCGGAATCTGGAGCAGATGCAGCAAAGTTCCAAAATTTTCGTGCTCCTGAAATCGTCTCAGATTATGGATTTCGGTCGATGGAAGGACAGGTTTCACACCAATCGACCTGGGAGAAGAGTGTTTTTGATGTTTACCAGGATGCATCGATCCCGTTTGAATGGACACCGATTTTGAAGGATGAATGTGATCGAGTGGGAATTGATTATTTTTCTTCGCCATACGATTTTGAAGCAATAGATATGCTCGATCAATATGTGCCAGCCTACAAAGTGGGATCAGGCGAAATTACCTGGGTGGAAGCCTTAGAACGAATGGCAAAAAAAGGAAAACCAGTAATCCTGGCTACTGGTGCTTCAGACATCGGGGAGGTTCAGAGGGCTGTCCATTCAATTCTCAAGTTCAATCAAAAACTGGTACTTATGCAGTGCAACACAAATTACACTGCAAGCGTTGAGAATTTTGACCACATTAATCTGAGGGTATTGGAGACATATCGGGTGATGTTTCCTGGGATGATTCTCGGTTTGTCTGACCATACTTTCGGTCCGACAACGGTATTAGGTGCAGTTGCTCTTGGTGCCAGGGTAATTGAAAAACACTTCACGGATGACAATAATCGTATTGGTCCAGATCATCCATTCTCAATGACACCAAAAACCTGGCGTGATATGGTCGATCGTACCCGCGAGCTGGAACGTGCTTTGGGTTCCTCCGATAAACAGGTGGGAGAAAATGAACAGGAGACCGTAATTATTCAAAGGCGCTGCCTGCGAGCAGCCAGAGATATACAAAAGGGAGAACGTTTCACCAGGGATATGATCGCGGTCCTCAGACCCGCGGTGATTGGATCGATCTATCCATACGAGGTCGACCAAGTGATTGGAACCAGAGCGAATAGGAACATCGCTTTTGGTGAGGAACTTCGCTGGATACATTTGGATGAATAACCTGTTTGAAACTTTCCTTTGACACGCCTACTTTACTTCTCTCGTGACTATACCAATCACGACTTTCGATTTCTATCTGCTTTAGCAAATACAAGTTACCAAGTATATTTCCTCAGGCTTGAACGCAGTCCAGTTCCGCTTGAAGAGAGACCACTGCCGGTTGAAGTAAAGCAGGTTGAATGGGCGGGAGGACACCGGATTGTTAAACTCTCAGATGGGCCTCGGCTGGTAGCGGATTTACGCAGGGTAATCAAGGAGATCAAACCCGATTTGATCCATGCAGGTCCCATCCAACGAAGTGCTTTCCTAGTGGCATTGGTAAACTACAAACCGCTGATCAGTGTATCCTGGGGATACGATCTTCTGCATGATGCTTACCGAAATATGTTTTGGCAGTATGCTACACGGTTTACACTGCGGCGCAGTGAAATTTTATTAGGCGATTGCAAAGCAGTTCGCAACAAAGCAGTAGAATTTGGAATGCCTGATGCGAACATCGTGACTTTTCCTTGGGGGATAGATCTAAACGCATTCAAACCAAGTGATTTCCCATTCCAGGAGAGTAGCCAATTTACCTTGTTATCAACTCGAAGCTGGGAGCCGATTTATGGTGTGGATATACTGGCAAAAGCATTCGTAATCTCCGCTCAAAAAAATGATAATTTACGGCTGGTCATGTTGGGAGGGGGTTCTTTAGCTGGGGAGCTTCGTGAAATATTTGTTCGTGGTGGAGTCATAGATCAAGTTATTTTCCCAGGACACATAGCACACCCTCACTTACCGACATATTTTCAAAGGTCAGATTTGTATATCAGTGCCTCCCACACCGATGGGAGTTCAATTTCACTCCTAGAAGCTCTGGCAAGTGGTCGACCTGCAATTGTCTCTGATATTCCCGGTAACCGGGAGTGGATTGAACCTGGGATTAACGGTTGGTGGTTTAAGGATGGGGAGGAAGAAGAGCTCGCAAGGACAATCCTAACAGCTGCCGCGGAACCCCGGGTTCTTTCCAAGATGGGCAAAGCCGCTCGCCAAACCGCGGTTGAGAGGGCTGATTGGGAAAATAACTATTCCACTCTGCTCTCTGTTTATGATAGGGTGCTCGCTAAGACATGATAGATAACCACAATTCGATGCCTGGCAAAACGATCGCCATTATTCAAGCTAGAATGAGCGCTTCGAGATTACCTGGAAAAGTCCTCCAAGATATTGGTGGAAAACCGATGTTGGCGCGGGTGGTTGATCGCACAAGCAGATCAAGAATTGTAAACCAGGTAATCGTTGCTACCAGTATGGAAGCTACTGATGATCCCATTGCATTGTATTGCGGCCAGCAAGGATATGATTGTTTTCGGGGCAGCTTGCACGATGTCCTCGATCGAGTTTATCAAGCTGCGAGAGCTTATACTGCTGATGTTGTAGTACGTATTACCGCTGACTGTCCTGTAATTGACCCGACTGTCATCGATCAAACCCTGAGTGCATTTTTTGGTAGGGGACCACATTTAATCACTCAATCTACTCCAAAACCTGGTGAGCATCCATCCGAACTTGTACCAGCCTGGGATTTTGCTGCAAATCGATTACCGCCTCCCTGGAGACGCACATTTCCCATTGGACTTGATACCGAAATTTGTACTTTCAGCGCGCTCGAGAAAGCATGGCGAGAAGCAGAACTTCCTCACCAGCGAGAACATGTTATGCCATTCCTGTATGAGAATGAACAGCGGTTCCGAATTCTTCTCGTCAACCACGACCCGGATTATGGTGATTACCGCTGGACAGTTGATACTCCCGAAGATCAGGAGCTGATTCGAGAGGTATTTAAACGATTTAATAATAGGGATGATTTCTCTTGGCTGGAAATACTTGATTTGTTTTTGCGTGAGCCTGAGCTGTTAAAGATCAATGCAGGTGTTTACCATAAGCATTACCAGGAGGTTGATGAATTTGACGAATAGTAAGGTATACAAGAGATGGGAAACGGCTTGCTTTCCCTAAAATCAGATTTTTCAGCAGAAATTCTGTGGTCAGCCTCCTGCATTTGACACCATTGGAATCAATCCGGAGATTTAGTTAATGCCATTTCTTACCGTTTTTACCGCACCAAAACCATTTACCAATCCCCATATCGCGACGATACAGAGAAATGCGATTCAGTCCTGGATTAATTTGGGCCCTGAAGTTGAAGTCCTTTTAATGGGGAATGAAATTGGAATGTCGGATATTGCCAAGGAATTCGGGATCCGTCATTTTCCGGGAGTAAAATGCAGTGATCAAGGAACCCCGTACATAAATTCAATGTTTGATGTAGCAAGAGATGCGAGCGAGAGTCCGTACCTGGCGATATTAAATGCGGATATTATGTTAATGCCAGATTTTGTGAAAGCTGCAGAACAGGTCGGTGCTCTGGCGGATAATTTTTTATTTCTGGGAAGAAGATATGATTTGGACATACAGTATGAGTTTGATTTCTCAGCTGGTTGGGAAGTGCGATTAAGAGATGAAGTTAAAAAAAATGGCACACTGCATGGCCCGGTAGGTAGCGACTACTTCTTAGTTCCAAGGCATTTGCTGACTGATATGCCCGAATTCACCATTGGTCGCTCTGGTTGGGATAATTGGACCATTTACCATGCAATCACCTTGGGGTGGCAGGTGGTTGATGTGACTCGCTCTGCGATGATCGTACACCAAAATCATGATTACAGTCACCTTCCAGGTAATAAACCTCCTTATGATTTACCCGAGACGAAGCAGAATATTTCTATTGCTGGGGGAATGAAGAGCATGTACACGATTTTGGAAGCCAATAAAATCCTGGTAGATGGAGAACTTAGAGCAGCCCCAGTTAGCATCCCGCGCATACTGCACGCAATCGAACTGCGAGTTACCGATGATGAGCTACATGGTCGTCGAAAATCATTTGTTCGTTGGTTGAAGAAAACCCGGCGAAAATATGAGAACCAACTCTAATCATCATCGTCATTATTTTATTCATAATGCCTGATAATTTGGTGCTTTGTCCGCTATGCGAGCTTGATAATAGTTCACTTTTTGATCAAAGAAATTTTCGTGGATATCAAGTGACCAACAGGTTGTGTTTAAACTGCGGGCTTGTATACCAGTCTCCGCGAATGACGGAAACCGAATTGGAAGGGTTCTATAAAAACGAGTACCGGCAAATCTACCAGGGTACAGAGGAACCGGGTCAAAAAGATATCGCCGTCCAAGAAGCCAGGGCGGAGGGAATTACTAACCTATTGCGAGATAGTGGTGTGGAGCAGGTAAAACGATTTTTGGACATAGGCGCTTCGACTGGAATACTAATAGAAAGGATCAAAAAAGATTATCGATGTGATGCATTTGGAATCGAACCTGGAAGTGCTTATCAGGCATATGCTAGATCCCGAGAAATCGAAGTGTTTGGGAGCCTGGATGAATTGTTTGTATCTGGACAAAACAAATTTGATTTGATTTCAATGATCCATGTCCTTGAGCATTTACCTGATCCTGTTATGTATCTCAAGGAGTTGAGGGTTAACCACCTGGATGATCAAGGAAAGATCTTGATCGAAGTGCCCAATTTATACGCTCATGACAGTTTTGAAATTGCTCATCTAATTTCCTTCAGCCGCCATTCGCTCTACGAGGTTTTGAAAAAAGCTGGTTTCAGGACGATATTCATGGAAACGCATGGCAGGCCGCGTTCAAATATGATTCCTCTCTATATCAGCTTAATAGCAACTCCTGAAAAGAATCTCCCTGAAACGCCCGAAATCAATATTGAACGATTAGTTCGTCTCAAACGCAATGCTGGATTAGCACACCGAAAATTGATCGAGAAATTATTTCCCAATCAAGCCTGGCTTCCTGAGTATCGTAGTTGAAACAACCAGATTAGAGTACTTATCTAAGGAAGAAAAGTGATCACAAGAACCAAATCTAAAATTTTATTAATTAGCTCACTGATTATCGTGCTGGGAATCATATCTGCTTGTTCAACCGGTACAGCAGAACAAACATTGAGCAGTCCGGTGGTTTCCACAAATACATCTATCCCCCCGACAGTGACCCCACTACCTCCGACAGCTACCCAAACTCCAACAACGACGTATACTCCCAGTCCCTCACCGACTTACACGCCGACAAATTCAGTCACTCCTACGCCCACGAATACTGATACAGCAACACCCACAGCAACAAACACTCCAGTTCCTCAATCTGGGATACCTGACAACGTGATCGTGAAGTACCTGGTTTTGGAAGATACCGGAGGTTCAACCGGATGTGGCGATAGTCTTGTTCCAGTAAGTGCCGGATTTGTTCGCACTGGCGATGTTAAGGAAGATGTGAAAATTGCCCTGACAAGTTTGTTCTCGACGGGCACAAAATACGCTGGGAACCTCTACAATCCTCTCTACCAATCAAAATTACGTGTGACTGATGTGAGTTTCAAGAAGAGTTCGGGAAATGTTACAGTTCAGTTCACTGGATCGTTTACAAAACCAAAAGATGATTGCGATAAGCTTCTATACAGGGCACAAGTATGGGCAACGGCAAGGCAGTTTCCTGAAGTAAAACTGGCAACAATCTGGTTGAACAAATATTTGTTAGGAGATTTGTTGGTTGTTGGTGATAATTAATTATTCATTATGCAGAGTGCGAGTTAATGATATTACACATAGTCACACGAACGCCAAAATACAATATCTTGATTTCAGGGTAGAAGTAAAGTACTGATATGCGTGTAGGGCAAAATCCAGCTAAATCCATAAAGCAAGTTGTCCAACCGAAGAAAGTCACGGTCGCGACAATTACCTATATTCCCCACATGAAAGGGTATTATTCAGAAAGCTTAGAAGTGTTACAAGCTTGCCTGTCCAGTCTTTGGGGAAATACAAGTGTTGATTTCGATCTATTTGTATTTGATAACGATAGCTGTTCTGAAGTTAAAGAATTTCTTTTGGATGCTGAGGAGAAAGGATTAATCCAATATCTATTATTATCCGATAAAAATATTGGGAAAGGGGGTGCCTGGAATATCATTTTTCAAGGCGCACCCGGGGAGATAATCGCCTATGCGGATAGTGATGTCATATATTCTCCCGGTTGGTTAGAGCATTCGATAGAAATACTAAACACATATCCTGATGTCGGTATGGTAACCGGTCGACCATTGAGGTCTCCAGAGGAGTTTTATTCAAAAACTTTGGAATGGGCTCAATCTCAAGATGATATTTCCGTTGAATATGGTAATTTTATTCAATGGGAAATTTTCCGTGAGCATGTACTTAGTCTAGGTATAACCGAGGAACAAGCTCTTGAATGGTTTGATTCCAAAGGTGAATGGCGTGTGACTTACCAGGGTGTGCCTGCATTAATCAGTGCAGCCCATTTCCAGTTTGTGACCAAAAAAAATATAATCCAGGAGTTTCTACCATTTAACATGGATCGTCCCATGGGGCAGGTGAGAACCTTGGATGAGATGATCAATCAGGCGGGATACCTTAGGCTTACAACTTGCGATCCATATGTGAGACATATTGGAAATAAAATTGATGGTATCCATGATATCGCGCAGCGTCGTGAACGTCCCAATCAGAAGGCAGGTTTTCGTTTACTGGAAATTCCATTAATTAAGCGATCTTTGTTGGGTATTTATGATTTCATATTCAAACTTTATTACGAGAAGTAACTAATTTTCCCAAATTGTATTTAGTAAATAATAATATTCGGTGAGATCAGGTCAGAATCCTTCCAAATCTGGAATACCAGCTTATACGCCTCAGCAGTTGGGAATTGCACTGCTGGTCTACATTCCATTCAACGAAGGATACTTCAAGAATTCCCTTGACATTCTGAAATTCCAGATTGAAAGCTTATATAAAAATACTAAATCGAAATTTGATTTATTGGTATTCGATAACGGGAGTTGTATTGAGGTGATCCAGGCTCTAAGCGAACTTCGTGATGATGGTTATATCGAATGGCTTGTGCTGTCAAAGAATAACCTGGGAAAAGTTGGTGCTTGGAATTGGATTTTTGGAAGTTTACCAAATGAATTAATATGTTATGCGGACTCAGATGTGTTATTTCGTGAGGGTTGGTTGGAAGATAGTTTGGCGATATTAGATGCGTTTCCGAATAGTGGTATGGTCAGTGCTCAACCAACTTTTCATGATGTTCTGGATGGGAATGGGACAGCTCACCTAGACCTTAAGGATGATCAGAATTATGAGTTCGGCAAATATCGCCCAGAATACGAAATTGTGGAAGAATACTGCCTTGGAATCGGGGCAGATGATGAATTATCTTCGCGATTCTTCGATATGGAATTGCCATACATTACAAATTTAACCAGCAGTACCAATGCAGTCATTGGTGCAACACATATGCAGTTTATTATTCCCAAGCATGTTGCACGTGATGTGATCCCCCTGCCAGTCAGCAAGGGTCTCCATCGTGCAGAAACCACAACTCTTGATCAGAAAATTGATGAACTGGGTTATTTGCATCTTTCAACAAAGAAAAATCATGTAATGCATATGGGAAATGTGATAACTGAGGAATTGGTATCAGAGGTGAATTCATTTAATGGAGAAATGGATAAGGACCCCGGACCTGCGGTGATGGTTCTTAGTAAGAAGTCAACCCTCTTCAGGATGGTCTCCAAGCTAATTAAAATTCCAACATTAAACCAGTTCTTTTTGCGAGTATATGATTTTCTATATCGAGCTTTATACGCGGATATTCAGTAAGAAATTAGATACAAGTTTTTTTTCCATCAAGTTGAAATTCCCCTACTAAACAAAATTCACAGTTTGGAAAATTTAAAATTTTATTCCAAAAGTTTCATACCAGCAATATTTCTGGCGATATATGACGATAATAAGGTGAAGTAAATTATTGATGGCTGATAAACGTGTTTTTGTTGTTGCAGATCATGGCTTGGCAATTTTTTATTTTTTTCAAAGTGAGGTCATTAGCACATTACTGGAACATGGTATTGAAGCGGTGATTCTCACCGATGAAGAATCGATTGGTCCAATACAAGACCGATTTAGGCGACCTGGATTGAAGTTTGAGGGCTTGCGGCTTCAACAAGTTCAAGAGTACATAAAACACAATTCTCCCACGTTCCAGTGGTGGTTAGATTTTCTACGTCGAGCTGGTGCAGCAGACAGAGGTAATCTGGCTGTCGTCAAAAGTTATATCCAGCAGGTGAAAAGCGAGGCTCATCCACGTCGAAAACGCCTTTTTCCTTTGATGGAGTTAATCATCAAAGTGCTGCGGAGGTCTCGGATCGCCCGGAAAGCCTTGGTGAGATTTCAGACTCGCTTTACTCCAGATATATATGACGATCTTTTTGATAAATATAAACCAGACTTAGTTATTGCGAGTTCACCTGGTTTCCGCCAGGATCGCTACATTTTACGGGCAGCAAAGAAACACAGGGTTCCAACAACATCGGCAATATTTTCCTGGGATAGTACCAGCAGCTACGGCTTACCCGGTGCAGAAGTGGATTGGATCACCTGTTGGTCTGAGATCCAAAAAGGTGAACTTGTTGATGGAGCGGATTGGAAACCTGATAATGTTAATGTGGGTGGTATGCCTCCATATGATGGTTACGTCCATAATCAATGGTTGATGACCCGTAAAGAGTACTTTGATTATCACGGATTAGATCCATCTCGAAAATTGCTCACCTATGCCAGTTCTTTTGTGAACCTGTCACCGAATATTCAGAACATCCAGGCATTGGTAAACCTTGTCAATTCTGATCGATTAAGTGCTCCAAGCCAGGTCTTGATTCGTTTGCACCCCATTCACATGAGCGGGTTTTATGTGGAAGAAGCAAATCAAATTCGTGAGATCGCAGCAAAGGATCCTCACGTCCATGTCGTAGAACCAGCACCAACTGGAGGCCTGGATTATTATTCATTTGATGATATGCCGGAAAAGGCATCCATGATGGGCTTAGCGGATATATTCCTGACTGTATATTCAACGATGTGTGTCGAAGCTTCATTCCAAGACAGCCCAATTATTTCGGTATGCATCGATTCAAAAACTGGATGGCCAGGAAAATATTGGCTTCCTATGTCGCAAATTGGTATCTGGCCCACCCATTCTCGTTTTCGTGCCTCGGGGGCAGGCCGAGTTGCTACGAATGAAACAGAACTCTGTGAAGCTATTAATCTATATTTTGCCAATCCCGAGGCGGACCTTCAAGCACAAAAGAAGTTTGTGCTTCAGGAGTGTACCTATATTGATGGTAGTGCAGGTCGTCGAACAGGAGATTACTTCATCTCCTTGCTGAATGTTGGACATGATTAATAGAATTTATTCTCGCTTTGAAAAAGCTTTGAAAGTCTTGCTGACTGGAAAACTGGAAGATGAGAACCTGGATGATATTCCCCAAATACGTCTAGAAGAGGTTGTTGAAGCAAAAACTTTTTTTCCATTAGAAAAATTCTTTGTGTTTGGACATGCGCGTTCTGGAACAACCTTGTTAACACGTTTATTAAGGTTGCATCCTGAAGTGCACTGCAACTACCAAGCCCATTTTTTTACCAGACCTCCATTATTAGAGGGACTAGTATCCGATGTGGAGGTCAGAAAATGGTTTACCAGGAGCAGTAATCGCTGGAACCGAAACAGCGATCTCTCCCCGGTTGTAATAAGGGCTGTGAGTGATTATATTCTTGAACGAGATGCCCGTAGGGAAGGTAAGAAGATCGTCGGGGATAAGAGCCCGAATAGCTTGTTGAATGGTGAAGCGGTAATCAAGTTAAGTAAAATCTATCCAGACTCAAGCTTGATCTTCTTAGTTAGAGATGGAAGAGATGCAGTGTTATCCCATCGATTTCAAACATTTATTGATAATCCACACAGGCTGCCCAATGAGGATATGCGCATATTGGAATCGTTCATCCGTGATCCAGAACCTTATTTATCTGGGAAACGCTCCCTTTTCACAAGGAGTGGTTTAGAAGAAGCAGCGAAAGGATGGGCAGCAAATGTCGAAGAAACAGACCAAGCTGGTCGCAGGCTCTTTAATGAGCAATACATATCGTTAAGGTTTGAGGATTTATTAACTGACCCCTGGGGTACGATGTCCACCTTATGGGCTTTTTTAGGAGCTTCATCTGATTTACCTGACCTTTCCAAAAAAATAGAAGATGAGATGAGTAAGAATCCTGATGCTGAATGGCAAAGGGAGAAAGCGACTTCGATTGCGAATTCGTTGATCAAAGGCAAGCAAGGCTCATGGAAGGATATATTTACTGAAGACGATCAAATTATTTTTGGCCAAATCGCCGGTGACACGCTGAATTCTTGGGGATATGAAATAAATATAAAGCAAGCACCCGCAGGAGGGATTTTGTGAAGTTCTTGATTGCAGGCCTTGGGTCCATTGGACGCCAGCATCTACGAAATCTTGTTTCCCTGGGAGAGCGCGATATTATTCTCTATCGGACCCACAAGAGTACGTTGCCGGATAAAGAGCTGGAAGATTTTCCGGTAGTAACAGATCTAGAATCTGGATTGAGCCTCGATCCTGATGCCGTTATTGTCACAAATCCAACTTCAATGCACCTTGAAATAGCAACACCAGCTGCTCGTGCTGGCTGTCATCTCTTATTAGAGAAACCGGTATCACATTCATTGGATGGTATTGAGGAATTTTCTACCGCAGTAGAAACCGGTCAGGTGAAGGTTTTAGTTGGTTACCAATATCGTTTTCATCCCGGATTACAAAAAGTAAAGGATTTATTGCAAAATGATGCGATTGGTGATGTGGTGTCGGCTAGAGCTCACTGGGGAGAGTTTCTTCCTGGATGGCATCCATGGGAAGATCACCGGCTTGGATATAGTGGGAGATCAGATCTTGGCGGTGGGGTGATGCTGACCCTGTCTCACCCCATTGATTATCTTTGTTGGCTGCTCGGTGAGGTTGATGAAATTTGGGCATTTTCAGGTAACCTGGGAGATCTTGGGGTTGATGTTGAAGATACTGCAGAAATTGGGATGAAATTTTCAAAAGGAACCCTAAGCAGTATCCATCTTAATTATGTTCAGCAGCCTCCAGAACACTACCTCCAGTTGGTTGGAACCAGAGGTACCATAAAATGGGATTATTCTGATGGTGGGGTATCCTTATACAGCAGTGAAGAAGAGAAATGGCAGTTATTTACCATTGAAGACGGATTTGTGCGAAATGATATGCTCCTTGCAGAAATGGCTCATTTCATTGCTATGGTCAAAGGTTTGGAGCAACCCAAATGTTCTTTATCAGATGGGGTTTTAGCAATGAATATGGCTATTGCTGCAAAGAAATCCTCCGCTGAGAAGAAAATGTTCCGGATATCAGCAGAAGCAGGAAAAAAAATCGAATAATTTGGAACAATTATTGCATCAATGAATGTGACAATGAACTAGAAGATACGCTGGTGTAATCCATTCTTGAGAGGTTAGTATGTTTTTCCTGATATTCTTTACCGTCATACCTGCATACATTGATCCAAACACGGGTGGGATGCTTTTCCAAGTTCTCGCGGTACTATTTGGAGTAATTTCCGGAGCGCTACTGTTATTCTCTGGAAAAATAAAGGGAGTTTACTACAAGCTGAAGCGAAAAATTACGGGTTCCGATGCGAATTTTGTTGATGAACCTGAGAGGATAATTGCAGAAGAATAATCCGAAAGTGGTTACAGGGTCGAGTTGAAAACAATAATTCTTGGTTTCGATGCCTTCGATCCAGGGTTCTGTGAAAACCTATTTCAGAAAGGGTCTTTACCAAATCTAGCTCGCTATCTGGGATTTGATGGTTACCGTCGTTTTAAGGTGACAGATCCTCCACAGAGCGAGGTTTCCTGGACTAGTATCGCAACCGGACTCGATCCAGGCGGGCATGGCATATTTGATTTCGTTCACCGTGATCCTGGAACTTATACACCCTTTGTGTCATTGCTGCCGACGAAACGAACTGTAGGAGGTATTCGTTACGCACCCCCCACGTCTGCGAGTACAATATTCGACCAAGCTGCAAAGATGGGCTATCCTGCAACCAGCTTGTTCTGGCCAGCAACGTTTCCTGCTCGACCTGACTCTACGGTGAAATCTCTTCCTGGACTTGGAACGCCTGATATTCATGGCAAGCTGGGAGTTGGTATACAATTCTCATCGGGGAATGGGGTGAATGATGAGAATAGAAAAACACCACTTGAGCTCCTTCATTCACGTAAAAACAACATTTTTCAAGGGGAGCTCATCGGACCCAGCCAGAAGAAGCGAGGGAAAGAGCAGACTACTCTATTACCATTTGAGGTGGAGAAAATCGATGAGCAACACGCGCAATTACGAATCCTCCATCATGCAATAGATTTAAAGGTAGGGGAGTGGAGTCCCATATTTGGTTTTTCCTTTAGAATGAGTACCTTTGTCAAATTGCATGTACTCACCAGAGTGATACTTACCAGCTTCACACCTGAAATATCCCTGTATTTCTTGCCCTTGCAAATCCATCCACTGCATTCACCCTGGCATTATGGCGTGCCTCCGAAATTTGTAAAAAATACTTGGAGTGAGGATGGACCATTCCTGACAATAGGATGGCCACAGGATACTACAGGGTTAGAAGATGGCTGTATCAATGATGAACAATTCTTAAAATTGTGTGAAGATATTTTTGATACAAGAGTACAAATCCTCCTGCACCAGATTGAAAATTATCAAGAAGGTCTCATCGCTGCGGTATTTGATTCTCTCGATCGCATACAGCACATGTTTTGGCGTGAACGTCCAGATATCGTTGAGTCTTGGTACAGAAAGTTAGATAACCTGGTTGGCCAAGTTGAGCAGGCTATCAAGAAGAAAGGTATCGAGCATGTTCGGATATTAATTGTTTCAGATCATGGATTTGTTGATTTCGAACAGAAAGTTCATTTAAATCGATGGTTAATCGAGAAAGGCTTTTTGATCGCGGATGCGGAACAAGGGGCAGGGGGTCTTAAAAATGTTGACTGGCAAGCCAGCCAAGCATATGGATTGGGTTTGAACAGTATTTACCTGAATCTTGCTGGTAGAGAAGGTGAAGGTATTGTTTACGCAAATCAGGTAGATCCGTTGATCAATCGAATAAAGGATGAGCTCTTAACCTGGCATGATAATGATGGAACTAAGGTAGTGGAACGAGTATTACTGAATAAAGAAGCATTTTCTGGACCTATGGGAGAATACGGTCCCGACCTAGTTGTCGGTTATGCACCAGGATTTCGAGCTTCCCAACAAACTGGTTTAGGTCAGTGGGGGGGGAATTCTCTTGAAGTAAATAGAGCTCATTGGAATGCAGATCATTGTATCGACTCAGAATCAGTTCCAGGTGTTTTATTTTCCAACGATGGATTGGCTGATTACACTGAACCAAGTTACCGAGATATCCCGTGGTTGGCTATTGGAAAACGTATTGATGGGGATAGCGCTGCTCCACCAATTACATCGAGTGAAGAAGATCGTGAGGTAATAGAAGATAGGTTGCGAAGTCTTGGTTATCTTTAGGTTTCCATACACGGGTTAGAAAATTACAAATCGAATAATTTCTAATCCTGCATCGAGTACAGTTTCTGTCGCTTATTTTGCATTGTGCAAGAATCTGTGGCTCCGCAAAATTCGCAAAGCTTACAAGAAGATCGATCTTGGTAGATGGGTCTCACAAACCATGCGATCTCGACATTCATATAGCGGATATTCACGTTTAACTTCTACCATATTTATTTTTTTGAAATGCGAAAAGACCTGGTTGACATCACGAGTGGATTCCCGGGGTGGAAAGAACATTACCAATCTGTTGAAGTAATTAGAAGCATCCCGTTTGCATAGCGTTTATTCACCAGAATAAATCCTTCTACGGCTTTGTGGTTAAATTTGAAATATTGAAAATTTGGAGAACGGTTGAATGAGTAAAAAGAAGCAGTCTACAGATCTAGTACCTCCTTATGGAGGCAAATTAATAGACCTGGTCGTCAAGGGTGATGAACGAGAAGAGCTGCTGGAGAAATCCAGCAGGTTGCCGTCAATGCAGATTTCCCAGCGCGCGTTGTGTGACTTGGAACTGCTTGCTAGCGGTGCATTTTCACCCCTGGATCGTTTTATGGGTAAGGCTGATTACGAACGAGTCCTCACGGAAATGCGTTTAACAGATGGGATATTGTTTCCGATCCCAATCACATTACCAGTGGATGAAGATGCTCTCCCAAGCTGGGGGGAGCAGATCACCTTAAGCGACTCACGCAATAACACAATTGCTGTTATGCAAATTGAAGAGGTTTACCATTGGGATGAACTAAGAGAACCACGACTTGCCCTGGGTACAACCGATCCTCGTCATCCATTGGTATCAGAGATGAATACATGGGGAAACGTTTACATCTCTGGAGCATTGAAGGTTATCGACTTACCAAAATATCATGATTTCGTAGATTTGCGATTAACACCGGCACAGACACGTGCATACCTGTCTTCTCTCGGTAATATGAATGTAGTCGCTTTCCAAACCAGAAATCCGATGCACCGTATACATGAAGAACTGACCAAGCGAGCTGCAGAAGAAATCAACGGTAGTTTGTTGATTCATCCGGTCGTAGGGTTGACAAAACCCGGAGATGTTGATCATTACACACGGGTGAGGGTTTACCGTACCATGGTTGAGCGATATTACGATCCCCAGAAAACTTTGTTGAGTTTGATACCTCTAGCAATGCGCATGGCTGGTCCTCGAGAAGCATTGTGGCATGCGATTATTCGCCGGAATTATGGAGCCACCCATTTTATTATCGGGCGTGATCATGCTGGTCCTGGGAATGATAGCAACGGCAAACCATTCTATGGACCATACGAAGCACAGATGATGCTTTCTCAATATGGTGATGAAATTGGTGTGCAGCCCATTGAATTTATGGAGCTGGTATATCTGGCAGATGAAGATCGCTACGAGCAGCGTTCTGAGGTTCCCGAAGATGCGAAGATATTCTCAATTTCTGGCACGCAGGTGCGAGATGATTATCTCTCGAAGGGGGAGCTGCTTCCTGAATGGTTCACCAGGCAAGAAACAGCGGAAATCCTGCAAAAGATGTATCCTCCCAGGCACGAGCAGGGATTATGTTTATGGTTCACAGGATTGAGTGGCTCTGGTAAATCGACAACAGCTGAAATATTAACTTCACTGCTTCTTGAGCGGGGGCGTCAGGTAACCTTGTTAGATGGTGACGTGGTACGCACCCACCTTTCCAAAGGGCTTGGATTCAGCCGTGAAGATCGAGACACAAACATATTAAGGATAGGCTTTGTGGCTGGAGAAATTGCCAGACAGGGAGGCATCGTGATTGCAGCCGCCATCAGCCCTTACCGGACTACCCGAAATGAAGTCCGAAAAATGGTTGGCGAAGAACGTTTTATTGAAATCTTCGTAGATACACCCATTGAAGTGTGTGAAGACCGAGATGTAAAAGGATTATATGCCCGTGCGAGACGAGGCCAGATTAAGGGTTTTACTGGGGTGGATGACCCGTATGAACTGCCAGTTGATCCAGAGATCACGCTTTACACAGTAGATATCCCACCCGAAGTGAATGCAAGACGCATTATTGAGTATTTAGAAGAAGGAGGATTTCTACTTCCAGATGGTTCAAATGGCAACCTGGAAAAAAGTCAACCTTCAAATATTGTAGAAGAAGAGAAGATATAGATTCTCAATGGGAAAACTTCCAGATTTATTTGATTTGACAGGTCGTGTTGCAGTAGTAACCGGTGGTGCAGGATTACTCGGATCTGAATTTTGTGAGACTTTGTTTGAAGCAAATGCGACTACAATTATTGCTGATATCAATAAATCAGCAGCGACTAACCTCGCTGGATCGCTGAATGCGAGTGTTGAGCCAAGAGAAATTGAACCAAGAGCTATCTCATTAGTTGTTGATATTGCCTCGAAAAACTCGGTAGAGACCTTTTTTCAGAAAGTTGAAGAAGATTTTGGACGGGTAGATGTTCTGGTGAATGCCGCTGCAATTGACCCGAAGTTTGATCCCGATTCATTAGTAGCTTCAGATTCAGAATTTGGTTTTGAAGATTATCCTCTAGAACTTTGGAAGCATGCATTGGATACCAACCTGACAGGGATTTTTCTGTGCTGCCAGGCAGCAGGCAAGTTGATGCTTACCCAGGGTCGAGGAGTCATGATCAATGTGAGCTCTATCTATGGGTTAGTTGGACCTGACCAGCGCATATACCAGTCTGATGAGAATCCAGTACGTTATAAACCGGCTTATTATTCAGCTACCAAAGCAGGTATCCTTGGTTTAACACGCTACCTTGCTGCGTATTATCGGAATAAGAACATCCGAGTCAACGCGTTGACGCCTGGAGGTGTGTTTAATGAGCATGACCAGGAATTTGTTGATGTTTATTCAACCAGGACTATATTGGGGAGAATGGGAAAGAAGAATGAAATGAATGGGGCATTGCTATTTCTTGCATCTGATGCATCGACATATATGACCGGGAGCAACCTGGTTGTGGATGGAGGTTGGACGGCCTGGTGACTCAACGTGAGGTGCTGGCGATAATTCCCGCCCGAGGTGGATCAAAAAGCATCCCTCGTAAAAATATCAGATTATTCGCCGGTTATCCCTTGATTGCTTACAGTATTGCAGCAGGACTTGCTGCTGAAAGCATCTCTCGGGTGATTGTTTCAACTGATGACGAAGAAATCGGTGAAATTTCCAGAGACTTTGGTGCAGAAGTGCCATTTTACCGGCCAGAGGAGATATCAGGGGATGAAACACCCGATTTACCAGTCTTCAAGCATGCCTTGGAATGGCTGCAATCCAATCAAGGCTACCAGCCTGAGATCGTGGTGCAGCTGCGACCTACTTCCCCTCTGCGACGGATAGAACTTATTAATCAGTCTGTATATAAGCTGATTGAACATCCTGAAGCTGATTCAATCCGCACAGTATGCGTTCCATTCCAGAATCCATTCAAAATGTGGCAAATAAAAGAAGATGGTTTGATGCGACCCCTCATCGAATTGGATTTTCAAGAAGCATATAATTTACCACGCCAGGCATTACCAGAGGTTTATTGGCAAACTGGATATGTGGATGCTGCCTGGACAGAAACTATTCTTGAGAAAAGTTCAATGACTGGCGATTATATATTACCAATAGTGATCGATGCTGAAGAATGGATTGATATCGATTCACCAGATGATTGGAGACGCGCAGAACGATTGCTGGAAAGTGGCGAGATAACAATGGGGGATCTGCAATTCGAAATTACTAATTACCGGGAACGGGGAAATAATAACTAAATTTCTACAAATATTAACTGGTTCATATACATTTCTATATCAGATATATCGTATATGGATTTTTGGAGGATATTATGCCAGTTGTTAAAATTGGTGACCGACTCGTCGGTGACGATCAACCAACGTACGTCATCGCAGAGATAGGTGTTAACCACAATGGATTTCTGCCTATAGCGATTGAGTTGATCGATGCCTCAGTTTCAGCAGGTGCTGATGCTGTAAAGTTTCAAAAAAGGAACCTGGAAAAATTATATGCACAGAAATATCTAGATGATGCAAATTCCGGTGAAAAAACGCTGCGATATCTTTTACCGATCTTACAGCAAGTTGAGCTTGCCGATGAAGATTATTATGAAATTGTTGAATATTGCCAGAAGAAGGGGATCACATTTATGTGCTCCGCTTTCGATGAATCAAGTGCTGATTTTGTGGATCAGCTCGGTGTTCCAGCCTTCAAAGTCGCATCAGCCGATATGACGAATTTGCCATTGCTTGACCACCTGGTTAGTAAACAGAAACCGCTAATCATGTCGACTGGCATGTCGAATATGGATGAGGTTGAGCTCAGTGTAAACTTCTTGAAAGAACGGGATGCAGAATTCATTTTGTTGCATTGTAATAGCACATATCCAGCAGCATTTGAGGATATCAATCTACGCTTCATGGATCGATTACGA
>Ga0209536_100005965_pt1 | contig 18788 bp, 15 predicted proteins | sample DeeMarSeWOR28_12_FD_187461 | JGI IMG/M metagenome (GOLD analysis project Ga0209536, IMG submission 187461) | Marine sediment microbial communities from White Oak River estuary, North Carolina - WOR-2-8_12 (SPAdes) (version 2) | ecosystem: Environmental > Aquatic > Marine > Intertidal zone >... | reverse complement strand
TGCCTGCGTATTGTTGTTGATAAATCCCGAGCGTTTAAAGTGGCAATGGGGCGTATGGTTTGGTTTGATTTACGGGCTTGCCCTTATGAGTAAGTTCAATCTCGCGGCCATCGTCATCCTGATTGAGGCTGCCTTGACTTGGACAGTATTGAAGAAACCCTTCTTGGACGAAGATAGAGATTCTGGAACTATCGCCCAATCCGAGAGCAAGGAAAAAGGATCTTGGTGGAAACGGCTGAAACTGTGGTTAACAATCAATATCCTCCTGTTTTTGGTAGCCGGCCTGGTCGCGGGCTGGTGGTTTGTCCGTAACCAATTGTTATTTGGTGAACCGACTGGCTTCCAGGAACTGACAGAACTTTGGGGTGTTCGCGATCCGAGGGAGAGTTTCGGATTGGCGATATCTGAACTGCCCTATGCCTGGTCGACTTTGTGGGGGCGATTTGGCTTCGGCCAGATACCGTTGCCTGAAGCGATTTACGATGGCTTGAAGGTATTCACCGCCCTGGGCTTGATAGGCGCCATCTTGGGTTTCGTTCAACGGGCTACGGACAAGGAGAGGATCATTCTCCTCTTTTTAGCGGCCGACGTGGTATTATTCTCGCTGGTTCTCTTTAACTATATGCTCGTAAGCCCAGCTGGACCTAATGGCCGTTTCTTTTTTCCGGCACTTTCGGCCTTTGCCTTACTGATCTTTTACGGTCTGAATCAACTAGTTTTAATCGTCCAAGCCACCATCTTAGATGCCAGAAAACGGGCTGGGAAAGGGGAAACAAAGGCCAAAAAAGAGGTAAATGCCCTAAACGTTCTTGCCGGAGGCACGGCTCTGGGCATGGTGGCCTTAGCTGTCTTGGTCTTATTTGGTTACCTTGCACCCGCATACGCCCGGCCGCCCGAACTGGCCCAAACGGCTGAAATTCCCAATCCGGTCGATGCCCGTTTCGACAATCTGGCCACGTTGCTCGGTTATGATATTAGCACGCCGACCCTACAGCCAGGAGAAGCCCTGGACGTCGAATTATTCTGGGAGGTGAACGCCCAGCCGCCCGGTGATTATCTTCTTTTCGTCCATCTCATGGATGAAGTTCAGACGATGGTGGCTCAGCGAGATACGCACCCTGGCCTTGGTAGTTTTCCGAGCAGCCAGTGGCGTCCCGGCGATCGTTTCGTCGAAGAGATCCGTTTGCATATCCCTGAAACGGCTTATGCTCCCGGTAAATCTACGCTCAGTGTTGGCCTCTATGATCCCAAAGCCTACCGATTAGCGGTCTTCAATGATGAAGGTCAACTTCTTGGCGATACGTTCGAATTAACCTCAATTGAGTTGCTTCCATTAGAAGATAAATTCCCAAACACCCAAAACCAAAATTTTAATGGCGAACTTCGTCTGGTAGGTTACGAGTTTGACAAGAGGGAAGCTAAAGTTGGACAGTCCATTCAAGTTGATCTTTATTGGGAGGCCTTGAAATCGCTGGAAGCTGACTACGTCGTTCAGGTGAGACTGGTGGATGAGGATGGGAAAATCTGGGCCACAGACGACGGCCGGCCAGACGGCGAGAATTCACCAACCAACTCCTGGAAAGAAGGTGAGATTATCAGGGACACTCACATTTTGAGAGTAGAGCCCGGAACTCCTAATGGCCGTTATCCGGTAGTTGTTTCAATGATCGATGCTGATATCGGCTGGCAACCCAGCCTTGTGGCCGACGATGGCCATCTCATTGATACCCATTTGAGGCTAGCTCAGATTCGGGTCACAGACGGCCCGTAAATAAATATTGATTGATCCGGCCGACTTAATCGTAGGCAAATCGTAGGGTAGGAAAAGTGCCTTTTTCCACAATACCCAATTGACAGTGAATGGTTCATGGATATACTAAGAATATGGACGGTGAAGCAACATTGTCACCGGGATCTGACTGAGTAAATCAGCGCACGCTTAAGCGTGCGCTTTTTTTGTTTATTGAGTTGGTCTGGATTCGTCGGTGTCAGGCTACCTGTCACAGACAACATGACATAAAGAGGAGGAAGATATATGGACTATGGCATGATCGGCAAAATCGAAAAGGCAAAGATTTACGCTGAGGAGCGGGACCGCATAGAGTTTGAATCGTTCCGCGTCAAGATTGAGGGTGATAACAACATTCATATCGTCACTTATCAAGATGGCATCTGGGATTGTGATTGCGAATTCTTTGCCTCACGTGCCGTCTGCGGACATACCATGGCCATGGAGCGCGTTTTGGAGAACATGGTTAAATTGGGCTGATGGTCCAAATTAGATAACCATCTACTCTGATTCGAGCTTCCTAAGTTACCCATCATAAGTACTTTCATTAACATGTCCGGCCTTCCAGCCGGGCATGTTTTTTTGTTATAATCGGAGCTCCTGGCAACGAATTGAGGTCTATATGGAGTTGATAAAAAGACTAGCTGACCACACTGGAAAACGTGAGGAAAAGTTTTACAAAGCGACGCTATTCCAAAGTGACACCTTGCTCCTGGGTATCAACTGTGTGGAGCCCGGCCAAATACAGATGCCCCACGATCACGCCGACCAGGATAAATTTTATTACATCGTCGAAGGGTCCGGCCGGTTTTGGCTGGGGAAAGATCGGCAAATGGCCACCGAAGGTGATGTGGTATGGGCTCCGGCCGGCCTGGTCCATGGCGTAGAAAACAGGGGCAACGGGCGCTTAACGATGTTAGTCGGCATCGCACCCGCACCATGAAAAAAAGGGTGACGATGACGATAGGTGGCATCGAATTCGACCTCAAGCTGACCATGATTATCATCATGGGCACGGTTCTACCCATGATAGATTATTACAATCACCGGATAACCGGCACCAAGGCTTACGATCGTATGGTGCTTTATTTCCTCATCCCCATGCTCGTAATCCTGCTTGTGTTCCGGGATCATCCTTCGGAATATGGCTTTCGTTTGGGCGATTGGCGAAAAGGCTTGATGTGGACCGTCATCGGATGCGCTATCATGGCCATCATTTTATGGTTCGTGGCACGTACACCAGCCATGCAGCGGTATTATGAAGCTAAAGCACCCGAAAATACGGCTTATCTCATATACATCACGGCCGTAGATCTATTTGGTTGGGAGTTCATGTGGCGGGGTTTTCTCTTATTTGGCATGGCGGCCGTTATCGGACCTGGGGCCGCTATCTGGCTCCAGGCTGTTCCGTTCGCCTTCATGCATTTGGGTAAACCTGAGGTCGAAACTTTGAGCACCATCTTTGGTGGGGCAGCTTTCGGTTATATTGCCTGGCAATCGGATTCTTTTCTTTACCCCTTCTTGATCCATTGGTTCATCGCTTCCTTCACGATGATGTTGGCCAGCGGCCGAATTGGTTGAGGATGAACACGATCACGCTGTCCTTAAGCAACATGGCCAATGGCGGTGCTGCCATGGGACGAGATGCGAATGATCGCGTCGTATTTGTGCCATTTGCCATTCCGGGAGAGCTAATTCGTGTTGACATCGTTGAGGATAAAAAACGTTTCGCTCGCGGCCGGTTGGAGAAAATCATCGAGCCCTCACCAGATCGAGTAGAGCCCCCCTGTCCTCATTTCGGCACCTGCGGGGGTTGTCATTTTCAACATATTCATTACACGGCCCAATTACGTTTCAAGGAGGAGGTGGTGCGGGACCAGCTCAACCGGATAGGCGGGCTTGAGGGGATAACGATTAAGCCAGTTCTGGCCAATCCTGAGCCATGGGCTTTCGCCACCGACATCACATTCAGCCCTACAAGCAATGGCCAGCTTGGATTCTGGTCGCCAGTAAACGCTCAGGTCATCCCCATTAGCACCTGCCTAATTATCCGTGAGCGCTTGCTAGAAACCTATCAAGATATCAACCTGGAATTGACCAATCTCCGGAGGTTAACTTTGCGTCTGGGCGATGACGAATCTCTGCTGGCCGCCTTAGAGGTAGAAGAGCTGGAAGCACCGTCATTAGAAACGGATTTTCCCATTTCGGTCGCGCTTATATTGCCCGACGGTGTAGCAGCCAATTTAATCGGAGATAACTACATCGTCCGCTCCGTCAAAGGATCTGATTTTCGAGTCTCTGCCGGGTGCTTCTTCTATCCAAGCCCAACTGCTTTAGAGATGGCTCTGGATGCTATCCTCGATTATGCCGCTTTGGCAGGTGATGAAAAACTACTGGAACTGTACTGTGGCGTGGGTACTCTAACCGCATTTTTAGCCCCAAAGTCAGCCACAACAACGGCCATTGAAGTGAACCCGGATTCCGTGGCCGACGCTGCCCTCAATTTGTACAACCTTGAGAACGTGACCTTGTATGAAGGCCCGGTCGAGGAGATCTTGCCGCACTTGGACTTCCAACCCGATATAATGGTTGTCGATCCGCCAATGGCCGGGTTGCCACCTACAGTCATTGACGAAATCTTGGTCAAAGCCCCCCGCAAGTTGATCTATATCAGTTCTGACATAGCCATACTGGCTCGTGACGGCCGGCGATTAGCGGCCAAGGGCTATCGTCTGGTCGAAGTACAACCAGTCGACATGGTCCCCCAAAACTACCAGGTTCTTACGATTTCCTGTTGGCTGTATCAAGCTTAAAACAATATTATCTGGTTGGTCGAATTTAGTTCACTTGAATGCGAACCCCAGGTTCGCCTATTCTGTCTCTGTCGAATGGCAGAGGGAGCATAAATAGGAGGTAACAAAATGACAATCAATAAAGAAGCAACCTGGCAAAGTCTTGATAACCTATGGCAAGACCAGGATGTGAAGATCTTAGAATCACGAGGAAAAAAACACGTCATTATAAGCGACACACATATGGGAGATGGTGGTGACGCCGACGACTTTCATCTGAATGAACCTGCTTTACTGAGCGCCCTGGAACATTATCACCGTGAGGGATATAACTTAATTCTGCTGGGCGACGTCGAGGAGTTTTGGCAATTTGACCTGGATGCTATCACAAGGAGATACAACCGATCAGTCTATGCAAAGATTCGCGATTTTGGCGAAGATCGCGTTTACCGCATATTTGGCAATCACGATTACGAGTGGGGCGGTTTTCAAGACCCGATCAAACAATCAAGCAAAATGCTTGGGCTGGCTGACGAAGCTTTGAAGATGAAGGACAGGTTGGGAAACATCCGTATCCTTCTCGTCCATGGGCACCAGGGCAGCATCGATTCGGATAAATTTTCCTGGTTTAGTCGTTTTTTCGTCAGGATATTTCGTGGCATTGAACCCCTGGCCAAGTTAACAGGCCTGTATGGCCATGGCGCAGCAACCAAATCTCCTGTTGCCGGTGACTATGAAAAAACCTATTACGCATGGGGCAAAGACCGAAAGATTCTCGTGATTTGCGGCCATTCCCACCGGGCAGTCTTTGCTTCAAAGACCCGGGCTGATGAGCTGCTGGATATGATCGCCGATTTAAGTGCAAAAGAGTCAGATAAACGCTTATCTAGAAAATCGAGACGCGAGATCCATCGGAAGATAGAACGCCTGCGAGAAGAATATGAGGACGAAAAAGAGAAGGGCCGGGCCATCGAACTGGAATCCGGTGGCACGCTTAAGCCCTGCTACTTTAACTCTGGTTGTGGACTCTACAGCGATGGCATCACCACGATTGAGATCGACAACGACGAGATCCGGCTGGTCAAATGGAACAGAGACGCCACCGGTGGAGATCTTTCTGTCGTCTTCAAGAAAGAAAGCTTAAGCAAGATCGTAAAGGGAGTGCTCGAATAGGCGGCAACCAGGGCTAATCTGAGGCGGCTCCCTCGAAATCGCGTGCTTGCCAGGCAGCATAGAGGATAATAGCCCCGGCCGTCGCCGCATTAAGCGAATCTAACTGGCCACGCATCGGCAATTTAAGGGTGAAATCACAGTTTTCACGGACCAGGCGCCGCAAACCACTGCCTTCATGACCGACGACGATGCCTAAAGCCATGTTTAGATCGATCTGCCCCAATGACTCGGATTCTTCAGACAAATCCAGGCCGACGATCCAGACTGCAGCCTCCTTCAACCGTCGGATAGTCTGAACCAGATTCGTCACCTGTACGATAGGAAGGTGCTCTGTCGCCCCGGCCGAGTACATCACCACACTGGGCGTGATGTCTGGTGCCCTTCTATCCTGGATGATAACCCCGTGTACGCCACAGGCTTCGGCCGCCCGCAGAAGCGTCCCGATGTTTTGGGGGCCATGAAGCAGATCGAGTAAGAGTAGGAAGGGTCGTTCACCTCTTTTATCGGCCAGGGCCAAAACATCGTCCAGATCGCTGTAACGATACGGCCCGACTTCGAGCAAGACGCCCTGATGCCCGCTTTCATTGGCCAGCTGTGATAATTCGCCCTTATCGACCTTCTCAATTGGCACTCCCCGAGATTGGGCAATCGCTTCGATGGTTTCGGTCCGCCGGGCATCCTTTTGAATCCAGAGGCGGATTATTTGCCTTTTGTCACCTCGGAGAGCCTCCCGCACGGTATTGCGGCGGAAAAGAAATTCCCTATTCAACCTTCCACACGGTTCCGTCCGGCCTATCCTCCAGGATGATACCAAGTTGCAATAACTGGTTGCGAATCTTGTCGGCCGTCGCCCAATCTTTCCCGGCTCGAGCTTCAGCCCGCAGGTCAACTAATAATCGAATCAATCCGGATTCACGTTCGGCGGAAGCCGCTCCCCGTCCATCAGTGGGTATGATGCCTAAGACGTCACCACCCAATTCCTGATATAGCTCATCAATAGCCTGAAGGGTACCAGATGTCTGCGAGTCGCCTTCATTCAGCAAGAAAAACACCTGACGAGTTAACTCCTGAAGAGTTGCCAGACCGGCCGGCGCATTAAAATCATCATCCATCTTCTGCATAAAACGCGTTCGAGTGTCATTCAATATGGCTAACACTTCTTCACTGGCCTTGCCAGCGGGCGCCTTTCGCATTTGTTCCTGGATTAAGCTCACCACCCCCCATATCCGTTGCCAACCCTTTCGAGCACCCTCGACAGCCGACTCGGAGAAATCCACCGGATTACTATAGTGGGTAGAAAGGAGAAAAGTACGGATCGCTTCCGGACTCCAACGTTTCAAGGCCTCACTGATGGTCAATGTATTTCCCAAACTCTTGCTCATTTTGACTCCATCGAGGGTCAATGAGCCAACCAACATCCAATAACGGGCAAAAGGTTGATTGTGAGCTGCTTCGCTTTGAGCGATCTCGCATTCATTATGGGGAAAAATATTGTCTATTCCCCCTCCGTGAATGTCGAAGGTCTCGCCCAGGTATTTCCGTGACATCGCCGAGCACTCGATATGCCAGCCCGGGAATCCTACGCCCCAGGGACTTGGCCAACGCAACAGATGTTCTGGTTCGGCCCGTTTCCACAGGGCAAAGTCGGCCGGGTGACGCTTCTCTTCTATCACGGCTATTCTGGAACCCTCTACCAAGTCCTCCACCTTGCGACCACTCAATTTTCCATAATCTGGGAAAGAAGAAACGTCATAGTAAACCGATCCGTTAACTTCGTAGGCATGGCCTTGGTCAATCAATTTTTTGATCATCTCTATTTGTTCAGGAACGTGACCACTTGCGCGTGGGCTGATGTCCGGTCGCTTTATGCCTAAGGCATCCATATCTTCGAAGTATAGGCGCGTATACCGTTCGACTATCTGCATGGGGGCCACAGACGCCTGGCGAGCCTTCTTCAGGATCCGGTCTTCGCCACTATCAAGTAAATGGCCGACGTCGGTGATGTTTTGAACGTACAAGACGTCATAACCACGATATCGCAGATAGCGAACGACTACGTCAAAGTTAACATAAGTTTTGGCGTGGCCGACATGTGCATTATCCTGCACAGTTGGACCACAAACATACATATTAACCTTTCCCTCGTAGATAGGATGGAAGGTTTCCTTCTTTCGAGTCAGGAAGTTATAGATCTTAAGCGCCATGTTTTATCTCTTACGGCAAAAAAGCGTGGGGCAAACTTGCAATCCAAAACCGTTAACCGTTTGAGGTCGTTGTCTCTGGTCTGGCAAATATCATCCGGCCGGCCGTCGTTTGTAAGACCTTGGTTACCACCACCCCGATCGTGTCATGCAAGTAATTCTCGCCATCCTCAATAACGACCATGGTGCCATCGTCAAGATAAGCCACCCCTTGGCCAACTTCGCGCCCTTCCTGGACGATTTTGACCGATAACTCTTCACCTGGCAAGAATACCGCCTTAACTGCGTTGGCCAACTCGTTGATATTCAGGACAAGCACTCCCTGCAGTTCGGCGACCCGGTTCAGGTTGTAATCATTGGTCATGATAGGGCAGTTAAGTTCTCGGGCCAAAGCCACGAGTTTGCTATCCACGTCCCGAACTTCCGTGACGTCCATATCGGTAAAGCGAATGGGTATGGGGCAATCTTGTTGCAAAAATCGCAATACATCCATCCCTCGCCGGCCGCGATTGCGACGCAAGGGATCCGAACTATCGGCAATGTGCTGTAGTTCAAGCAAGACGAAATTTGGCACAAGTAGTGTCGAACGAATGAATCCTGTTTTGCAGATATCACTAATGCGGCCGTCAATAATGACGCTGGTGTCCAACAAAACAACAGCATCATCTGATGGTTGGTTTGGTTCAGGCTGTTTTTTATCCGATCGCAAAAAACTCAGGGTAGATCGCAAATCATTCTGGCGCAGCGTTAACACGACAACGCTCAAATAAACGAGGATGATGGCTGAAACTAAAGGCACGATCTGTCTAAAAGGGTTCGGCAAGGTGGATAAGGGAAGGGTTAAAAGGGAAGCAGCGATTAATCCTAGAAAGATTCCGCCAATGATGGCAATCAGGCGTTCAGAAGTCATGCCAACCAGACTATTACGCACCTTTCTCAAGGGACGGACTGTAAAAATCGGGGTTAAAATCAGGCCAGCTAAAAAGCCCAACAACCCAAATACCAGCACATAGGCTGCCTTCTGCTGGGGTAAATCCAATAAATTAGCCAGACTGACCCCCAAATATCCGGCTCCCACAGCAACGACAATTGCACCTATAACACGGACGAAGAATTCATTACTAAAACGCATAATTCCGACTCTTGATATATAGGCTGCGCTGTCTCATGAGTAAAATAAAAAAGGGTGAGCGTACAATGCTGTACGTTCACCCGAATTAATCAATGATCTGAAAGCCCGGCAAAAAAGTGAAACCGGGGTTCTTGTGAGTATACTTTACTCTACTGTTTGGTCATTTATGGATAATCACCGATCATAGAACAGTCCGAGCAAAATAAATCGCAATTAATAATATGAATGAATCCAGGCGCAGCAGTTACGTACGGCTTATCCTGCGGATAGTAGCACAGCGCTATGCAAATCGCAAGGAGGTTAGGTAAGGCGCGCTGGAGCTAGTTATCTATTTCTCCGGCTGTGCGCTGCCATGGCAGCTTTGGGCATCGGGGCATGGCCTACCGGTCGCGGCAATTGCATTTTGAACGAGCGGTTTTGAGGATGCGAGCCAGCAATTCGTGTCTCCGAGGTCAACCCGAACAAATGGTTTCCAGCAACGGAAAAGGCACCGATAAACAAAATTCGAGTGAGCCAGACCAACACGGCTACAAAGACGGGAACGATCTGTAATAGATCAGTCCGGCTCATTACTTCGTTGCCAAGTTCATGGCTCAGCAGGGTGATAGAAACGGCCCACCAGGTCATGAGAGCATTCATCGTCGCACCTAGGAGCCAGGCACCCATAAGATACCAAACCTCTCGACTTTGCCCCCTGTTGTGATCGGCTCCAAACAAGTATGCCAACCCGGCAAAATCGATGGCGCAGAAGGCGATGGCTAATATTGTAGCCCAACGTACCGACAGGAAGCTGGTTTCGCCTAAAAAATCCTCCAAGGCGTATCGAGTTGTATCAAAATTGAAGGTCTCAAAGGCCAGCAAGGCAACCAAAAGAAGTAATCCAATCAGTATTTGCCTTGGGACAATGGCTCTCATATTCGCCGATTGGGTAGACAGACTTTCTAAAAACGAGCGGCCGCGATTCTCTGGTCTAGGGTTTGAGGAAAACGAGTTGCCTGGATGGATAACACGGCCGCTTTTAATAGTGCTTTCAGACCTCATCATCGACTCCTATCTCACAAAAACTAGTACCGGCCCTTAGCCGGTCCATAACTATTGCAAAGAGGGATACGGTGAAGTTGAGGAAGTCGCGCCCACAACCTCACCGTATCCTGGAAGAGGGTAGAACATTTGTACTATATATTAGCACAAACGTTCTATGCTTGTCAATGGGGTTTTTCGCTTTTTTTTCAAACAGGTGATTGGCACCTATTCGTCGTATCGGTGTCTGAATCAGCACTTGGTTGCATCGGTACCAGCTTGGTACAAGTCACCTTTAGTCTGAGTCCTTGTCATCTGATTTTTCGTTGTCGTTGCCCTCATCATCACCGTCATTTTCGTTGCCGCTGTCATCGTTGTCATTGTCGTTGCTATTGTCATCGTTGTCATTGTCGTTGCTATTGTCATCGTCATTGTCGTTATGATTGTCATTATTTTGGTTATCGTCGTCGCCGTCATCGTCGTTACCATCGCCGTCATTTTCATTCTCGCCGCTAACGTTTTCATTGTCGTTGTCGTTGTTGACCTCACTGCCTTCATTTGCATTGCTACCGTCCCCAGAAACTGCAGTTGGCGTTTCAGTAGGGGAAGCGGCTGGAATACGGATGACCTTCGTTGGCGTTGCAGTGGCCGTCGGCTTGGGAGTTTCTGTCGCAGTTGCCGTTGGCGTGGGCGTGGATGTGGGTGTCGCAGTTGGCGGCACTTCTGGGGTTACCACCTTAGCCTCTTGTGGAGTTGGTCCCGGTGTGGGTGATGGCTCCGGAACGAACTCGATGGTAATCGCATTAGCAATCAGCTTGCCATCTGATGTCATGGCTTCGATCCAAGCAATACGCCCGGCGATTGGTTGTCCCTCTACTTCTGTCAGAGAAGTAAGGGAGACCCGCAAACCAGCTACGATCCAGGTGTCTTCATTTACGGATTCGATCACACCGCTGAAGGAAACCTCTGCTTGCTGCCCACTCTCTAATAGCTGTTCGATCTCCAGAATCCGTTCCTCTTCAAAGCTTTTCTGTAATTCCTCTCTAGCAAAAAGATTTGTAGTCAGGGAAAGGCGCAAATCCTCAACCTCCCTCTTTGTGCTGTAGAGGAAATCTCCTGGCAAGGCTTCGGACGAGGCAAAAAACAAACCGGCAATGACAATGACAAAAATGACGAGGAGCGGACTCAGGGCCATTGTCATTCGCCTGAACCAGACGAAAAGCGCAGGCGGTTGGTCTGCACCATTGCTCATAGCAGCTGCTCGAGCCAACATTTGCTGACGGGATTCAGCTTGGGCGGCAAGGGAGTGAGCCACTCGAACTTTGGATAGGGCAATGGCTGTTTCCAGGATAGGGCGCAATTCATCCTCATTTTGAGGGTAGCGCTTAAGGATCTCGGCTATGGGTTGGCCACTCTCCAACGCCTGCAAAGCTTCTATAACCATTCGTTCGGATGAGGTGTCCATTAAGACACCTTCCCGGCCGACAACATGCGAGAAAGAGCAGCAACTGCCCTAGCCTGTAACTGTTTCACGGCACCTTCACTCTTGCCCATCGTCTGGGCCACATCCTTGATGGGCATCTCATATCCAAACCGTAAGGCGATGACATCCTGCTGATCTCGGGTGAGTTCGCCGAGCGCCTGATAAAGTTCGTCGAGTGTTTGCCGGTTTGAAATCGCATCTACTGGATCGGCCGTATTAGCCTCGATTGATTCGTTCAAGGTGGTGTGTTCCACTTGATAGCCCTGGCGGTGGTAGTCGGCTACGACGAAGGTAGCTACTCGATAGAGCCATCCACGCAATGTATTATCCGGCGCACTTCGATCTCGAACCGCACTGAGAAGTCGTGCAAACACCTCACTGGTCAGGTCTTCAGCCACCTGCTGGTTCCCCACTCGAAAGGCAATATATCGAAAGATAGCAGAATAGTATGCATCGTGTGCTTGACCCAATGCTTCAGGATCGAGATTGCGAACTCCAGCCAATAATGTTTGTTCATCTATCACGACGTACGCTGCTCCGTCCGTGTCTAGCAACAGCCTAGCGTTGCTGCTAAGGCCCGAAATATACCATAAAGCAGCGTACTGATAAGGGCGCACCTTGAATGAACTGGATATAGTGCACGATTTCTTGTGGATGATCGAACGAGTCGGATTGGTCCAGCCGGATCAATTCGAAGAACTAAACAGCTATTGGTTAGTCGTCATCGCCGTCATCGCTGTCGTCGTCGCCATCATCATCGCCGTCATCGCTGTCGTCGTCGCCGTTGTCGCTGTCGTCATCATCGTTATCGTCGTGATCGCCGTCGTCGCCATCGTCGTCGTTGTCGTCGCCATCGTCGTCGTTGTCGTCGTCGTTGTCGTTTAGATCGTCATCACCATCGTCGTTGTCGTCGCTATCGTCATGGTTGTCGTTCAGGTCGTCATCATCGATGCCGTTATCATTATCATCGTCGTTGTCATTCAGGTCGTCATCATCGATGCCGTTATCATTATCATCGTCGTTGTCATTCAGGTCATCATCGATACCGTTATCATTATCATCGTCGCTGTCATTCAGGTCATCATCAAAGGAATCGTTATCGTTCCCGTAATCGATGTCATTCAGGTCGTCATCGTCGTAATTGTCTATATTCAAGTAGACGTCATCGAAACCATTATCGATATCATTGACGTAGTCATTCAAGTCGTCATCGTCACTGCTATTCAAGACACCATCAACTTCGTTGTCAATGTTATAATCCAGATTTGCTTGCAACAATTCGATTTCGTTAGCTGCAATGAGCCCATCATCACCTATCACGACCCGGATCTTGACCGTATCTCCCACCTCAATTACATCTTTTATTTCGGTCTTGTCGTTGACGTTTACAAGTTGACCGTCGACAGTCCAACTTTGCTTGGTGATTGATTCAACTAGGCCTACGATATCAGATACCGTATCGGATACCGTTTCCTCCTGGAATTTTACCGGGACGGCCGATTCCTGGTCCGGCTGGAATGCTTCTTCAAACTCCTCGCCGTTCGAATTGCAGGCGACGATCAAGAACAGCAGTGAAAATAAGACATATATTAGGGGCTTAGAAAAATTTCGTAAAGACATTTGTAACTCCTTTATTTGTATCTTTTTAACTAATTGTTCGACAGGGACACAATTCCCATCACATAATAAGTCGGTCCAAGTAAAAGAAAGTAACGGTTAAGTGAAAAAATCCATACAAGATGACGGGGATCTCCCTACTTTTAAAACAAGGGCGGATGGCTTGAAGCCCATCCGCCCAGGTTGCCCACTTAGCAAATGTATCACTTATGGTTGGTCTACAGAATAGATCACGGCGTACTCATCTCGATACAATTCTTCTAACAAGGGATCCCCAGCGGCCACATCGATAAAATCCTTGTGTTTGAGATCAGAAAAGACATAACTGGCCCCGAAACGGTCGTGCATGATTTGTCCGGGCTGTTCGATCTCTCCCCGGGTTATCTGTCTCCATTCGCCAAATAGATCGGCGTCATAAAGCTCCATATAAGTGGGATCGAGGCCAATGGTGTAAACGTTAGTGGTGCTGTAGAAAAACAGGCGGGTGAAATCATCCCAGTCGGTTTGGAAGATAAGGCTACCCGGCGGTGTGTTTTCATGGAGCCAGGTAGCTGCTTCGGTATAGAGGTCGGCTGGTTTCGAACGGCCGACTGCTTCCCTGGCTTGGCTCAACGTCAGAGCAATTGGTATGGCTAATATAACCAGCAAAATGCCGGGAGCTAATTTTTCCCGTTTTCGCCGATCAACGAACCACTTCTCAAACAAGGGGGCGAGACTTAAGACAGCAAAGATGAGGGCAAAGGCCGGAAAATACTCCACGAAACGGCGAGAGCGGAAAAGCATAACAGCGAAAAGAATAGTGACTAAAAAGACAGTGAGGGTGACTCGATTCATGCGCTCTTTCCGCCATCCCCAGGCTAATGCGCCAATAGTCATTGCCGCCAGGGCAAATCCCGAGTTTTCAACCAGCGTCCAGGTCTCATATGGATACCATTCATTGCCAAGGCGAGTACCGGCATCCCCGATCTTAGGCAGCAAGTGGCTGGTTATGAAAGCGAGATTTTCTGGGAAGTATGGGTTGATTAAAAGTCCCAGGGCAACGCCAACCGCGGGGAAAACGGCCGCTTTCCATTCGATGCGTCGCTCCGTCATCCACGTCGCTACAAGATATATCGCACCAAAAACCAGGAGTAAGGGGAATGCATCATAAAGCCAGACATAGACAAAGCCCAAAGGCATCAGCAACCAATAACGCCGCTGAAATAGACAATAAAGACCCAAAACGAGCACCAGCAGAGAGGCCGCCTGGGCTCGAGGCATACTCAGTCGATATAAGAAGGCTTCCGACACGGCAAAAAGGCCCAGAGTCCAAATCGCCGCCCACCGCACATCTAGACTTCGCAATAACCACCAAATAGCTAAAAAGGCCAGAGACGGCAGGATGATGCTGGCCAACTTAGCTCCAAGCGTTAAAGATTGTCCACCGTCCAATGCCGGGTCTACACCCGAGAAGAAAGATAAGTAGAGGTGGTACAGCAGGTGATGATCGTAAAAGGCGCTCTCGTTTAATATCGTCAACGGCAACCAGATGAATGGGGGCTTCAAACCATCCTCACGAATGAGCCAGCCCATCCGGGCATGATAATATCCATCGGTACCCACCAGGCCGGCTGATCCAAACTGAACCAATGAAAACAAAATTAGAAGGACGATCGAAAAAACCAATGCGCTCGCCAGCAATCGCAGATTTGTATTTGAGAGCAGTTTTTTTTCGATAGCCTGGGCAGGGGAATATGCCGATGTTGGTGTTTCACTCGACGCTGTCATCGTGCCTCCATAAGTATAGTCGAGATCAGCAGGCAAAAGTCACGCCCGGTGGATAAAATGTGATGAGACCGACGAGGTTTTTACCTGATTGACACGAGACGCTAACCCACCCAATTACGATTCAATCACGTCTGTGGCCTGTGGAGCTGGTTCAGATCCGGGAAACTCGGTGCCGGGGCCATACTGATAGATATTTTGCCAGGGGATATAGTTGCTGACGAAGGTATCTTGACGAATCAAATCCCCGCTGGCGTTAAGGACACTTCGCCCAACAGTTACATCAGCGCCTTCAACCGCCCAGTCAACTTGCTCTATCTCACCAGCCTCGAATTCTTCGTTAAGCTCCCAGATATCTGCCTTGGCGGGCACGACGTTTTCGATGATTGGACCTTCCTTGACAATTTCCCTGCCCAAACCCGTGCTATAAAACTTGAAAGTCAGCGATGAATTGGCTTCACTGTAATAGTTCTCTATCAATAGGTGGTAAGGTGTGTCATTTATGAAGCGTAAATCGACAATGGGTGAATAGACCGTGGCATCCATCCCCGGACCTTCACCATCGTCATAATATCCTACCCGATAACCATGCTCCCACCTTTCAGTGATCGGAAACCCAGCCCAGAAAGCCGCCTGAAATGCCGTGGTGCTGACCTGGCACACCCCTCCGCCGACACCTTCTATCGTCCTGCCACCGGCAATGATTAAGCCTTGTTCATACCCCTGTTCGGCACTCACTTCACCCAGGAAATGATTAAAGGAGAACTCCTCCCCTGGAGCAATGACGATGCCATAGAAATTGCTGGCCGACCGGGCGATATTATGCATTCGTTCGTCGGCCGAACCATAAAACCAGGTTGTGCTCTCACTCACCAATTCAGTGATGCCCAACTCCTCGGCCGTAGCCTCTGAATGCACCGTGGGCACGATCTCTTGCAAAATAAAGGGCATCGAACGATCCGGCGTTTTGACCTGCTGAAGAAATTGTTCAACTGTGGCGTCGATGTCCAGGACCCGGCCGTTGACATGGGGTTCAACCAACACCAATTCTCGGGTGTTATCGTCAAAGTAGTACCGAGCATTTGCAGGATCTCGTTGTAGTAATTCCTCATAAGGGGTAAGCCAGGCGCGCAGGGCATTCTCGTCCAGGATCATCTGGGTCGATGCCTTGCCCTCGGCATCCTCGATAGTATGCACACGGATCAACTTGGCAAGTTCTTCAACTGATATGGTTGCCTTATCTAAATCCACGCCAGCCAACGGCTCCTGCAAATAGAGGGTCATCGGCCCACTCAAGACCTGTTGAATCTCCTGCGCCGCCTGGCTCGTATCATCGATCCGAGGATGTGTATCATGGATTAACAACTGGACTTGCGCATCTGATAAGCCATCGAGGGTCGAAATCAACCGGGCTCTGGTGTCGGCCACGTCCAGGCTTCGGCCGACTTGGGAAGTGGCATAAGTGACGTTTGTTCCATCAAAACCCAGGCTGGCGTCGGCGGCCGGTTGGTTTATTTCACCGGCAATCTGAGCAAGGGCTTGATCAAGGTGTCCTTCATCAAAAGTGACGATAGGCGCCACTTGCAAGCCATAATACCAGGCATTGAATTGCTGCTTCAGCCGGTTTAGCGGTCCCCCTTGACGGCCGACATCCCAAGCCGCTGCCACAGTTGCTTCTGTATTGAACGATAATCCCAGTTCTGTCGGCGTAAGCTCCCACTGCTGGTCATTCTCGGGATCATTCAAGATGACGGTGCCTTCAGCCAGGTAGGGAAAGGCGGTGACGACCGCTTGCCCCGCCTCTTCCTGGGTCAAACCACTCAAATCGACACCCCAGATGACGACCCCAGTGAAGATGCGGTTAGAATGCCGATATTGGTAGGCGGTCACCAGAAGAGCGAGCAGGATGATGACCAGTACCATCGCGGTCACTGGTGCGACCAGAAACCAGCTTAAATTACGGGCCAACTTGCCGCTCGTGGCCCTTGTTTGGGGGTGCCTAGCGGTTTCTGTTACCTGCATTGCCTACCAGCCTCGTCGTTCTGTGGATCCTCCAATAAATTAAAGGCCAAATTATAACATGGTTTCGATCTTATCGTTCCGAACGTTTATGGCCGGTTAAGATTGGGGCAAGGTGCCAGAGGTAGCAGCCAATGGGTGTTCGGCTAAAGATCTCGAGTCGAAAATAGCCATAGCGCCAATAACATTAAAATGAAGATATACACGACGGCATAGGCGATCATCAGGTCGCTTGGCTGGGAGGAGACACTAAAAGGCCCGGCAAATTCAAATCCGCTGACCAACCCGGGTTCGAACAGGGCCGAGGCTTTCTTCCATAAAATCTCTGTGGGCATGATCAGGCTGGTGAGGATGCCGACATCGACGGCCGTTTCGTTGCGCAAAATCGCCCCGATTTGCTCCACCCACCCGCCGATAAAGGCAATACCGAAAAGCATGAAAGCCAGTGCCCCATTGGCCAGGGTCGACAGTCGCGTTCCACCAGCCATGCTGACAGATAGGGCTACCAGACCCTCCAAATAGATAAGCACCAGGCCAGCCGCGATATTTTCCAGGGTGAAGCCAGACCGCAAATAGACGATCAGCATGACGCCACCCGGCAACAACAAGACAAAGACCAAAATGATGGCCGCATATCCCAACCACTTGCCGGCAATAAGTGCCCAGCGCCCAATGGGCTTGGTCAACAGGCTCTCGATGGTGTGCGATTCTATTTCCCCCGAAATGGTGGCCACCGATATCAAGACTGCCACCATGACCACCAGGAAATTCGTGGCGTAAAGGCCGGCCAACGTGAGAAATCGAAGCGGAAATAGGATCTCCTCACCACTCACATGGCGAACGATGTCCTGGTAGATGAAATGAAAGCCGAGACCAAATACGATTAAAAAGGCCATACCCATCAGGGCGCCAATCCAGAGGATACGGCGACGCTGCGTCTCGCGAATGGTCAAGCGAAAAATCGTGGAAACCGTCATTGCGCGTCACGCCTCACGCATCATACATCTCATCGCCTATGATCTGGAGAAACTGGTCCTCGAGGGAAGCCGATTGTGGGCTTAACTCATACACCGCCTGTCCTTGCTCAACCAACCAATTCACAACAAAAGGGATCTGGCTTTCGTCATTTACGGCGAGGTTAATCCGGCCGCTACCAACGTCCATCGTCACCCCGTTACCAAATTGAGACAGGCCTTGCAACAGTTCCGGAGATGGTTGTCCAATCCGAATGGAAATCTGGATGTGCTCCTTGCCCAACTCGTCCAGGGAGGCGACGCGCACGATCACTCCTTCGCGAATGAAAGCCACTCGATCACAGGTGAGTTCGATCTCGCTCAATAGGTGAGAGTTAAGGAAAACCGTTATCCCCTGACTCCGTAAATCCTTAATGATGTCGCGTACGAGGCGGCGGCCAAGTGGATCCAACCCCGAAGTTGGTTCGTCGAGAAAGACGAGTTCGGGATCATTAAGCAAAGACTGGGCCAAGCCAATGCGTTGCAACATTCCCTTGGAGAAAGCCGACAACTTTGTTTTGGCCCGACGCTCTAAGCCCACCATTTCCAAGATTTCCGGGATCACTTTCTGGCGTTTTTCCCGGCTCATACCATACAACCGGCCGTGTAAATCTAAAAACTCGGCTGCTTGCAACCACTCGTGAAATCGAAAATGCTCCGGCAAAAAACCAATGCGTTTTCGTGCCGGCTGGTCACCAATGGGCTGGCCTAACAATGTAGCCGATCCGGCCGTCGGCCGTATGAGTCCCAGCATCATTTTCACCGACGTCGTCTTGCCAGCCCCA
>Ga0209536_100005964_pt1 | contig 18788 bp, 15 predicted proteins | sample DeeMarSeWOR28_12_FD_187461 | JGI IMG/M metagenome (GOLD analysis project Ga0209536, IMG submission 187461) | Marine sediment microbial communities from White Oak River estuary, North Carolina - WOR-2-8_12 (SPAdes) (version 2) | ecosystem: Environmental > Aquatic > Marine > Intertidal zone >... | reverse complement strand
GGGAGGGGATCTCGAAGGGTCTTTTTTCGAATGAGTCCGGCCTGGGCAGCGCGCCGATCGTCGCTGCGGCTGCGCGCACGAGAAATCCGGTCCGCCAGGCGCTGGTTTCTGCAAGTGGTACCTTTTGGGATACTGTCGTTGTCTGCGCGATCACCGGGATCACGCTGGTAAATTCCGGGGCATGGCTCAGAGGACATGAAGGAGCAGCACTTACCCATGCTGCCTTCTCAGGCCTGCCGGTTATTGGCTCGACAATCCTCGCGGTAGGATTACTGACTTTCGCCTTCTCAACGATTCTTGGATGGGCGTACTACGGGGAGAAGGCCGCTGAATATCTCTTCGGCACGGCTGCCGTGCGGTGGTACCGCTGGGCGTGGGTTGTGCTGGTTCTATTGGGCTCGTCGCTCTCCCTTGAGATGGTCTGGTCGTTCGCCAACGTCGCCAATGCTCTGATGGCGCTTCCCAACCTGGTGTCCCTGCTTGTTCTCAGCGGGGTTGCCGTCGCTGAGACACGGCGGTATCTCTGGAGCGGTAAGATCGATGATCCAGCAGAAGGGCCTGTCCCGAACGACGCACATGAGAGGTGAGACCGATGCTTCGCAAGGAACCGATGATCTCAGTAGGGATCATGGAGGGAGTGGCTCAGCTTCGAGGGCGATTCAACGGCGTGTTTCGTACTCCGGATGGGGGTGTGCTACAGGGACCATTTGTGCTGGAGTCGCGAGCGGCCGGACTGACGCTCGGCGGGCATCAGGGAGCCCTGACCATCGGCAGGGGAGACGAGATCCTGTGCAGTCCGAGTCCCGGGAGTGATTTTCTTCTTCACGATGTCGTCATCGGTCTTCAATTCCACTGGGAGAGAAAGGAAGATCAGCGGTTTGAAGGAGCGCTTCGTCTTGTCTGCAGGCCAGATGGTACGCTCACCGTGATCAACCAGGTCCCCCTGGAGCAGTACCTGAAGAGTGTAATCTCATCGGAGATGAGCGGGACCTCACCACTTGAGCTCCTGAAGGCTCATGCCATAGCCTCGCGAAGCTGGCTTGTGGCGATGCTTGAGCGCCAGCGAGGGGGACTGAGACCTGCGGATGCTCCAGCGGAGTCAACTGATGAAATCATTCGTTGGTACGCCAGGGAGGATCACGACATCTACGACGTCTGTGCGGATGATCACTGCCAGCGCTATCAGGGAATAACCAAGATCATCACACCCGGGGCGGGTGCTGCGGTCGACGCCTCTAGGGGGACTTTTCTCGTTCATGGAGAGGAAGTCTGTGATGCGCGGTACTACAAAGCCTGTGGCGGTATCACCGAGGAATACCAGACCGCGTGGGAAGAGGTAGCGATTCCCTATCTGAGGAGCATTTCCGACGGTCCTACCGAGTTCTCGCCTGTCAGGACAGAGCAAGAGGCCGTTCACTGGATTGAGGCTTCTCCCAACGCCTACTGCAATACACAGGATCCGAACCTTCTGCGTCAGATTCTTCCCTCCTTCGACCAAGAGACCGCCGATTTCTTCCGCTGGGAGGTTAACTACGAACGGAAGGAACTGGAGGAAATCCTTCGAGAGCGTTCCGGGATCGATTTTGGGACGCTGCTGAGGATTGTTCCCCTTCAGAGGGGACCGTCGGGCAGGATAATGCGACTGCGGATTGAGGGTTCTCGGCGGACTGTCGTTGTCGGAAAGGAGTTGGAAATCCGGCGGTGGTTGTCGCGCTCTCATCTGTACAGTTCTGCATTCGTTGTTCATCTTGAAGGTGAGGGAGAGGGAGGACCCGCTCGGATCCGCTTGCAAGGAGCGGGTTGGGGGCATGGGGTGGGCCTGTGCCAGATCGGCGCGGCTGTCATGGCGACACGCGGTCACAGAGCCGAGCAGATCTTGACGCATTACTTCCCCGGCTCGCAGGTGGAGAAACTGTATTGACAGATTGGCTGCAGCTGGGAGATTCAGGATTTGCGAGAACAATCTGCGTGCGTCTCATGAACATTGCAGGAGACTTTGCGCTTCGAGGGCTTTGAGGAATGTTGGAGGCGGTTTGCGTCTGGCGGGAATCAATGGTATATTAAGATCTCGATGCCTGGGTTGATTTCCTAGGCATTTTTATTGACTGCGCTGAGGCCGTGGAAGCCATGGTGATGGAACGCGGATTAGTCTGGGATAGAGCAGAGATCCTCTCGGGAGCACGGAAGGGGTTCGTCTGTACTACGGGCACATCCTTCGACGTGCTCCGGTTCTCAGGAGCTGACGCGCTGGACCTCTTGCATCGGCTCTCGACCAATGCGGTCGTGGATATGCGCATCGGAGAGGCACGGGAGACAATCGTCGCGACAGAGATGGGACGCATCGTTGATCTCATTCTGCTTGCACGCTTTGAAGATGGCCTCTTTGCGCTTTGTTCAGCAGGTAGGAGCAGGGTCGTAGCCGAGTGGGTGGAGCGGTTTGTTATTACAGATGACGTGACAATCGAGGGATCAACTTCTTGGAATACAATAGCTTGCCTTATTGGACCTCGCTCACTTTCTGTTATCGATGAGACAGTCGGAATCGCGCTGCTGCGTAATAGCTGTGCACTGGATGCCGGGCGTGAGATTCGCTTCATTGCCATAGAGAATCAGAGGGGTGCGCAGGTGGTTATCCTTGGAGCCTCTGGCGCAGCGGCTTCGATTCTGCATGAGATCGATACGCACCCTGTTGGTTCGGATCAGGCCGAGCTACTGCGAATTCTCCTCGGCCTCCCCCGGGCGCCGAATGAACTCAATGATCGGTTCAACCCCTACGATGTGGGTCTCCGGGATCTGATCTCTTTCACCAAAGGATGCTATGTGGGCCAGGAGGTCATTGCCCGGTTGGACAGCTACAACAAGGTTCGCAGGGGTCTGGTGGGCGTGGAGTTTCTTGACCCGCATGTTGTGTCGCTGCCAGCAGCGATTACAGACGAACGGGGGGAGATGGGCCAACTCACAAGTTCCACGACCGATCATCTGCTCGCTCGGTCGTTTGGACTCGGCGTGGTCAAACTTGAAGGAGTTACTGTGGGGCATCCCGTCAATGTGGTCTCCGATCGGGACCTCGTACCAGGCCGCATTGCAAAGCTTCCAGAGGAACTTCGGCTATCGTGAAAAGCGTCCTGACACGCGACGACATCGAACGCTATCGTGATCGCGTCCACCGCCGCCGTCCAGAGCTCTCCATTGCCTCGAAGTACCAGGCATTGAAATTCATTAATGATGTAGGGTTCTGCTTCGCATTCAAATCCGAACACTCCGAATTGCCCTGCCTCTGGCATGCTGCTGTTGGCGCGAGGAATCCGATCATCCCAGAGCATGCGCATCATGATCCCTATATCTCGTTTGTCTGGGAGATGAAGGAGGTCTTACCGGCGGAGCGGAAGGCGTACTATGGGAAACTACTGAAGCGGCGGCCAACGATGGTGTCGCTTGAATTCCTGCCGTTCTTCTACGTTCTCTCCGGCAGAACGGGGTCAAAGGACGAGTATCTGCGAGAGTTCGACAAGGGAAAGCTCTCGCGGCTCGCCAGGGAAATCATGGATGCACTGTATGACGACTGGCCGCAGTCGACAAAGGGCCTGAAGTTTGCTACGGGGATGAGCGGGAAGAGAGACCGGACTGGCTTTGACAAGGCCATGGCTGAGCTCCAGGAGGGGATGTACATTGCCAAGATTCGAGAAGATCATGATCCCTTCTCGTTTGTGTGGGCTCCGCTCACACGCTGCTTTCCGAAGGAGATTCGCAAGGCGAGGAGAGTCAACGCTGAAGAGGCTCGCGAAGTCATTCTCGAGCAGTACTTTCGAAATCAGCTTGTCGGCACGGTCCTTTCAATTCAGAGGTTGTTCCGTTGGAACCGGCAGGATATCTTCCGAGCCCTGGGACGTCTCGTCCAGCGCGGGGCGATCAGACCTGGCATTACTGTTGTGAATGAATCGGGCCGGTACTACTGTCTGGTCAATAGGAGGAAGTAGTCTCTCAGTGAAAAAACTCACGAAGCCGCCCAAGGCGTACAAGAATCTCGAGTTTCTGAATAGCCCAGATGCCAGGATCATCCGCATGCTGTCGGAGTTCCTTGAGCCCCAGAGGAGATTCCGTGCTGAGAACGTCAGGAACACCATCGTCTTCTTCGGGTCTGCACGAGTCAAGCCCCAAAGAGATGCCAGCAGAGAGCTCGCCAGCCTCACCAAGGCTCTAAGCAAGGCTGGCCGTCATTCGAGAGCCCTCACCGAGCGTCTGCGCGAGGCCAAGACGCAGGTCCAGATGTCACGATACTATGAGGAGTGCGTTCAGCTGGCTCGTCTCCTGACTGCGTGGTCCCAGACTCTCCCCAATCCCAATACTTTTGTTGTGTGCTCGGGTGGCGGCCCTGGCATCATGGAGGCGGCGAACCGCGGTGCATATCTTGGAGGGGGGCAATCCGTTGGTTTGAACATCAGTCTCCCGTTTGAGCAGTTTGCAAATCCTTACATTACCCCCGGTCTGAATTTCGAGTTTCACTACTTTTTCATGCGGAAGTTCTGGTTTGTCTATCTTGCGAAGGCGCTTGTGGTGTTTCCCGGGGGGTTTGGGACGATGGACGAACTCCTCGAACTCCTTACACTTCTGCAGACCGACAAGATCAAGAAGAAGGTTGCAGTTGTTATTTATGGCTCGGAGTACTGGAAGAAGGTGATCGATTTCGACTCCATGGTGGAGCATGGCGTCATCAACCGCCAGGACCTTCGTCTGTTCAGGTTCATCGACACGCCGGAGGAGGCGTTTGAGTACCTCCGGGGTTTTCTGCTCAAGCAGTATGGGGGTAGGCCTATAAGAAAGGGCTCTTAACACGGGGGCTTGCGCGGAGGGGCCTGAATCCCTATATTGGCTGTGAAGAGGGGATGTAGTGGATTCGACGGGGATGAGGATGGTCAAGGTTGCGTGCCGTGCTCCCCGCGTTGCACGATAAAAAAGCGGGAAACCAATAAGTGCCAACTACAACTACGCACTGGCTGCCTAACTAACGTTTCGCAGCCCGTCTCGCGGAGACCTGTCTGCCGGGCTCCAAAGAGGCGCCGACTACGGGCAGACTAGCCGGAGATGCGCCCCGCGAGTCTCCGGCGAACCTCGCGAAAGCGGGGCCTAGCGGGGTAGGTTCGCCAGGGTCCTGTCTGTCGGATCCAGCGAAACGAGTGTTGAAAGACAGACTACGCATGTAGGAGCCTTGGTGGTCTTCTCTTCGGACGCGGGTTCGATTCCCGCCATCTCCACAAGTCTTCTCCGAGCCAGCCCGTCCGTCGGGTGTTTCCCCTGACGGTCGGGTTTTTTGTGTTCGCTCCGCCGGGACTGGGCGTACTCCAGGTGAACACTCCCTGCCGCACAAACACAACGATGGAGGCCCCAAGTCAGACCAGACAGCTGAGGTGCCTTCCGAGCGATCTGCGTGAGCTTGATCTCGGAGTGGATGTTGTGTTCGCGCCGCATTGTCACCTTACACATGGCAAGAGGGGGTGATCGGTGGTTCAGCTAACATTTACCAAGGCGACGGCTGCGGGGAACGACTTCATCATCATCGATGAATTTCACTCCCCGCTTGGTCTTGATCCCGGGCCGCTTGCCCGTACGCTTTGTGCCCGGCATTTTGGGATTGGTGCCGACGGACTACTCATCATCCGCCCTCACAAGAGTGAAGACTTTGAGATGGAATACTACAACGCGGATGGGAGTACTGGCGGTATGTGCGGCAATGGTGGACGTTGCGCCGCACGCTACGTGCATGAACGCGGCTTTGCCGGTTGGAACATGCGCTTCCTGGCGCTGGGTTATGTCTATCATGCGGAGGTCACCGATGATCAGGTTCGACTTTCGATGAAGGATCCCCGTGTTGTCAGTGCCGATGTGCTGCTGCGGATCGGCGACACAGCGCATCGCGGGTATCTCGTTGATACCGGTTCCCCCCACCTGGTGATCTTCAGCGACAAGCTTGACGATCTCGATGTGGTTTCTGTAGGGCGCGCACTGCGTCATCATCCCGATCTCGCCCCGCAGGGGGCAAACATCAACTTCGTCACCGTCGCTGCCGACGGAATCATGACGCTCCGGACGTACGAGAGGGGCGTTGAAGAAGAGACCCTTGCATGCGGGACGGGATCAGTTGCATCGGCCACCGCAGGAGCGCTCTTTGCAGGTTTGGAATCCCCCGTTACACTGCGAGTGAAAAGCGGTGACATCCTCACCGTACGGCTGCAACGGGCGGGCGATGTCGTATCAGCGGTCGTGCTGGAGGGTCCGGGAAGATTGCTCTTCTCTGGATCGTGTTACTATGACTCCCAGGCGGGCACGATTCGCGCGTTCACGGCAACGGAGCAATGATGGAGCCGATCACCTTCATACTTAACCCCGCAGCCGGGAAGGGGAAAGCCGAGCGCGTCTGGGCGCGGGCAATGGAATGTCTTGAGAGGGTGGGTCAGCCCTATGTTCTTGTGCGCACGTCTGGAAGGGGGGAGGCATCGGTGATGGCTTCCAGGGCGACCACCTCAAAAGTGGTTGCCGTGGGAGGAGACGGGACAATCCAAGAGGTTGCCAACGGTATCATTGGGACAGAGAAGACGATGGGGATTGTCCCGGCTGGATCAGGCAATGACCTGATCAAGTCTCTCGGTATCGGCCGCTCCATCGATGCCGCAGTTGACATAATATTGGCGGCAGAGGAGCGGTCTATCGACGTGGGTGGCGTTCGATGCTCTGCGGAGCAGGACGACGATGTGAGTACCAACCATCAAGTCGGACGCTACTTCGTCAATGGTGTAGGTGTGGGTTTTGACGCGGCGGTGGCAGCTCGTACACAAGAGATTCCCTGGCTTACAGGACCACTCTTGTATCTGGCAGCCGTGTTTCAGACTCTGGGGAAATACCAGGCTCCAGAATTCCGGGTGAGAATGGATGGGCAGGCGTTCGACTCCCAGAACCTACTGTTCGCTGTTGGCAACGGGCGTTGTGCAGGTGGGGGTTTCTATCTGACACCTGAGGCATTGGTGGACGACGGACTCCTCGATGTGTGTTCGATTCGTGCGGCCAGTGTACGACGCATCCTCACGCTGATGCCGAAAGCGATGAGCGGGAATCACGGTCAGGCTCACGAGGTTAACTTCTTCCGCACCAGGTCATTACATCTCAGCTCACCAACTCCGTTCTATGTTCATGCAGACGGAGAGGTTGTAGGCCGGTCGGTGCGTTCAGTGGCGGTTTCAATTGTACCGAAGGTTCTGAGAGTGCTGGTGCCCGGTGGTGGGATTGGCGCTGGAAGTCAGAGAACTGGGGCACCACAATAAGGGGAGGTCTCGGGCCCGGCGGTGGTAGAGCGGAGTGTCGAGGTCTTCGTGGGCATTCGTGCCAGTGGGGGCAGACGGCCATTTCATATAATGTATATTATGTCAACCTATAATTCTTGTTCCATTTCCCGCTCTACTGCTGCATGGTAAAGCTCCCTCGCCTCATGAGAGTCGATCTCAATCAGTCCGTCAATACTGAGCCGGTGTCCCCCAACGATGCCAATCCTCCTCACCGGGACGTTGTGTCGCCATGCGATCTCCATCACCCGCGCAGCGTCATCCGGTCGGGTCGATAGAACGACTCTGCCTTGATCCTCGCCGAAGAGTCTGAAATCACCGCGTAGTCTTAGGCCTGAGTAAACGGTTGCCCCCAGAGGCTCATGCTCATCGAGGACGCAGCACTCGGTCAGGGCGACGGCAATCCCGCCTTCTGAGCAGTCATGGGCAGAGACTACGGCTCCTGCCCTGATGGCTTCAAGCAGTGCATCACGCAGCGCAAGTTCGCCACGGAGATCGATGGGCGGAGCATCCCCTGAGACTGCTCCGTGAACCACGGCCAGATACTCCGATCCACCCACATGGCCATGTGTGGCCCCCAGTAGCAGAATCGTATCACCAACGTTCTGGAATGAGGCCCTTGTGACGTGCTCCAGGCGCTCGACAAGACCCAGCATTCCGATTACCGGGGTTGGATAGACGGCTGTCGTGGGACTCTCGTTGTAGAAACTCACATTTCCGCCTGTAACAGGAGTGTTGAAGGCCCGGCACGCGTCGCTGATTCCCTCGATAGCCTCTTTGAACTGCCAGTAGATTTCGGGCTTGTAGGGATTCCCGAAGTTCAGGCAGTTGGTGATAGCTAGGGGCACGGCACCGGTGCAAACGACATTCCGGGCCGCTTCTGCAACGGCTATCATAGCACCTCGTCGGGGGTTCAGGTATACGTAACGCCCATTGCAGTCCGTTGTCAGGGAAAGCGCCTTATCTGTCCCTTTGATATAGACTAAGGCTGCGTCAGCTTCAGCTAATGCTATGTTATTCGTTCTGACCATGCTATCATATTGCTCGTACACCCAGCGCTTGCTTGCGATGTTCGGCGACGCAAGCAGACGCCGAAGAACAGTGGTGAGGTCTCCTGTCTTCTTGAGGAGCATGCGATTGAAGGCCCGCGTCTGCGCAAAGTACCGGGGTTCGCGAGCCTCTCGGTGATAGATGGGGGCTCCACCGCCGAGGACCAGGGAATCCGGGGGCAGCTGGGCGACAAGGTGCCCTTTGTAGGAGATTTCCAGCCGGTCCCCCTCGATCACCTCGCCGATGACCTCCGCATGGACGTCCCACTTCCTGAACACTGCCTGGACCGTCTCTTCATGGTTGCGTTCAACCACCAGGAGCATGCGTTCCTGCGATTCCGAGAGCATCAGCTCATAGGCACTCATGCCCTCTTCTCGTGCGGGAACCCGGTCAAGGTTGATGCGCATTCCGCTCCTTCCCCGCGCACTCATCTCCGAGGTTGAGCAGGTAATACCGGCTGCGCCCATGTCTTGAATACCGACCACGTAGCCGGTTCGAATTGCCTCAAGGGTTGCTTCCAGAAGAAGCTTCTCCGTAAAGGGGTCACCTACCTGTACTGAAGGTCGCTTAGCCTCAGATTTCTCACTCAATTCCTCAGATGCAAACGTGGCACCGTGGATACCATCTCTGCCAGTTGACGATCCGACGATCAGGACAGGGTTTCCCGCCCCCTTGGCCACAGCCCTGGCCCACTCCCCATGTTTCACGATCCCCACGGCCATCGCATTGACAAGCGGGTTCTCCTGGTAACACGGATCAAAGTACACCTCCCCACCGACGGTCGGGACTCCGAAGCTGTTGCCGTAATCACCGATTCCCTTAACGACCCCTTTGAGAAGGTGCCGGGTTCGACCGCTTTCGAGTCCTCCGAAGCGAAGTGAATTGAGCGCGGCAACCGGACGTGCTCCCATCGTGAAGATGTCGCGGAGGATACCGCCAACTCCTGTTGCCGCACCCTGGTAGGGCTCAACAGCCGAAGGATGGTTGTGGCTTTCGATCTTGAAGGCGACGGCCAGACCATCGCCGATGTCCACCAGGCCAGCATTTTCCTCCCCGGCGCTAACCAGCAGACGCCCGCCCGATCGCGGAAGCGTCTTCAACAGGGCAATCGAGTTCTTGTAGCTGCAGTGCTCGCTCCACATCACGCTGTAAATGCCTAGCTCCGTGTAGCTTGGTGTCCGGCCCAGGTATCGAAGAACGCTCTCATATTCTTCCTCTGTCAGGCCGTGCTGGAGGGCAAGCTCGAGGGTGACTTCTGGCTCTGCGGCCGTTGAGGAACGCGGTTCCATAGGGGTCCTTGAGTTTCTTTGATCAGGGGTCGGATTCTCTTCAGGAGCGGTGCTCGTGTGCCTGCTCATTCCAGCAGCATCAACAGAGCTCCCTTTTCTACGGCGCTCCCCGGGCTTGCGTGGACGGCCTTTACGACGCCGTCCCTTGGTGCACGCAGCTCGTTCTCCATTTTCATTGCCTCCAGCACCACGAGCCCTTGGCCCGCGGTTACGGTCTCTCCCTCGGAGACCTCTATCCTCACAACCATGGCGGGCATCGGGGCGTGAATCTCAGCCCGGGCATGCTCCATCCCACGTTCGCGTGCGTGCTCCCGAATAAGCCGCTCCCGGGGGCTTTCAATGGCTGCCTCCAATGTAAGTCCCTCGGTAACAAGGAAAAAGCCACCTCCCTGGCGCACAACCGCCAGACGGTGCTGGACAGATCCATGACGGACGAGGAACTCATGATCATCGAGCTGCAGGATCTGGATCGGATGGATCTCCCCCCCGATGGAAATCTGGCCATTTTCCCCGACTTGGAGGGCGATCTCCTGCTCACCGATTCTTACGCGATACTCAACCACGCTGACGTCTCGTCATTCTAGTTCGGAGACTTTTCCACCCCGGGCGTTCTCGGCTGCGCTTGGCGCTGCTGAAAGCAGCAGCTTTGCCGTCCACCTCTGTGCGCAAGGAGACGCAGAGTGCTGCTGCAGCCTGAAGAGAAGACTCTGGGAGAACCCGGGAGTGTCCGTGCCGGAAATGCTGACGAAGAAAATCAGTTGAGAGTTCTCCCTGCACGAATGCCGGATGCTCGATAAGCGAGAGAAGGAATCCGATATTCGTTGTAACACCAACAATGCGATAATCTTGTAGCGCTCGTCTCATGCGCTGAATAGCAGCATCACGCGTCGGCGCCCAGGCAATGATCTTTGCCAGCAGTGAATCATAGTACACAGAGATTTCACCTCCCTGCTCGTAGCCACGGTCCTCTCGTATGCCCGGTCCCTGGGGAGGTCTCACATAAAGCAGCTGCCCTGTCGAGGGAAGAAAGTCGTTCTGTGGGTCCTCGGCGCACACCCGACATTCGATTGCGTGCCCTCTGAAGTTGACCGAGTCCTGCGGCCGTTTCAGCGGCATCCCCTCGGCGATCCTGATCTGCTCGGCAACGAGGTCGATTCCTGTGCGCTCTTCAGTCACCGGATGTTCTACTTGAAGTCGAGTGTTCATCTCCAAGAAGTAGAAGCTTCTCTGCTGGTCGACCAAGAATTCTATTGTGCCGGCGTTTACGTACCCGCACGCCAGTGCTGCCCGGACGGCGGTCTCCCCCATCCGTTGCCGCAGTCTTTCGTCCACCAGCACAGAGGGGGACTCCTCGATGATTTTCTGATGACGGCGCTGCAGGGAGCACTCTCGTTCTCCAAGGTGGATTGCATTGCCGTGCTCGTCTGCTAGTATTTGAAATTCAATATGGCGAGGTTGCTCAAGAAACTTCTCGATATAAATTCGAGGATCACCAAAGGCAGATGCTGCTTCCGAGCGTGCTGCCCGAAGGCTTGAGGGAAGTTCTGCCGGAGATTGAACCGTGCGCATTCCTTTCCCGCCCCCTCCAGCCGTGGCCTTCAGAAGCACAGGGAAGCCGATGCGGTCGCAGAACTCCTCGGCCTCCTTGACATTTTCAATTGGCGTCTCGCTCCCCGGAACTACTGGCACCCCTGAACTCTTGACGATTCTACGGGCCGAGGTCTTGTCCCCCATTGCTTCGATCGCTTCGGCGGGCGGGCCGATGAACCTCATCCCGGCGTCTCGAACGGCGCGGGCGAATGCCGGGTTTTCCGCCAGGAAACCGTAGCCCGGATGAATTGCATCTGCCCGGGCCCTTCGGGCGACCTCGATGAGGCTTTCGATTCTCAGGTAGCTCTCGGAGGCCGGAGCCCGCCCGATCAGGTACGCCTCATCAGCCTGGACCGCATGTGGCATGCTTCGGTCCGGCTCGGAGTAGACCGCGATCACCCGGATTCCCATTTCCCGGCAGGTTCTGAGGATCCTGAGGGCGATCTCCCCACGGTTGGCGATCAACACCGACCGAATCGTTCTGGGGCTCATCATAACTCCTTGATTTCTACGATGGTCACGCCGAGACCACCTTCGTTCCATTCCCCGGGCCGAAAGGAGGCGACTCGCTGATGCTCGGCGAGGAACTGCGTTACCTTCTTCCGCAAGGCGCCGGTTCCCTTTCCGTGAATGATGTCGATGCGCCTCAGCCCTGCCAAGAACGCGTCGTCGAGCAATTTGTCGATCAGTGGAAGGGCCTCATCGCCGGTCATTCCCCTCAGATCGAGGTTTCGCCCGATTGCCTCACTCCGGTCCGGCAAAGAACTCCGGGCTCCAGCAGGGGGCGGCTCTTGTCGTCTCTTTCCGCTCGTCCGGAGGCTCTGGACCGGAACCTTCATTCTGATGCTCCCAAAGAGTACGACGGCGGTCTGACCGTCCGCCGAAATCTCGACTACCTCGCCCGGGTCCGGACTTCCCTCGAGCTCAACGATGCTCCCGGGGCTGAGCATCATGGAGATGGCGACGCCCGTTTGTCCATGTTTCGTGGCAGTCTGCGCAGATTCGATTTCATGTCGGAGAGCATCAGCATCTTGTCTGAGGGTGCTGACGACCTCCTTCCTAGCTCCGGACTCCCTGATCTCCTTGACCAGGCGCTCAATCATCGCGTTAGACCTATCGAGAACCGCCTTTGCCTCTGCGAGCGCCTCCTGCTTTCGCGCTCTAATCTCCTTTGCCAGCCCCCTCATCCGCTCTTCATACTCTCTCAGGAGAGCTTCTTGCGTTACCTGTTGCTCGACCATTGTGGCATTTCTGCGGCGCTGCTCCTGAACGGAGGCTTCCAGCTCTGTCAAGAGTGACTCCATGCGTGACTGGCTTCCTCCCATGAGGGATCTCGCATTGGACATCATCATATCGTCCATGCCGATGCGCTCCGCCATCTCCAGGGCATAGCTGCTTCCCGGAATGCCTTCCCGGTACCGGTAGGTTGGGGTGAGTGTTGCGATGTCGAATTCCATGGCACCGTTCTCCACCCCTTCCGTATCGTGTGCGAACACCTTCAAAAAGCCCTGATGGGTGGTTGCGATCGTAAAGGCTCTGCGATCGGTCAGCGACCCCAGCAATGCGGCAGCGATGGCGCTTCCTTCTGCAGGATCGGTCCCCGCTCCAATCTCGTCGATAAGGACGAGGCTGGTATCGTCTGCGTGGTCGGCGATCTCTTTCAGGGCTTTGAGGTGTGAGCTAAACGTGCTCAGATCGCTCTCAATCGACTGCTCGTCTCCGATGGTGACAAAGAACCTCCGGAAAGGTCGAATCTCACTCTCCTCTGCTGCGGGAATGTGGAGCCCTGCCTGGGCCATCAACACAAGGAGGCCGACGCATTTCATTGCCACGCTCTTCCCTCCGGCATTTGGCCCGCTAATGACCAGGGTCCTGAACTGTTCCCCCAGTGTCAGATCCAGCGGCACCGTGCCCCGGAGGCCATGGTGGATCATCAGGATGGGGTGACGTGCCTGGTGGAGCCTGATCGGACCATCAGCGGCGATGTGCGGCTCGACGCCGAGGATTTCGATGGAATAGCGTGCCTTAGCCTGCAGAGCATCGAGCTCTGCCAGAACGCTTTGATTTCTCCGGAGTGGATCAGCCAGTTCACGCACTTGAGCGGTGAGTGCGCGGAGGATTCGCTGAACCTCCCGTTGCTCCTGGAAGTGGAGGCTTCTGATTGCGTTGTTCATCTCCAGGGTCTCAGCGGGTTCCACGAACACCGTCGCCCCGCTTGAAGATGCGCTATGGACAAACCCGGGGACTCGATGCTTGTGCTCAGCCTTCACCGGAATGACCATGCGCCCTTCGCGGGTCGTAATGATCTCATCCTGGGTGAAGCCCTCTGCCGTGGCCTGACGTAGGATTAAATCGAGCCTTTTGCGGAGTGTCTCATAGTGTTCAGCGATACTACGGCGGATTGATTGAAGTTCCTTCGAAGCGCTATCCCGGACGCTCCCGCTCTCATCAATCGCCTGGCTGATGTTGAACTCCAGGACTTTGTCGACGTAGAGGTCCTCCGATGCTTCCCAGAGTAGTGGAAACATCTCCCTGCGCTTGGCCATGAACGCTCTTGCCTGTCTCGATGCGCCGGCGCTCGACCCGACCTGGCTCAGCTCCTCGGGCAGGAGCACGCTCCCTTCGAGGGATGCTTTGGCAAGGCTATCTTGGATATCGAAGATCCCCTCGAGCGGGAGGGCTTCTTCTTCCTCCAGGAGGCGCTTGCAATCGGTAAGAAGCGAGAGGTGCTGCCGGATCTCGGCTTGGGATTCCAGAATCCGGAGGTGAGCGAGGAGGTCTCTCCCGGGGTCGGAGACAGCAAAGCGGAGGATACGCTGAAGAACCTTCTCGAACTCCAGCTTGGCGCGTGCTGTCTCAGACCCCGTCATGCTACTCTGATCCTTCGGCCAGGTGACTGGTGATCCTCTGACAGCGCTGGTATGCTCGTCTGCGGCGAGGTGCCGGAGGCACGGAGCGCCAGCCATCGTTCTGCGCGAAGGAGCTCAAAGGTTCCGGCGATTCGGGGCACCCCCGTCGGAAGGAGGAGTTCATGCTCCCAGGGCTTTCTTCACCAACTCCTGGACGGTCCGGCCGTCGGCTTTTCCCTTGACTTCCTTCATCACAGCAGGCATGACTTTGCCAAACTCCGCGGGTGAGGACGCCCCGCTGTCAGCAATGACCTTGTTGATTACCGCTTCAACTTCCTCAACGGAGAGCTGCTTCGGGAGATACTCTTGGATGATCGCAAGTTCTTGTTCCTCCTGGTCCACGAGATCCATGCGTCCCCCCTTTCGGAACTGGTCGATCGATTCGCGTCGTTTCTTTGCCGCGCGGGCAAGGACGGCGAGTTCGTCCTCCGGGGACATCTCTATTCCCGAGCCGCGCTTCTCGATCTCCCGCTCGGTCAGTGCTGCCCTGATCGTCCTCAGGGTTTCGAGGCGGAGTTTCTGACCTGTCTTCATTGCTTGTGTGAGGTCTCGGGCAATTTGTTCTTTGAGATTCATTCGGTAGCCATCGTCAGTGGGTGTCGTAGCGATGTTTCCCCGTGGGTGTGGGACGTCCAGCTTCTAGGCGCCTCCGGGTAGGCGGATCACGCTGCCATTCAATGTGGCTGCAGAATCGGTTGCCAGAAACAGGCAGAGGGCGGCGATGTCTTCGGGGCGCACCCAGGCACGCGTGTCGGCGCCCGGCATCGCGGCGAGATTAGCCTGAGTCAGGATGGTTCCCGGAGCGAGGGCGTTGCAGGTAATTCCGGCGCCCTTCACCTCCTCGGCAGTGGCCTCGACCAGGGCAATGAGCGCTCGCTTTGAGACGCCATAGGCCGCATAGCGGGGCGCCGGCTTCATGCCGGCCAGAGCCCCAAGGCAAATGATCCTTCCTTTGGCCTGCCTGCGCATTGCTGGAAGGACCGCCCGGATCGCGAGGAATGCTGTCCGGAGATTAATCTGAAGCATCCGTTCCCACTCAGCCGGTGAAGTCTCCTCAAGCACCTGGCCGCCGCTGAAGCCGCCGGCCGCGTGGATGAGCACATCGACTCTGCCGTAGCGCCGAAGGACTTCCGTCACGAAACCCCTCACCTCGTCTTCCCTGGAGAGATCGGCCGTGGCGGTGAAGCCCTCGTGGACAGATGCCGTGGACGTGTGGTGAGGGGAACGCACGGGAACGGCAAGCTGATATCCGGCGCGACGAAACTCCTGCACGAGCACACTTCCCAGCGCTCCGGTTCCCCCTGTGATCATGGCGACAGGTCGTGTGCTCGGTTTCTCCTGCTGTGGCGCGTTCGGCGTCAATGCTTGTCCTGGCAGAGAATGAGTCAGCAGTTCTGAGTTGAACGTGTGCACTAAACACTAAATATATGAGGCCGCCGTTGCATTGTCAACAAATTGCGACGGTTTGGTTGCTCTTCCCGTCCAGTGTTCGTACCATTATAAGATAGGCTATCCCGGCAATCTATTCTTCGCTCCTCTGAATAATTTCAAGGCACGCTCGCTCATGCGCATTCGATCCTCGACAACACTGGCCATGATGTGTTTCCTGTTCACGGGCCGCGTCATCGCCGCTGGTAGCGATACCACGCTTGTGGTACCTGGAGAAGAGCATTTGGTCAACCTTCGTCAGCTGACCTTCGGCGGAGAGAATGCCGAAGCATACTTCTCCTTCAGTGAATCGCAGTTGATCTATCAAGCGACTCGGGACAGTTTTTCCTGTGACCAGCAGTTTGTGCTTGACCTGGGCTCGGGGGCCTCACGATTGGTCAGCACGGGGACGGGCAGAACCACATGCGGGTACTTTCTGCCGGACGACCGGCGGGGCCTCTTCGCTTCGACGCACGCTTCAGGGCCGGAGTGCCCTCCCCTGCCTGACTTCTCCCAGGGCTATGTATGGGCCGTGTACCCGGAGTACGATATCTATACCGTCGCCACCGACGGTTCTGATCTTCGGATGCTCACCGGATCCCCTGGCTATGATGCCGAGGGAACCGTTTCTCCCCAAGGTGACAGGATCGTCTTCACCTCTTCCCGGGATGGAGATCTGGAGCTGTACTCAATGAACATCGACGGAGGCGATCTGCGTAGGCTCACTTATGAGCTGGGATATGATGGGGGGGCATTCTTCTCCCACGACGGGAGCATGATCGTCTACAGGGCGTGGCATTATGCTGATTCGTCCGCGGCGGGTGACTATCTCCGGCTGCTCTCGCGCAATCTCGTCCGGCCGTCTCGGATGGAGATCTTTCTTATGAACGCGGATGGCTCGGGGAAGCGCCAGCTCACAGACAACGGGGCGGCGAATTTTGCACCATTCTTTCACCCTGATAACCAGCGGATCATCTTCGTCTCAAACATGGCTGATCCGGGGGGAAGGAACTTCGATCTATACATTATTCGGACGGATGGAACCGGCTTGAAACGCGTCACTTATTACGAATCATTTGATGGATTCCCGATGTTTTCCCAGAACGGGACGAGACTCCTCTTCGCTTCGAACCGGAACGGCCGGGAACGTGGGGAGACCAATATCTTCATTGCTGACTGGAGAGAGTAGATTCCAATCTGAAGGAGTGTAAACCAATGCGACTTACTGCTGTCACAGTGGTACTGTTCATTGCCGCAGTCTTGCTCCCGGCACAGGATCGACCCGGCAATACTGAGATCACTGCCGAGGACCTCCAGACAATTGTTCGCTACCTTGCCTCAGACGAGCTGGAGGGCAGGCGTTCCGGCTCCGAGGGTAACCAGCAGGCCGCGCGCTACATTGCCTCCCTCTTGCAGAACTATGACATCAAACCCGCCGGGGCGGACGGTGCATACATGCAGGAGTTTGAATTCGTCTCCAGGATCGAAGTAGCTCCGGAGAACACACTCCTGCTGCGCGACAGAGCCAGCGGGAGCGAATACGCTGGTGATCCGGAAAGAGATTTTCTCCCCCTGAATCTGACCTCTGACGCTAGCGTACAAGGCGATCTCGTCTTTGCGGGCTACGGGATTTCAGCCCCGGATGATGGATATGATGACTACGAGGGTTTGGGGGTGGAGGGGAAGGTCGTCGTGGTTCTTCGCTTTGCCCCAGATTCTGATGGACCGCGGTCGAAATTCATGCGACATACTTCCCTTCGCAACAAAGCCAGAATCGCACGTGAGAAAGGTGCGGCGGCTCTTCTCGTCATTACGGGACCGAACCACGATGAGGAGGACGTATTGATACCGCTACGGTACGACAGGATTCCCGGCAGCTCCGGAATCCCTGCGATCACGCTGAAGCGGAGCTTTTTGCAGCCTGCCTTTTCTCGGGCGGGCCACGATCTCAAAACGCTGCAGGATTCCATGCAGGCCTCTTTGCGCCCAATCAGCTTTCCCCTGCCAGGCTATGAGGTCGAACTTACGACGGGCCTCACCAAGATCACCGATCGGACGGCGAATGTTCTCGGCGTCCTCGAGGGGCGTGATCCAGTGCTCAAAGATCAGGTAGTCATTGTCGGGGCTCATTTTGACCATCTTGGCTGGGGTGGCGAGGGATCGGGCTCGATGCAGCCCGATTCTCTGGCAATCCATAACGGGGCGGACGACAATGCATCAGGGACTGCCGGTGTTCTGGAGATCGCCCAGATGCTCGCGGCTGAGCCGGATCGACTGAAACGCACCGTCGTTTTTGCCTTCTTCTCGGGCGAAGAGCTCGGCACGCTGGGTTCGCTCAACTACGTGAACAATCCTCCCTATCCCCTGGCCCAGACGGTGGCCATGATCAATATGGACATGGTCGGGAGGATGGACAGTAACTCGCTGACTATTGGCGGCAGCGGGACATCACCGGTGTGGGAGCCGCTGCTCAATCGGCTGAACGCAGATTCGGCCCTGGACTTATCACTCAATCCCGATGGATTCGGTCCGAGCGATCATGCCTCATTCTATGGAAGGCAGATCCCGGTTCTGTTCTTCTTCACGGGGACGCACCAAGACTACCACCGGCCGAGCGACGACTGGAATACACTGAATTACGAAGGGAGCGAACGCATTGTTCGTACCGTCTATAATGTTCTCACTGCGCTGGACTCAATGGCAGATCGGCCTCAGTACGCGCGTGTCGAGGGGAGTCCGCGGGGGGGAGAGGCCGGGGACCGTCGGGCGTTCCGGGTCACTCTTGGCATCGTGCCTGATGTCGCTGGGGAGACGACCAACGGCATGAAGATTACGAGCGTTCGGCCGGGAGGCACTGCCGAGCGTTCCGGGATGCTGGCTGGAGACGTGATCGTGAGGATGGCAGGCCATGACATCCTCAATATCTACGACTATATGGGAGTTCTTGGGGAGCTAAAGGCGGGAGACATGGTCGAAGTTGAGCTGCTTCGTGACGGGCAGCGAATCAAGCTCACGGCAACAATGCAGCGTCGAAACTAAGGTGTCTGGGCTCGCGCCGGGCGGCGGCTGCGCTGGCCGCGGGATGCGTGCAGATCGGCAATGAATTTGTGTATGATCCGGACTCGTGCTTCCTCACTCCGTGCGGCAAGAAGATCCAGTTGTGTCTGCTGAATCAGGTCGCCGTAGGTGGT
>Ga0209536_100005963_pt1 | contig 18789 bp, 18 predicted proteins | sample DeeMarSeWOR28_12_FD_187461 | JGI IMG/M metagenome (GOLD analysis project Ga0209536, IMG submission 187461) | Marine sediment microbial communities from White Oak River estuary, North Carolina - WOR-2-8_12 (SPAdes) (version 2) | ecosystem: Environmental > Aquatic > Marine > Intertidal zone >... | reverse complement strand
GTAAAGGGCAACTTAATGGAATATCTCTCCTCAGCAAGAAATTTTGATTGGCAGTTGTTAAAGATCCTGGAAGTTGACGATGAGATTTACATGTCTGATCCTGAAATACCGGAGTTGATTTCTCAGGACAGGCACTGCTATCAGCAGAAGATAGCCGACATTATCCACATCATCGCTTTAATATCAGAAGAAGAAACAGAGGAAGATTAATATCCTAATCCCGTTACAACGGAGCCGCAATTCTCTTCGAATACATCCTTTCCCAGTCACAGGGGAAGGGTGTTGCTTATTTATGTCGTCATTTATTTTACCTGTAGCCTGATCTTGTTCTGGGCGATCTTAACTGCCTCATAGGCGTTTACCAACCCCCCTGTGATCGATAAGGTAGGGAATTCAACCAATTCACTGGAGCCTGGAAGGTATACTTCCCCTTCATAATCTTTTACCGATTCGAGAATCACTTCTTTTATCTCGCTGGCGGAAAGCTCGGGGAAATAAGAAAATAATAGCGCAGCCACACCTGAAACAACCGGAGCGGCCATGCTGGTTCCGCTGCTCTCCTTGTAGCTGTTGCTGGGCAAGGTGGAATATACATACACGCCCGGAGCGAACAGGTCCACCGTAGACTCCCCGTAGTTGGTGAATTTAGCAGTGAGTTTTTCGTTCAGATGACGGCTGCTGGCTGCAACCTCAATGACATTCCCAGCTTCTTTTTTGCCTTTTATATATTTTCTAGTGGGATAGTTCTCCACAACATCCTTGTTTTCCCGGTCATTGCCGGCTGCATGAACAATCAGCACACCTTTCTTTTCTGCATAGCGGATGGCTTTTTCCACAACCCCGCGGTCAGGAGAATAATGTTTGCCAAAACTCATGTTGATTACCTTGGCACCATTGTTTACTGCATAATATATCGCGTTCGCCACATCTTTGTCCCGCTCATCCCCATTGGGTATGGTTCTCAGCGCCATAATCTTAACGTTGTCTGCGACCCCTTTGGCTCCAATACCATTGTTGCGGTCAGCGGCTATTATTCCGGCGACGTGGGTGCCATGATCGCCCATCATTCCGGAATAATCGTTAACCCGGTTATTACCATAATACCTTTCTTTTTTATCCTGATAATCGTCCTTTACCAAAGGTCTTGGATCAAAATCGAGATTGTAGCCATAATCAACTTCGTACAAATAATGCTCTTCTGTCGGGGCCAGCGCCCGGACCATGGTTTCATATCCCACTGAACTTCCGAAAAGGTTGAGCAGTTTGCCCATTTGGGCAGTGGCCTCATTGATAACCGAATCTTCCGTTTCTATACTGTTCACTGCCTCGAGGGTGAGTGTATCTACATCCAGATAACTCAACAATAAATTGTAATAACGGGGTATGTTCGAAATGATCCGGGAATATTTCTGAAGGATCTCTTCAGACTCCTTTCTCTCACTTTCGTAGGTATCCCTGATCTTTAACCAATACTCGTATTCTTTATCGGATCCGTTATTTTTATACCCATATTTGGATTTCAGCCGTTTGTACTCCCTGGTAAGTTCATAGGTGTCATATACAACATTTTTCTCCGGCCCGCCAATGAAATTCCAACCATGCATATCATCAACATATCCATTCTTGTCATCATCAATACCATTATCAGGAATCTCATCTTCATTGATCCAGTATTTATCATTGAGATCTTCATGTTCCAGATCAAAACCACTGTCTATCACAGCCACCAGAACGGTATTTGAAGGTCGACCTTCCAGCAGTTGATAGGCTTTATTGAGGCTTATCCCCGCAATGCCATCATCATCGGGATCAAGGTGTATCCACTCCTTGGTATTAATTGTATCATTACGATCTGTAAGTGATTTCGATAATCCCTGAGTTACTCCTGCTATAAAAAATGTGGCCAGTAAAGCCAAAGAAAAAAAACGCAAATTCATTGCTCTCATCACATTCTCACCTAGTAATATATTTCAATAATTATGCAATATTAGGAATAATTTACGAAAATATTAGTGATATGTTACCATGTTACCGTCCACATTAGGAGAATTTTCTGAATTTCATCAGGTTTCAACTAACAAATCGATTGTAAACAGTCCGGTATACTATATGCGATTCTGATACCAATTGGGATTTATTAATAATATTATGCTATATTCAAGCCGCAAATTTACATGTTAATACAGGTAGAAGGTGATTGATTCATGCCTGTAAGATAATCACGACGACCTTTAACCTTTTTGTATTGCCCTGATTATGGAAATTGATAAAAAAAACAATGGCGGATTTCATTGGAAAAAGATTGGTAAGGAGCTTGTCCAACCGTTCATAGACCTTTTTCATACATCGAGAGCCTTGTTTGGATTGAATCTTTCCTACGTACTGGAAGGACTTACTTATTTTGGCGTAGTTGGATTACTCGCTATTTTTTTTAATGAATTTATAGGTCTGGATGACATCAGAGCTGGGCAAATGGTCGGGTTCCTCACCGCCGGAATTACCCTGGCCATGCTCTTCCTGGGCGCCACTGTAGACTGGGTTGGGGTCAGAAAAGCCTTTCTGATCTCATTGTCTTTTATGCTCATTGGAAGAATACTGCTTACCTTATCCCCTGAAATGGGCGCTCCTGGCCTGTGGCAACCCGCACACTGGATTGCCATGCTGGGAATCACGGGCATCATCATTGGATATGGAATTTATCAACCTGCTGCTTATGCCGGGGTTAAAAAATTTACCAGTGCAAAAACTTCGGCCATGGGATATGCCATGCTATATGCTTTGATGAACCTGGGGGGTTTTTTACCGGGTCTTATCTCCCCTCCACTGCGACGTGCGTTTTCTATCACAGGAGTTTTCTGGGTTTATGTATTTCTTACGATTGTTGGCATGGTGGTGGTGGCTACGATCATTACAAAAAAGGCCGAGCGGGAAGCGGCCGAAGAAGCTGTTGCGGAGGATAAGGCCCTCGGTACCATAACAACTGATGAAGAGGAGGATGAATTAAGTGGAATGTCCCTGAAGCAGAAAGTAGCCTTTTACATGCGCAACTTTCCGCTAAAGGATATGCGTTTCCTGTATTTTATATTCATCCTGATTCCCGTTCAGACCTTGTTCGCCCACAACTGGCTTACTCTTCCTCAATATACCAGCAGGGCATTTGAAGGATTTGTCAGTGACAATTTTGAATTTTTTGTAAATCTGAATCCCATTCTGATTTTCGTGCTGACACCGGTTGTCACTGCCCTGACGGCAAGAAAGAATACCTATACCATGATGATCATTGGAACTTTTGTCATGGGATTCCCGACTTTTATACTTTCCCTGGGGCCTAACATCTATACATTAATGATCTATCTGATCATCATGACCATAGGGGAGGCCATGTGGCAGCCCAGATTTCTGCAATGGGTTGCTGAAATAGCGCCGAAAAACATGACCGGTATCTATATGGGTATTGGCCAGTTCCCCTGGTTCCTGACAAAAATCATCACCGCCCTATATTCCGGGTGGTTCCTGATGAAGTATTGCCCTGCCGATGTACCCCCTTCAGACATGAATACGGAAATGATGTGGCTGATCTATGGCTTCATCGCCATCTCATCACCGGTCGGATTGATACTGGCCCGAAAGTGGATGCTCAGGGGATTTAAGGTAAAACACCAAACAAATTGATAATCTTATGCCCATCCTGTTCCTTTTACTTGGTATCCTGCTGCTGATTCTGCTGACTACTGTTGTCAAGCTTGACGCTTTTCTTTCATTTATCATTGTGGCCATTTGCATGGGTGTGGTTTCCGGCATGGACCTTTCCACAATCAGTGGATCCATCATTACCGGCATGGGGGACACACTGGGTTTTCTAGCCATCATCCTGGGTTTCGGAGCCATGCTTGGCAAACTCATATCCGACAGTGGGGCAGCCCAAAGAATCTCGATTACATTGCTCAATGCATACGGCAAGAACAAGGTAATCTGGGCCCTCACCACAGCGGGATTTATCGTCGGGGTTCCTCTGTTCTATGGTGTGGGCTTCGTTTTACTGGTCCCGTTAATGTTTACCATTGCCTATCGTATTAAACTACCCGTAGTTTATCTGGGATTGCCGATGATCACCGCCTTGTCAGCCACGCATTGTCTGCTGCCACCTCATCCGGCACCCACAGCCCTGGTAGAACAATTCAACGCGGATATGGGGACCACCATTATATATGGTATAATCATCTGTATTCCGATAATACTGGTGGCTGGCCCCTTGTTTGCCAGGACCTTAAAAAAAATTCGCTCCAACCCCCTGGAGGCCTTTTATGACAGAAGGGAGCTGAAGGATGAGGAGATGCCTGGATTTGGCATAAGTATTGCCACCGCTTTATTCCCTGTGGCTCTTATGATCATAGCCTCCGCCACCAGTCAGTTTGTCCAAAAGGAAACCGTTTTTCTTAAAATCATAAATTTTATTGGGGACCCGACCATCGCCATGGTCCTTGCGGTCTTGTTCGCCATATATACCCTTGGCATAAAACAAAAGAAAAAAGTTGCGGACATTGCTGATTCCCTCGTTGACGGGGTAAAGAGCATCGCCATGATCCTGTTGATCATAGGAGGTGCAGGTGCCCTCAAGCAGATCCTTACCGACAGCGGGACCAACGATTACCTGGCCATGTTGTTGGGCGATGTAAATGTATCACCGATAATTCTTGGATGGGGCATGGCGGTGGCCATTCGATTGTCCATCGGATCGGCAACGGTTGCAGGATTGACCACTGCCGGGATTATCGCTCCGCTGGTGGCGCAATCCGGGGCCGATCCCAACCTGATGGTATTGTCTGTGGGTGCCGGGAGTATCTTCTTTTCGCATGTGAACGATTCAGGCTTCTGGTTATTCAAAGAGTATTTTAACCTGAGTGTAAAGGATACCATCAAAACCTGGTCTTCCATGGAGGCCATCCTTTCAGTGGCTGCCCTGGTGGCTGTATTGGTAATGGATATTTTCATCTGATGCAGGCAATTCCGGATATTATTATGCTGAATCGATGGTAATTGGAGTTAAATTTATAAATTGAATCTCAAGACGCTGATTTAATCAGTACATTAAATTCGGACAATCAAATTATTATCTATGGACAGCATATCACCTAATGAAAAAATAACCAAGTTACAGAAGGAACTTCCACCGGCACCCGCGCCTATGGGTGTATACAAACCTTTCCTGATCGTGGGCCGCCTGGTTTATGTATCCGGTCATGGGCCCCTTAAAAAAGATGGAAGCCTTATGAAAGGCAAGGTGGGCAAGGATATCGATATGGAAGAAGGTAAAAAGGCAGCCCGACAGGTAGGCCTGGCCATTCTATCTACTCTGCAGGCAAACCTGGGGAATCTTAACCGGATCAAAAGAGTGATTAAAGTGCTGGGGATGGTCAATTGTACCGAAGATTTTGGCAAGCACCCTTACGTGATCAACGGATGCAGTGAGGTATTTGCTGAAGTGTTTGGGGCTGAAAATGGTGTGGGTGTACGAAGTGCAGTCGGCATGGGATCCCTTCCGGACAATATCCCCGTAGAAATAGAAGCGGTATTTGAACTCATCTGATATGACTTCGCCTGGTGATTGGTTTGTTCTACGCGATATAGGGGAAGTCGATTCCCCTGCATTGATCGTCTACAAAGACCGGGTGGAACATAACATCAGGGAAATGATACGGATCGTTGGCGATCCCGGCCGGTTAATGCCGCACATCAAAACCTACAAGATCGCAGAGGTTATCCGAATGCAAATGGAATCTGGTATAAAAAGATTCAAATGTGCCACAATTTCTGAAGCGGAACTGTTGGGATTAACCGGTGCTGAGGAGGCATTACTGGCTCATCAGCCCTCCGAGATCAAGATGAATAGGCTGTCATCCCTGATCAAGACCTATCCGGGCACCCGGTTCTCGACGCTTGTCGACAACAGGGCTTCGGCCGATATGATGAACTCGATCGTAAAAAGTACGGGTAGGTCTCTGGATGTTTATATTGACATCAACAATGGGAATGACCGTACGGGAATAATACCTGAAAAGACAGCGGACCTGTATGGATATTGCAGGGAACTGGATGCCATCAATCTGCTTGGATTGCATATTTATGACGGACATATTCGGAACCCAGACCCTGAAGAAAGGCAAAAAGCCTGTGATACTGATTTTGAAAAGGTAGAGATGCTCATCAATACCTTGAGGGAGCAATACAGGGTTGATATGGAGATCATTGCGGGAGGATCCCCGACTTTCCCTATTCATGCAAAAAGAAAACAAGTCATCTGCAGTCCTGGAACCACCTTGTTTTGGGATGCGGGCTATGCATCCCGATTTGAAGACATGCCGTTTCTTCCGGCAGCGGTACTCGTAACGCGTATAATCTCACACCCTGCCGAAGATCTGTATTGTCTTGACCTGGGACATAAAGCCATAGCTTCTGAGAATCCACTGGAAAAAAGAATCTTTTTTTTAAATAAAAAAGGGCTTCAACCTGTCGGTCATAGTGAAGAACACCTGGTGGTCCGAAATGCGCAAAAACTCGAATTAAAGGTTGGGGATATCCTGTATGGGCTTCCCTATCATGTATGCCCTACCACAGCCCTATATGACCGAGTTTTGATAGCGGAAGATGGTAAAATCACAGGCACCTGGGAAGTTACTGCCAGGACCAGGAAAATAAATTATTGATCATGCAGTTCATTTTTGACGCTCATCTTGACCTAGGCATGAATGCGATCGACTGGAATCGTGACCTGAAACTCAGTGTCGATGATATCAGGCTCAGGGAGAAGGGATTACATGATACGCCAGACAGAGGTAATGGAACTGTGTCATTGCCCGAGCTGCGAAGGGGCAACATCGGCCTGGTAGTAGCAACTCAAATTGCCAGGTATGTCAAGCCGGGTAATCCGCTCCCTGGCTGGAACTCACCCGAACAGGCCTGGGCCCAGACACAGGCGCAGCTTGCCTGGTACAGGACCATGGAAGCGGAAGGTGAAATGGTGCAGATCATCAATCTGAACTCACTCTACAATCACCTGAAAGTATGGATGGGCGAAGAAGGGAATAATGCTTCCGCAAAAAAACCCGTCGGATATATTTTAAGCCTTGAAGGCGCCGACTCTATAGTTTCACTGAAATATCTTGAGAAAAGTTATGAACAGGGACTAAGGGCCCTGGGACCGGCACATTACGGACCCGGCACCTATGCGCAGGGCACAGATGCATCCGGCGGTCTGGGTAAAAAAGGACTGGAGCTTATCCGGGAAATGGAGAATTTGAACATCATCCTGGATGCCACACATCTTTGTGAAGAAAGTTTCTGGGAGGCCCTTGAGCATTTTAGCGGACCCGTATGGGCCAGCCACTGCAATGCAAGATCCCTTGTGGATCATAACCGGCAATTGTCGGATGATCAGATCAGGGCACTATTGGAAAGGGATGCCGTAATAGGCGTGGCTTTGGACGCATGGATGCTGAAACCCGGATGGATGCGCGGGAAATCAACCCCTGAAGGTATGGACATCACCCTGGATTCCCTCATCGATCATCTTGATCATATCTGTCAGATTGCAGGCAATGCGCTGCATGTGGGCATTGGCTCGGACCTGGACGGAGCTTTTGGCAAAGAACAGTGCCCGAGGGACCTGGAAACTATCGCTGACCTTAATAAGATCCCGGGACTACTTTCAAAAAGAGGGTACTCGGAAAGAGATATCGAAAACATCATGCATAAGAACTTTATCAGGTTCCTGAAGGAGGCCTGGGAATATTGATACCCCTAATCCGATGGGATAATGGAAGCATATATACCTAAACCTGTTGACTTATTTAAAATGAGATTCTTTACAATTATTTCTGTGGTGATCTTGCTGACCTTCAATTCCTGTGTTGAAAAACAGGACGAGCGTCTAAACGACATTACCTTTAGAAAACTATTAGTCAATAATGAGATCAATCCACTGGGCATTGACCAACTGAAACCGACATTTTCCTGGATCGCAGCGTCGCGCCTGCCTGATAATTATCAGTCGGCTTATCAGATCCTGGTGGCAAGCTCTCCTTTTTTACTGGAGAAAAATGAAGGAGATATCTGGGATACAGGCAAAGTGAATGGTTCCCGATCGGTAAATGTTGAATATAATGGGCCGGAACTCAAATCCCATAAAAGGTATTTCTGGAAAGTTAGAATATGGGGAAAAGCTGGATACTCGTCGCGATACAGTCAGGATGCCTATTGGGAAATGGGGATACTCAAACCAGATCTCTGGAAAGCGCAATGGCTCAGCGCACCCCGTCTGTTTGACTGGAGCAAAAGGGACCAGCAGAGAAAACAGCTGGCAAAGGATGCACCGCCGGAACGTGAGGAGGCAGCCCCGATATTCCGGAAGGAGTTTACTGTTGAGGGTAATGTCAAGTCGGCAAGGGCCTATGTCAGCGGCCTTGGATATTATGAGTTGTATATAAATGGCAGGAAGGTGGGTGATAATGTATTGGATCCCGCATTTACTGCCTACGATAAGCGGGTATTGTACGTAACGCATGACATTACGGATTATCTTGGCGACAGTGTGAATGCGGTAGGCGTCATGCTTGGGAATGGATGGTACAATATGTTTTCACGTGGCGTGTGGAGTTTCGACCGGTCCCCCTGGCGAGCCGATCCGGTATTCCGGCTACAGATCCGTATAGCCAACAGCCTGGGTACGGTTCAGGAAGTGATCTCCGACACCACCTGGATATGCAGTCCGGGTCCGGTTACCTTCAACAGCATCCGTCAGGGTGAAGAATATGATGCTACCCTGGAACAATCCGGCTGGAGCGATCCGGGATTTTATGCTGAAGATTGGAAGCCGGTAAGGCATGTTAGGGGACCGGAAGGACGCATGTTTGCACAAAGTATGCCCCCTATAAAGATCCATAAGAAGATTCGGCCTGTCAGGATCTATAAAACACCGAAAAATACAATGGTATGTGATTTTGGGCAAAATCTCGCCGGCTTTGTCGAATTTACGGTAAATACCATGGCGGGACGAAGGATACAATTCAAATATGGCGAGAAACTCAATTCAAATGGCACCGTGGATCAAAGTAATATTGATGGTCTTGTAGCTGAATCACCCTTTCAGACCGATGTTTACATCACAAAAGCAGGTCAGCAGGCCTGGCAGCCACATTTCACCTATCATGGATTTCAATATGTGGAAATAGAGGGATTCGAGGAGTTGTCCATGAGCAATATCCAGGCATGTGCAATCAGTACCAGCATGCCCAGGAAGGGAAATTTTTCCTGCTCCAGCAACTTGCTTAACAACATTCAAAAGGCAGCGGTATGGTCATTTCTTAATAATTACCATGGTTATCCCACCGACTGTCCACATAGAGAAAAGAATGGTTGGACGGGTGATGCCCAGCTGGCAAGTGATATGGCCTTGTACAACTTCCATGCAGACAATTCCTATGAAAAGTGGCTGGCCGATGTTGTAGATTCCCAATTATCCTCAGGAATGGTTTCTGCCATCGTCCCTACCGGTGGCTGGGGATATTATTGGGGAAATGGCCCGGCCTGGGATTATGCCTTGATAGCGCTTCCCTGGAAGACCTATGTGTATTCGGGCAATACAAAAATCCTGGAGACCTACTATCCGGCCATGCGAAAATACATTGAGTTCCTGTCCGGCACGACAGAGGATTACATCATTCGTTGGGGCCTGGGAGATTGGCTTCCTGTTCGCTCCATTACCCCTCCGGAACTGATAACAACAGCATATTATTACCAGGATGCTGTGTTAATGTCAAAGATCGCAGGCATCCTGGGCAGGGATCTCGATGTGAACCGTTACGCATCCCTGGCTGCCAATATAAAAACGGCATTTACGAATCAGTTTGTGGAAACCTCTTCCGGAATAGTTGGAAACGGCACACAGACTGCGTTGAGCTGTCCTTTGTATTTCAACCTGCTGGATCCAAATATTGCGTACAACACCTTGAATAAGCTTGTCGATAACATAGAAAACAATGACCTGAACCTGGACTTCGGAGTGCTGGGTTCAAAATTTGTCCCGAATGCGCTGACCGAGATGGGAAGAATTGATGTAGCCTATAATATGATCAATACCTCTGATTTCCCCGGATGGGGCCATTGGATTAGTCAGGGGGCCACAACCTTATGGGAAGATTGGAGAGGAGAAAGTTCACGGAACCACGTATTTTTCGGTGATGTCAGCGCGTGGTTTTACAAATATCTGGGCGGGATTCAACCCGATGCGACACAACCTGGATTCAAACATTTTTTTATTGCGCCCTATTTTCCTGAAGATCTGACCTGGGTAAAATCCAATACAGAATCAAGCTATGGGAGGATTGAGAGCAATTGGCAGAAGAAAGATGGACGGATTATTCTTGAAATTATGGTTCCTTTTAATACTTCTGCTACCATTCGCCTGCCGGGCAAATTGAATGTTACGGTACGCGACCGGGAAAAAGAAACTATATATCCTGAAAATATGCGAATGCATGATGATTATACCGAGTTTACCATCAAATCCGGCGTATATACCATCGATTTTCCATGGCCCGGTGAAACCACTACGGAGGTTACTCCGTAATGTATAACAACTATTTTTTATTTTTTTTATGAGGAAGAGAGACGATACAGGTCATTTTGTGATTACCAAGGTCAAACTATTTTTAAGATTAATGGTCATTCTGCATTTAACCTTATTTACCATTTCGGCGCAAATTATGGGGAATTGGATGGACCCGGTAAATCCAGTTACGACGACTTGTGAAAATCATGAAGAAGCTGAGGAGATTGTAGAATTCCTCATCCGGGAGAATGCCTGCGAAAATGTACCCTATCCTGCTGAGAAAAATAGTTTTAAAGAAATCGATAATACAATTCTAAACCTTTTTCAAAGGGATATACCGGTACCCCCGCCAAAAGGATAAATACCTGTCTGAAATCCATGCTTCTGGAAATTTGAAAGGCTGAATCCGGCAGGATTTGGCCTACATGGATTACTTCCCAGAATAACATTCCAAAATAAAATTTTTTAATTATGAAAAAGGTAATATTAATGATATTGATGATACTGCTGACAAAATATACACATGCCCAGGTAAAGGAATCATCAGATGATGTGGTAACCCGAAAATACAAAAAGATATCGCCACTGGAATTTAAACATCATCGTTTTGATCCACAGTATACGGGATCGGAATATTCCAAAGTAAGTTCACTGGGTGAACTTGGGCTGAGCAGCCCGAATTTTAAAAACCTGTTCAGTAAACGGGCAAAACTGGCACCCGACAGACTGGCGGTCGTACATGAAATTCCCCGGCTGAAGGGACCCCAGTACAAAAACAGGAGATTTGACTGATGCATAGATACCACCGCATTGGGAACCTCAGAATCATATTCTGAGGTTTTTTACTTTAGTACAGGCAGCTGATAATTAAAAGGGAGTGGTCTGTTCCAGCATTGTTACAGTAAGGATCAAATGCTGTTTTAAGGATTGATTGTATTACCCTAGTTCTGCGTATTTCTGTAATGCAGGTTCATTAAGGATAACGATTTCCTTATCTTCCTCATCGATCACGCATTCATTCTTGAATTCCTTCATCACCCGTATTGTACTTTCCTTGGTCAGTCCCGTAAGATCAGCGATTTCCTGCCGAGTGATATGTTTTATGGAACCATTTTTGAAAATGTCATTCTTGAGGTACAGCAGGGCTTCGGCAATCCGCCCCTCCATATTTTTCTGGGTAAGGGTAACGAATTGTCCAAAAGTATGAATGTTGTTCTGTGAGAAGCAACGAATAAATTCCTCCGCAAAAATGGAATTTTTACGTATCACCTCCTTAAAGATATTTACATCTACAAAACATGCTTTCGTATCCACCAGGGCCATCAGGGAAGAATGGTGTCGCATATCGACGTACATGCCGGGTCCACCATTGATAAGATAAGGCTTGACTATTGAAATGATCAGGTTTTTACCTCTCGGCCCCTCGATATAATTTTTACCAAGCCCTTCACTGATAATGACAATATGGGTTAAAGGTGATCCCTGTTTAAAAATAATCTCACCTTTTTTGAACGTTACCTCCGTGCGGTGGTTGTTCAGGATATCCAATTCCTCATCTGTCAATAATTCAAAAAGTACATTTTTTCGAAAACAATGCCTGCAATCCAGACACTTTTTCATGTTTATATCTACCATCTCGCCCCGATTAAAGGAATTATTTCAACAAATTATAAAACTGAGTCTAAAGATACAACGATTTTTATTCATTTTATCATGACATAAATCATATTTACGCCAATCTAGATCAAAATATTGCTAAAAATAATCAATTGATTATATCTATTAAATCTTGGTTAACCAATTGATAAAAAATACATTTAGGATCATTTTTGCTATGGAATTATCTATTTTTTAGAGAAGACCAGATTGTTGTTTCATTAAATGTGGGATTTTGGAAAAATCCGGAACAGGTTGGGATAAATAAAGGAACAAAATGTTTCAGCAATATGGGCTTAAAGGAAATTGGAATCTATCCATGCCACTTTTATCCTATATAGCTGAAATTCAGCGAGATCCTGGGTCTCAAATAGCAGGAATGAAGTTTTTAAAAAATTGTCAACCATTACGTAATGATTTCAACAATGCTTAATTTATGGTAAAATATGTAAGGACATGAAGGAAAACATCATGAAAACGAAGAAACATGTAAGCTGGTTTTTACCGATACTGGTGATCCTCGTATGGGGATCCACCTCTTGTGCGAATTATGAGAAGCCCATCAATATTGATCCAATCCCTGATACGCCAAGTTTCTCGGAGGACCTGATCCCGTATTTTGAAACCAGCTGTGCCGGTGCAGGGTGTCACAACTCAGGTGGTATTCCCCCTGACTTGACGGAAGAGGCAGCCTATGCAAGCCTCACCAACGGGGGGTATATTGATACGGACAATCCAGCACAAAGCAAGCTATACACAAAAATAGCGCCTGGTGGATCTATGGAACAGTACAGTACACCCAGAGATACCGAAATGGTACTACGATGGATAGAACAAGGAGCACAAAACAATTAAATTATAAGGAAATGAAAAATTATAACGTAATAACATGCTTTCTGTTGGCAGGATTGATCATGCTATCAGGAAATATTGCTACAGCACAGGATGAAGAGAAATCAAAGCCGCGGCCCGAGAGAAAAGCTTTTGAAAGTGCCGTATTGCTTGAAAATCAAACCGATGTCATCAACAATTCCAAAACCCTGGAGTGGAATATTCAGCACAGGTTTGGGACAGTCAGGAATGGAACAAGCGATCTCTGGGGGGTATTTGCTCCTTCAAACATCAGGCTGGGATTTTCCTATTCCATTATTGACCGGTTAGGCATTGGTTTTGGATTGTCCAAGGTAATCGTGGCAAATCCCTATATAGACTTAAATATTAAAGGCAAAATACTGCAGCAAGGCCGTGATGGAGGGAGTCCTTTTAATTTAACGTTCTTTGGGAATATGGTGATCGATACGCGAAGCGAGGATAACTTCAGTACCAAACTGCACAGATTGTCCTATTTTTCAGAACTTATTCTTTCGAGAAGATTCTCTAAAAAATTCTCATTGCAGCTGGCGCCACAATGGTCTCATTTTAATGCCGTAGACAGCCTCTATTCCAATGATGTCTTTGGTCTGCATATTGGGGCAAGGTTAAAGGTAAGTTCTCAGGGATCGCTGATCTTTGACTGGACGGAACCTTTTACCGAACACGCCGCGAATACTGCAACTGGCCCCTATCAGATAGACGCGGGCCCCTACAGGAATGTTTCTTTTGGATACGAAGTGGCCACAAGTGCGCACGCATTTCAATTTTTCTTCTCAGTGTATGGAAATATTTTACCCCAGTATAATTTAACCTACAATACCAACGAATTTTTAAAGGATGTTGAGGACGACAAAAAACTGTCTTTCCGGGTCGGCTTCAATATGACCAGGTTATGGGGATTCTAATATAGAGGAACCTAATTTTTTTGCAATGGATAATAAAGAGGATAATAAAAAGAACCGTAGAAATTTCCTCAAAAACGGTTTAACGATCGGTGGGTCCATGCTAGCCCTTGGAATGGGATCGGCTGCAGCGGAGGACTCATCAGGAAATGGCAAATCATCCGGGAAGAAAATCAAGGTGTTGACTACAGACGGCAAAGTGCTCGAAGTTGATGAACCCAAGGATGATTGCAGAATCGATCCCTGCGCACCTCCCAAAGGGAAGGCTGCCAGGCATGGAATACCAGGAAGGAGTTTTGTCATGGTTATTGACCTCGCAAGATGTCAGAATGCACGAAAATGCATTGAAGGATGTCAGAAAGGCCATAATCTTTCTCCCGACCAGGAATGGCTGAACGTTTATCTTATGAAAGACCACAAGGAAGGCGAACCCTACTGGTTCCCCCGACAGTGCTTTCATTGTGATATCCCACCCTGTGTAAAGGTTTGCCCTGTAGGGGCTACCTACAAGCGACAGGATAACATCGTGCTCGTGGATTTCGACCGCTGCATTGGATGTAAATTCTGTATGACCGCGTGTCCGTATTCGGTGCGGATTTTCAATTGGGAGAAACCTCCGGAATCGGATGTTCCCAAAGAAGAGTATTCTCCGGAATCAAGCGTACCCGGTCAAATTGGAACCGTCAGCAAATGTGATTTCTGCCCTGACAGGTCAAGGGAAGGAAAGTTGCCATATTGTGCAAGCGGCTGTCCTATGGGCGCTATATATTTTGGTGACAAAAATGAAGATGCCGTGTCGAACGGTACGGAAACCCTGAGATTTAAAAAACTGATCAGAGACAGGGTGGGTTACAGGTATCTGGATGAATTGGGCACTGAACCCAATGTATACTATCTGCCGCCGGTTGAACGGATGTTCGACTACAAGAGCGGACTGAAGGGCCTCCCGGAAGAAAAACAGGAGGTTTACAGAAGTATAATCGAGGGAGAAACGACCAATAACGATTAGGGCCATGGAAAACAGTAGCGATTTAATGAGAAAACTGGCCCGTAACCTGGAAAAACCTTCCATGCAGTGGTATACGTGGGTGACCATACTTTGTATAATTGTCCTTTTTGGGGTATATGCCCTGATCCGGCAAATACAGGAGGGTCAGATCATAACCGGCATGAGGGATAACGCGGTATGGGGAATTTATACGGCGAACTTCATATTTTTCATGGGGTTGAGCTATGCAGGGGCGATTGTGTCTTGCTCCTTTCAATTGTTGCGTATTCAATGGGCAAAGCCATTGTTAAGAATGGCAGAATTGATCACGGTTTCCACCCTCATCGTGGGCGCGCCGTATATCCTGTTCTGCCTTGGCCGTCTTGACAGGATACATTATCTGCTGGTGTTTGGCAGAATTCAATCTCCCATAACCTGGGATGTGATTGCCATCAGTACGGACCTGATATTCTGTATTGCCTTTTTGTATTTCACACATATTCGGGATTTTGCAAAGCTGAGAGATCTTGAGGGCTTGAACGTTTCCAAATGGAGGAAAAAACTGTATGGCTTCCTGGCTTTGAATTACAGGGGGACCCCTCTTCAGAAAAAATACCTGCACCAGGCACATGACATCATGGCCGCCATAATTATCCCGACGGCGGTGATAGCCTATTCACTGTTGTCCTGGTTATTTGGCATGAGTCTGAAGCCCGGCTGGCATAGCACCATATTCGGACCATATTTTGTGGTCACGGCTGCTTATTCGGGTGTTGCATTCCTTATAATTATCATGTGGTTATACAGGAAATCGAGAAAACTCGAGGAATACATAACCAATAAGCATTTTAATTACATGGCTTTCGGCCTCATATTGCTGACCATGGGTTATGGATATTTCACGTTCAGCGAGTACATTACCGACTGGTATAACCAGACCAGTGCCATGTCAAGATTGCTGGAGAAATTTCTAATTTTCCCGGAATATGCCGCGCTTCAACTGTTTCATGTGATCTTCACCATGGTAGTCCCCCTTATCGTACTTGGATTCCCCTGGTTCAGGTCAATTAACAGTATTACGCTGGTCTCCGTATTTATCGTTATTGCATTGTGGGTGAAACGATATTTGATCGTGGTTCCACCACTGGAAACACCTTTTATCCCGATCCAGGACGTAAGACCCGATTGGGTTCATTATTCAATGTCATGGGTGGAAATTACCATGACTATATCCGGGATGGCATTAATCGTTCTGATTTTTACTATTGCTTCGAAACTGGCACCAATTATACCGGTTGCTGAAATCGAGGACGTACAGGATGAATCCAAGCCAGTCATCAGGTTCAAAACCAAAGGGGTTTAATGTAAGCACTGTAATATCTGTAAAAATGAAAAACAATATTTTTATATATAAAACAAGGTTAATCTTAATCGTCGGATTAATACTTTCCAGTCTTATGATTACCTCGTTATGTAACGGACAATCAAAAGAGAGTACCCGTATGAGATCCTATTTCTACATCAAATCAAACGGGGACCGGCAGATTTCCCTGCTTCTTACCGCTGGTAGAGGCAGAAATATGCAGAACGTTGTTGGTGCAAGCATAGATCTGGAAGTGGAAGTTGGTGATTCTACCATGTACTTAACGGAACTCACCACAGATGCGGACGGCTATGCTGATCTGCATGTCGAAGCAGGATATGATTTTCCTAAGGATGATGAAGGCATTACCAGCATTCTGGCATCCTATGCGGGCAACGATACGCTGCGATCGACATCTACTGACCTGGAAATTAAGGACGTATTCCTTGAATTGTCATTCGATATTGAAGACTCTGTAAAGATACTGACCATTCAAGCCACTGAATTCAATGGTGAAGGAGAGCGCGTCCCGGTGGAAGAACTTGATATCGACGTGGGTGTGCAAAGATTGTACAGCGTCTTATCCATTGATGATGTGGAAACAGATGAGGAAGGCATCGGAATTCTTGAGTTCCCGGATGATATTCCCGGCGACTCCGTGGGCATGCTTAAAATAATTGCCCGCGTAGATGAACACGACCTGTATGGCACGGTTACTAAATCTGGATCTGTAGCTTGGGGTACGCCGGTGTCTTATGAAGTGCGCTTGCTGCATAGGCAGTTGTTTACCGATGAAGCTCCGTTATGGATGATCATTGGTGTTTTTATTGCCCTTGTTGGCGCATGGTATCACTTTTTCCTGTCGGTTGTAAAGTTGTATAAACTAAAAAAAGAGGTATAATCTGAAAAATTATTTGAGCACTATATAAAAGACATAGTATTCACTGTTTAGCATTTATTTTTAAAGAACACATATAGTATTAAATTGGTTTGACTTAAATTTTTATTAATCACTTGGCGTGATGCATTTTGATCCGCTTTTAAAATAGTCAATTGAATACATAGCAAAATAATGGTTCAATTAAAGAATTGAACCAGGGATTTTAATTTTTACGCATTGTTCTTATGCCGGATCAATAATGAATTCACGAATAAAAATATATGCTTATGCCCAAACGCAAGAAACCAGAAAAGGAAAAAAATTCACGCCGGGATTTTCTTAATTCCAGCTTGAAGTGTGGTGCAGGTGCCATGTTATTATCTGCCGCTGCTTCTTCCTGTAATAATCCAAAGGAGAAAGTTAAAGCCCTCACTCAGGATGGGAGACTGATAGAGGTGGATAAAAGCGAAGCGGAATGTTGTGCACCTGCCAGCCCGGAAGAAGCCAGACAGGGTATACCCAACCGGAAATTCGTGATGGTTATTGACCTGTCCCGTTGTAGAAATGCCAGAAAATGTGTTGAAAAATGCCAGGAAGCGCATCATCTGCTGCCTGGGCAGGAATTCATGAAGGTGTATTTGTTACAACGATCTGAAAAATCGGCACCATACTGGTTCCCAAAACCATGTTTTCATTGCAACAATCCATTGTGCGCAAGTGTCTGCCCTGTCGGAGCCACCTATAAAAGATCCGACGGCATTGTACTGGTGGATAACGAACGATGTATTGGCTGCAAATTCTGCATGACAGGATGTCCCTATAATGCCAGGATATTTATCTGGGAGAAACTGGAAAGGGAAGATGAACATGAAATTGAATATTCTCCCGAGACCAGTATTCCTGTGAGAGAAGGTACTGTCGCCAAATGCGACTTCTGCCCGGATATGATCAGGAAGAAACAACTTCCCCACTGCGTTACTGCCTGTCCTATGGGCGTGATCTATTTTGGGGACATCAACGAAGATTCGGTAACCAATGGTGAAGAGACAGTTAGTTTTTCAGAATTGATCCAGGAAAAGGACGGTTACCGCTACCTTGAGGTACTTGGCACAGATCCTAGTGTGTATTACCTGCCTGCCAATGCCAGGCTTTTCCCATTTGAACGCGGCCTCGACGGATTGGATGAAGAATTGCTCGAGCGGTATAAAGACACACCATACTTTAAAAATAAGCGAAATGGATAAGTCAGAATTAAGTTTATTGCAGGAATTCGAACCGCAACTAAAAACCAGGTCAAATCTTGGAAAGATCTGGATTGCCATTCTAATAGCTGGCATCCTGATCGGCTTATTTGGATTGTATGTCCAGATTGTCAAGGGTCATGTCGTAACCGGCATGCGGGATTATGTTGTCTGGGGGGTATATATTGTAAACTTTATTTTCTTTATGGGATTGAGTTACGCCGGCGCACTGGTAGCCGGATCACTGCATCTCATGCAGACCCCCTGGCGCAAACCGATC
>Ga0209536_100005962_pt1 | contig 18790 bp, 17 predicted proteins | sample DeeMarSeWOR28_12_FD_187461 | JGI IMG/M metagenome (GOLD analysis project Ga0209536, IMG submission 187461) | Marine sediment microbial communities from White Oak River estuary, North Carolina - WOR-2-8_12 (SPAdes) (version 2) | ecosystem: Environmental > Aquatic > Marine > Intertidal zone >... | reverse complement strand
TCCTCTAAAATCCATCCTTTTATTTTTTTGTACAAGTTTGCTTGAATTAACTTGAAGGATAAAAAGGTGAAACCCACCAGTTGGTTTGGAATAATCGTTCTTTACACAGCGTTAACGATTTTATTTGCTCATTTTATCCCTAGCGATTCTCCATTAGCCGTTTTCAGTTACGCATTTGGATTTATATTCGTCTCGACTGTACCCGGATACTGTCTTGTCAGCCTTTTATTCCGAGAAGGAAAACTAGACTTAGTTGAAAAAGCCGTGTTGTCAGTGGCATTAAGTTTCAGCATAGTTGGAGTATCAGGGCTTTTTCTAGGATTGTCACCGATAGGAATGACAACAGCTTCACTTACCATCTCGCTTAGCATTATAGTTGCGGTTTTGGCTTTCCTCGCGTTTGTAAGAAAAAGAAAGTTTCAAACGCAAAGCACATAAAAAGCAACTGACGTTGTTATTGAGAAAAGCCAGTAAATTTTGCCTCTTCTAAAAGCGTAAAGAAGCAAAGCTTCCAGAGAGCAGCAAACTCCAATTTCAAACTGTAAGTCAACCCGCACTTAAGACTTTATAAAAGATAGGGGGTAGACTGCACAGAGCACTAGAAAACACACAGAAAACAGGAGCAACCTAAGCCGCGGTTAACTTAAGAGATGAAAAAATGTGTGGCGGTCAGAAAAGTGATCGCCAGTTGTCAACCAAGTTCAGAACTGCGTCTCCGCCGTAGCCGTCTAGCTCTGCCAACATGTCCGTGCTTTGCACAGCGGCTTTCTGAAAGTCTCTAATTCTCTGTGCGTTCTCGGCCAAGAAGATTATTCCGTCAACACCTGTTCGGGCTATGCGTACTGCAACAGTCAGCAGCTGATCAGGGGTTGGAACTTGGTTTGGGTCATCATTTGGTCCGCGGACGTAAAGGTTGGTGAACACGGGTTTTTTCAATTTGCTTTTGAATGCTCGGGCTAACATCTCCCAGTACCATGGAGAAGGATACGCTTTTGAAAACATCGGAATCACGAAAACGTCAGCATACTCGGCTAAAGCATCGAAGTCGTAGCCGAATCTTTCTCTACCGAGCACTGGGTCGGGTAGCAAGTTTACGTATAAAGGCTTGCTTCCAATGCGGTCTTTCACTTCTTTTAAGAATTCTGTTACTGTTTGGGCTCTCCAGTCGTACCAGTTTAGCCCGCTTTGGCGCCATAGTTCCACGCAGCGTGGACATATGCAGAAGCCGTGGTCAGCGAAGTGCTGGCTGCTTATGCTTATTCCCGGAGTTTGGCGAGCGCAGTCTTCTATTAGTTTGAGATTGTATTCCCTGAGTTCAGGGTTGGTTATGCACATGACGTCCCATCGGAGGTTGTATTTTTTGTTTCCAGGGTTCATTCCGTTGACTTTCGGAGCTGTTAGCCTGCGGAATGCTGGGCCATCCTTTGAAACTGATATCCATTCTGGATGTTTCTGCGCCATTGTGTTGTCTCCGAAAACAGCTATGTTGGTGTACATTTTGGGGTTGGGTGTTCCCACGGTTCCGGATTCTGGTTTGATGCGGTAGAAGTTTATGTCAACGCCTTCAGCGGGTTCGGGTTGATAAAGAAATGTAGCAAATTTCAAGTTTCTCACCATTACATTATGACTTTTGTACACGGAATAATTTGCAGGTTATTTAAGGTTTTCAGTTTTCTTCGTGGAAAAGGCGCTTTTAACCGTTATCACAAGTATTCGTTGGCTTTCATTACGGCTTCTTTCACGGCTTTCCTTGTGCAGTACCCAACTAGCTGACCAAGTTTTGAGGCTGGACCTCCATAAACTATGGGTGCGCCTCGGTTTGTTTTCGCCACGATGATGGCGTCTGTTATTGTTCCTGTGGCTACGTCGCCAGAATACCTGCTTCTGATGTCCAGTTCCCATAGTGCAGCTGTTTTTGCTTCGGTTGCGGTGAGTACAGTGCTGACTAGGCAGCTTTCAGTTGGGTTTCCATCTATGATCACCATGATGTTTATTGTTCCTGGCATTTCGTTAACTGTTATGGTTTCGCCTGCTGTTTCGGCGTGAGAACAAGTGTTGCCTTCTGGGTCCACTGCGGTGGCAGTAACGGTTACGGTGAGGTCGTCGTCTGTTTTTGAAGCTAACGCGAACTTGTCGACTGCGGCGGCGGTGATCATTCCAACGAAATTGTTTGAGAGTCCGAGTTTTTTTGCGGATTCAGTGATGAACTTTTGTGGGTTTTCGTGTAGTTTTCGGTCGCTGAGTTCCTCTGGTGCTTGCACGTTGAGTATGGCTTTTGTTTTTTTGAAGCCGCCATTGTAAATGGCTGAGCTGACTGTGGTCAGTTCGATGTCGGAGATTGCGGCTAGCACATTGTCTTTTAGAAGGAGTTTTCCAATGTTGCCGGGGAGGGTAATTTGCTTCGTAAACTCATCCACCTGCTACTTGTCTTTTTTAGGTTCTTCTTGATTTATAATGATCGCTTTTGCAGGGCACAAGTTTGCGCAGACGCCACATTGACTGCATGAGACTACGTCAACGATTTGGGGTTTGCCGTCTGTGCCTGCTTCCAAGACGCCGAATGGGCAAACACCAACGCAGATAAGCCCAGAACAAGGAGAACATTTGGCGTAATCAATCAGAATAACGGAATTGTGTTTCCCCATGGCGAGTCAACAATTAAATAAGCCGCTTGAATATATCTGTTGCGCGCTGAGTTGGCAGACATGAAAATGGGACTGGTGACGTACACTCCTGAAAAAGTTGAAGGGTTCGACCTGCACGTGTACTATTCGAAACGGGCAGATGGGTCAGTTTTTCCAGCGGCGAAAGAAATGCAGAATGACGTTACGTGTTTCTGCGACGCTAAAGCCATCAGAGAAGATCCAAGTATAGTGGCGGTTTCAAAGAATGGCTTGGCGTTGAGGAATAATAGGAAAATAAATGTGCCCTTTGATTTTGTATGCCCTACGAACCCAGAGTATCGGGCGAAAGTTTTGGATTACGTTGAAGGCTTGGGCAGAGAGAAGGTTGAAGGGGTGACTTTGAACCTTTATCATTTTCCAGAGGAGGAGTTCTGTGTTTGCCCTAGATGCGTGGAGTTGTGGCGGCAAAGCGGGTTAAACTGGACGGAATGGAGAGCGCAAGCCGTAACTGATTTTCTAAGCGAAGCGAAGAGCTTGGTTAAAGGCATTTTCGCGGTGGAGATGTTTCCTGATCCAGTGCTTGCCAAAGAACGGTTTGGAATAGATTTTGAGCGTATAGCCGAGTTGGTGGATTACTTTCATGTTCCGCTGTCCGCGAGGGATTACTTGACGAATTACTGGGTAGACCTGATAACAAAGGACTTCCTCAAGATTTTGAAGAAGCCAGTGGTTGTTGAACTCAGCGCTGAGATGCTAACTGACCAAAAAACTGATGCTCTCTTGAAGACTGCGGCGTACTTGAGCAGACACAACCTGATGGGCTTGGTACTACTGGTGCATGACGCTGACAACGCAAAACAAGTCTGCAGGTACGCAGTAAATAACAATGCGTTCCGAGAGTGGCTCAGCAAATACGAGTTCACTGAGATGACGAAAATAGTTGATGACTGGGCTAAGCTCTACTGAGACTAGCTGCTCGGAAAAGACTATAGCCCCCCCTTTATATAGAAACTTTAAATAGTTCTGAGCTGAGGCTGGACGGATAGGCCCCCTTATAGGTTTCTGCATAGAACAGTTTCACTTCATCTAATTCAGTTATGTGCTTGAATTCTGCTTCTATAAATTCACCGGGTTTTTTGAGGGCTTCTAGTGTCGTTACTTGTTAAAACTGGCTTCTTTTTTGAACCAGGCGAGCCCGACGACGGCAACGCTTATGGCTGCTACTGCGGCTACTGGGTTAATCTCCGCAAAAACGACCGTGATTAGCGCGTAAAGCGTCGCTATTGCTATCAATGCTGCACAAATAACCACTAACACAACAGCAAGTTTCTCTCTGCTCAAATCTGTCAAGCCCCAACTGTTCGACCTTGCAGGTCACGTTTAGAACGGTTTGCAGTTGATTTAATCCTAAGTGTTAGAACAGACTGTCCAGATAATAGAACAACCACCTGTATTTCACCAGCAACACCTCGATTCAGCATTTTATGTAGGGCAGCTTTCAGAGAGCATTTTTGGTGCGGTCGCCGGGATTTGAACCCGGGTCGTCAGCGTGGGAGGCTGATGTCCTAGCCAAACTAGACTACGACCGCTCCTGTTCGAGGTGCCCTTTCAGGTGAGGCTCTGAGTCTCAAAGCCGTGGTTAGGTTAGTCTGTTTAGCGTGAAATAAAGCTTTTTCATTCAAGACTAATTCTATTTTGCTGCATCAACAACGGCTAAAAATTTCTAGAAAGCCTTTCCTTTAGTCATCTATTATTTCAAGCATGGGTTGACCGCAACATTCTGGAGGCTTTTGTTCAGGGCAATTGTGAGAATGCGTGCAGTGGCAGCCCTCGTAGTCAGCTTCAACTTTCTTGCCGCATTTTTTACATTGAAAAGTTGGCATGGCAGTTCACAACAGAACACAACCGAGAACAATAATAACTTTACGCGTGAAGGGCTACATATTAAAGCAACCGACGGCACCGCTGTTAGTGGAGCTGAAACCCATTAGCAACGAAGCAAAAGAATATTCTAAAGCTTTGCTTACGGTCGGCAACCTCGCAATTGCTCTATGGATAGTGCTGAGCGCAGTTGCTTGCTGGTTCTTCAATCCAATTCTCGGATGGCTTTTCCTCGTCTCAGCCTTCATACTCATCTTTGCCATACTGCGGAGGATGGGCTGCAGTTCCTGCTACTACTGCAAAAGCTGCACAATGGGCTTCGGGAAACTAGCTGACTTGTTCTTCGGGAGCGGCTACATGGCAGGCGTAAACTCAAGCCTAAGCCTGAAAATCGTTTTCGTTTACGGCTTATTAGGCATAGTTCCAATAGCCTTTCTCGCCGTTTCCATAATGCAAGAGTTTGCCGTAACCAAGATTGCCGTGTTGGCGCTCCTTCTGCTTCTTCTGTCTTACAGCGGCAGTAGAAGAAAACCGCGGTGAAAGATTTCGTTATTGGCTTTTCATTGTTAACAACGTAGCTTAGAGCACAATCGTTATCTCTTAGCAACCAGAAAAGAATACCGAAAAGGAGAACCGCGTATGCCTAAAAACTTCACTTACACCGACGCAGGCGTAAACCGCGAGCAACGTCACGAATCAAAAAAACATCTGAAAACCCTAGAGGACACTTACAACTACAGCAGTTACGGCGCTGTAATGTGTTTGCCGTATGGAAACATCTTTCCCATCAGCCAAGACGCTTACTTGGACCTCGTCATCGAAGGCGTAGGCACCAAAGTCCTAGTGGCACAGTTAGCAGAGAAATATGACACTATAGGTGTTGACGCGGTTGCCATGGCAGTCAACGACGTCATACGTTCAGGTGCCAAGCCCCTAGCAATCGCAGACAACATTCACGCGCAAGCCAGCGACCCGCAACTGGTGAAAGCGTGGCTTGAAGGCGTGGCAAATGGCGCCGCGGAGTCAGAATGCCCCGTAACGGGTGGAGAGATAGGTGACGTAGCTGAAGTTATAAAGGGCATAGCGGAAGGCGCAGGCTTCGATATGATAGTGGCAGCTGTAGGTCAAGTCTCCAAACAGGACGTAATCACTGGAGAAAACATCAAACCCGGCGACCCGATAATAGGATTGCCCAGTAGCGGGCTTCACAGCAACGGTATAAGCTTCGCACGGAAAATTCTTTTCAGCCAATGGGGCGGGAAGTACAAGCCAGACGATGTTCCAGACGGCTTAGACAGGGAAATAGCGCTTGAAGTTCTGGAGCCCACAGAAATCTACGTGAAGCCGCTCCTCAAAACAGCCCAAGCCTTAAAGGTTAAAGCAACCGTACACGTGACGGGCGACGCTTACTTGAAATTCAACAATCTCGCGCGTTTCTCGCAGGGCATAGGCTTCGAATTCAACAATTTCAAGCCGCAACCCATATTCGGGTTAATACAGAAAACCGCGCTGGAGTTGGGCTACACAGTTACTGACGAGGAAATGTTCAGAACCTTCAACATGGGATGGGGCTTCGGCATAATCGTAGACAAAACCGACACCGACAAAGCATTGAGCGCCTTAGAAAAGGCTGGGACACAACCCGAACAGATAGGAACAGTGACCAGCAAGCAGAAAATTGTGGTTCGCCACGAAAACAAGGAACTGGTTTTGGCATAGTGGTTTGTACAGTTTAGTGATGAAAGCGTTTAAATCAGTATGTTTAACATTTTAGCCCATGAAATACAGCGCGAAAATCGAAGTCAGCCTCAAACCGGGTCACAGCGACCCTGAAGGCGAAACAGCGTCACGGTTACTGAAAGAGCTCGGGTACGCGGTTAACACCGTAAACGTCAGCAAAGTATACACAATCCTTCTTGAAGCCCAAACGCCAAGCGAAGCTAAGGCTAAAGCCGAAGACATGTGCAAAAGGCTTCTAGCAAACCCCACCAAAGACAACTACACAATCGCCGTTGAGGAGCAAAAATGAACCCCGACATCTACGTCCGTGGAAAAACCGCCTTCAAAATGTACACGATAGCCTTGTCTGAAGCTTCAGAAGCGCAGCTTTCAGAGGTAAGCCGCAAACTGGGCTTAGGCTTAAGCGTGCAAGAAATGCAGGCTGCCAGAGCCTACTTCAAGAGCGAGGGCAGAAACGCCACTGACGTGGAACTCCAAACCATAAGCCAAACATGGTCTGAGCACTGCTGCCACAAAACGTTTAGAGGCAAAATCCGCGTCGGCAACAAGGAAATCAGCAGCCTCATAAAAACTTACATAGCGAAAGCCACGCGTGAAATCAACCCTCCTTGGTGCTTCAGCGTCTTCGAAGACAACGCTGGCATAGTCAAATTCGACAAGGGGTATGGCATAGCCGCAAAAGTTGAAACCCACAACCACCCCTCCGCAGTGGAGCCGTTCGGCGGCGCTGCCACAGGCGTAGGCGGCGTAATCCGCGATGTTTTAGGCGTGTGGGCAGATCCTATCGCGTGCACCGACGTGTTGGGCTTCGGACCTTTAGATTACGATTACAACAAGCTCCCCGCAGGCGTGAAACACCCAAAATACGTGTACATGGGCGTCACCGCGGGCATCAGTGCCTACGGAAACAACATGGGCATCCCCACCGTGAACGGTGCCATATACTTCGACGACAGCTACACGGGAAACGTCACCGTCTACTGCGGATGTATAGGACTTTTACCGCTCAGCAAGTTCCGAAGAAACGCCAAACAAAACCACATAATCCTGCTGGCGGGCGGAAAAACAGGACGCGACGGCATACACGGCGTAACCTTCGCTTCCTCGGAACTCACCGAAGAATCGGAAGAAGTGTCCCGACCCGCAGTGCAAATCGCAGACCCCATCGAAGAGGAGAAGCTGAAGCGCGGCATAATTGAGGTTCGAGACCGTGAACTCGCTTCAGCAATAACGGATTTGGGCGGCGGAGGCTTATCCTCGGCTGTGGGTGAAACCGCTGAAAAGTTCGGTTGCGGCGCGACGGTTGCGCTTGACAAGGTGCCTTTGAAGTATCAGGGTTTGGCTCCTTGGGAAATTTACATTTCGGAATCACAGGAAAGGATGCTTTTGGCGGTTCCGCCAGAGAATCTGGATTCGGTTATGGCGGTGTTTGAGCAGGAGGATGTTGAAGCGACCGCTATCGGAACATTAACCGCTGAACGCCGCTTACACCTAAAGTATTTGGGTGAAACTGTTGCAGACTTGGACATGGCGTTCTTGTTTGACACTTGCGAGAGCACAAAAACCGCGGTCATCGAAACCCCGCGGCTGTTGGAACCAGAGTTTGCACAGCCCGAAAACCTATCGGAAACGCTGATGCAGGTGCTTTCTGCGCCGAACATCGCCAGCAAAGAAAGCGTAGTGCGCACTTATGACCATGAAGTTAAAGGCAACACCACGCTTAAACCTCTGCAAGGCAAGTACGCTGGACCCAACGATGCTGCCGTGCTGAAACCGCTTGACAATTCATGGAAAGGCTTAGCCATCTCGTGCGGCATGAACCCGAATTACGGAAAAATTGACGCTTATTGGATGGCAGCTTCAGCCATTGACGAGGCTGTACGGAACAACCTTGCCGTGGGCGGACGAAGAATCGCTTTGCTAGATAACTTTACGTGGGGCAACCCTGAAAAGCCAGAGCGCCTAGGCTCGCTGGTCAGGGCATGCGAAGCATGTTACGACGTTGCAACGGCGTTTAGAACCCCGTTTATCTCGGGCAAAGACAGCCTCTACAACGAGTCCCCTCTAGGACCAGTAACGCCTACGCTACTTATCACGGCGGTGGGAATTGTGCCCGACGTGCGCTCAACTGTGTCAATGGACTTGAAGGCGACAGGCAACCTGCTCTACATTTTAGGCGACACTTATCCTGAACTGGGCGGCTCCGAATACTACAGGCTAAAAGGCTTCTTGGGCAAATCAGTTCCCAAGCTGCATGCAACCAAAGCACGAAGAACCTACTACAACCTCACCAAAGCCATGGGCGAAGGCATAATAAAATCGTGTCACGACCTCTCGGAAGGCGGGTTAGCGGTGGCTGCTGCTGAGATGGCGTTTGCAGGCGGATACGGCTTAGAGCTGAATTTGAGTGTTGCGCCAAACAAATTGGTTACGCGGGATGACTTTTTGCTGTTTTCCGAGTCTAACAGCCGCTTCCTCATAGAAGTTGCAGAACAAGACCGCTCCGCGTTTGAGGATTTAATGCGGAGTAAAGCCTGTGCGCCGATAGGCAAGGTTACCAAAGACCAAAGACTGCTTATTCGCGGCTTAGACGGCAAAGTTGTGGTTGAAGCGGGGCTTGCTGAGTTGCGGTGTAGCTGGAAGAAAACGCTTAGTATGGAGGTGCAAGGCGAATGAGACGGGAAGAAATCAAAGTCTGCGTTATGCGGGTCGGCGGAACCAACTGCGATGCCGAAACCCAGCGTGCCTTCCAAGAACTCGGCGTACAGGCAGAAGTGCTCCATGTTAACGAGTTAATCAAACGCGGCAACCTGCTGGATTATAATGTGCTGGTTTTTCCCGGCGGCTTCTCGTTCGGCGACTACGTGCGGTCAGGAGTAATATTTGCAAGGTCACTCAGCGTCAAGCTGGGCAAAGAAATAGAAACCTTCGTGGAAGAGGGTAGACCAATATTGGGCATATGCAACGGCTTCCAAATCCTCGTCGAATACGGGTTGCTTCCAGGCTTTGACGGCACCAGCGCTTACCCAGAATCCACACTAACAACGAACGTGCCGCAAGGCTTCAAGTGCCAATGGATTCACCTTAAAAACGAAAACAAAGGCAAATGCGCCTTCACAAGCAGAATCCCAGCAGGAAAAGTTCTGAGAATGCCCATTGCACACGGAGAAGGCAGATTCTTGTTCCCAGTAGAAAAAGAACAACAAATGCTCAAAAAACTAATTGACAATGACATGATGGTTTTCCGTTACTGCGACGAAAACGGCAAGGTTGCAGACGGCAAATACCCAACTAACCCAAACGGCGCGTTCCACGACATTGCGGGAATCTGTAACAGGGAAGGCACCATTTTTGGTTTGATGCCTCATCCTGAACGCGCAATGTACTGGTGGCAGCAGCCTGACTGGACGCGGCAAAAGCAGATGGCGCAGTACGGCGACGGAAAACTCGTCTTTGAAAGCCTGATTGACTACTTAACCAAGAAGTTCTAAGTCCTTGGCGAACGGAAGCCCTGCTCTAGCCCCCATTTTCATGACGCAGCGTGAAGCCACAAAATTGCCCAGCCTGCCACACTCAAGCAGGTTTTTGCCGTTAATTAAGCAGTAAAGGAAGCCCGCGCAAAACGCGTCTCCAGCGCCCGTCGTGTCCATAACATCCACTTTGAAGGGTTCTATCAAGTGCCGTTCGCGGCCATCCGTGACGTAGCAGCCGTCACCGCCAAGCTTGACCGCTACAATATTGACGCCTCTTCCAATCATGATGTCTGCGCCTTTGCGGTAGGCAACCTCCCCTGTTAAGAGCGTAAGTTCGAGGGCGTTAGGCATCAAAACGTACGTTTTTCTGATGATAGGCTCCAGAGCTGCGAAGCCTCTCCGTGCGTACAACGCGCCAGGGTCAAAGCTAACCTTGGTGCTGTCGGGGATGGCGTCCAAGAGTTTTTTCTGTGTTTGGAACGATTCGTCTCCGACGAACGAGGTTAAATGCAGGAACTGTGCTTGAGACGCGTATCTGGCGTTCACTTCGTCAAGCGTTATGGTGTCGTTGACGCCTGAATTAATGTACAATGCTCGTGCGCCTTTTTTGTCCACGAACCCCAACACTGAGCCGCTTTTGCCCTGCTCCGCGCGGACTACGCCATCTGTGTTTACGCCTTCATTACAGAAATCTTGGATCAACACGTCGCCTTCTCTGTCGCAACCCACTTTGCCGATGTAGCCTACTTTGCAGCCGAGCCTTGCGAGCCCAACAGCGGTGTTTGCTGCTGACCCTCCGCAGGCTTCCGCGTAATCCTCTATTAAGCGTTCCTCTTCTGCCTTTGCAAGCTTGTTTACTTTGAAGAGTTTGTCTACGTTAAGCGCGCCGAAACCTACAACGTTAAAACGGCTCATGGAAACAACTCCCGCAAGTGAATTTTAAACTTCCCAAGTTTACCGCCGTAGTTCCCAGCAGAAACCCCTGCAACCCCCTCAATCTTCAGCACCGCGTCTATTCCCGCCTTCATGGCTTCCTTGACAGCTTCCATAGAGGCGCCGTTGATTACTATTTCTGGAACGTAACGTATGCCGTCTGGAAGCAAAGAGGCGTTGCCTAACTTTGGTTTAAGCGATGAGCAATACGGATGGTTTGTGGTGGGTCCTATGGCTGGAAAATGGGTTTCAGGCTTTGAACCCGCGGAGCAAACGTCAAACGGGGTGACCACGCCCTTTACGTTGTGTATGGCTTCTAAGGCTTTTTCGCCTGCTGTTTTTACGGCTTTTTTTGTTTTGCACATAACCCAAAAGTTTGCGCCCATAACGCCGCGTGCATAGCCTAAGTGTCGTTCGATTATGAAGTCTGGAACCATCAGGGGAACCACAATAACCTCTCTGCCATGCCGTTTTTCAACCCACTCGTAGCCGTCGCCGCAGTGCCCCACACGCTCCATCATGTCCAGTTTGCCCTCCGCGTCGGGTAAAGCGTTAAAAACCGCTGTGAAAGGCTTCACCAGTATGTCTTGGCGTATCCTGTAAGAAAGCTCAGCTTCAAACTTCTTCAAAGATTCAGCGAAGGGTTTTTTGGGGTTTATTTCTCCCCAGAACTGCAGTACTGCACCTTTGCGTTTGTCTAGCGTTTCGTTTTCATTGAGCCATTTCTCGACGCCGCCTTCTACCCTGCCAATAACCACGGACGGCGTGGCGGTTGAGTCTTCAGCAGCACGGCGCAGTGTGCGTTCGTCATCAGCAGTGACTATTACGCGGCAAAAGATTCCTACAAAGGCTTCAGCGTAGGTATCCTCGATTTCTGCTTTAACTGCCGTTTTAGCCAAGTTTCCCAATGGCTTCGCCTCTGACTTTTTTTCTGAATTCGCTGCTTTTTTTCGTTACAGTTTCCATATTTTCCGCTGTTACTATTTGAACCTTAGGCAAAGTTTGCGGATGAAGCAAAAAAAAGCGGTCAAGAAGTGAGGGACTTATCACTCTGTTACTTTCAAGGGATTGCAGATTCCAGTTTTCCACCAGATTCAGGGCAGCTTGTTTTCCTTGCTTGCAAAAGACATCGGCAATTACCGCTGTGACCGCGTTGTTTTCTGACAAAACCGAGACCTCAGCGCTCTTTACCGCGTAGTTGTTGCCGTTGAAGGAAACAGTTAACCCACCGTTCTCTCTAACCAGCTTGAAGGCTTCCACGTCAGTTATGCTGTCACCCACGTACATCACATCTTCCAGCGGAACATGCAGCTTTGCCACGGCGTCCTCTATGGAGGCAGCTTTCTGGCTCCCACCCACGGTAGTAACTTCGGAGAAAATTCTGCCTACGCTCATGCTTACGATTTCACTCCAGAAAATCTTGTCAAGCTGCCCAACCGTTTCTTGGCCACCAGTCGAAAAGGCTTCCAAGGTTTTTGCCTCGGGAGGAATAGTGATTATTGGCATTTGCACGATTTCGTTTGCGATTTCTTTCAGCCGCGCCTTTTCCTGTTCGGTGACGGCGTATTTGTCGATGCTTAGTTTGGTGCAGTAAGTGTTTTCGTAGGGAAAGTCAATGGCTTTGCAGAGCGCCTTTATGTAATGCTCGTAGCTTGTGCTGACGATGAAGGCGCTGGCTACTGCCCTCACGTGCTGCAAAGTGCCTTTGCTGTTTGAGATTAGAATAAGGTTCTGAGCGGAAAACTGTTCCATCTGAGCGTCTGTAACGTCGTACGCCTTAAGGAAGGGCAAAATCAGTTTTAGTGTGCTGCCCGCCGTGTAACCGGGCTTTTTCAGAACGTCTGCAAGCACATCGTCGTACTTGCTTACGATGGTGAAAAGTTTGCCGCCGTTTGGAACAAAGTGCGCTGTGATTTCGAAGGCGTTGTCGTTTTTGCTTATGGGACCCTCGCAGTCGGATACAAAAACGCGCTTCACGGGTTACGCCTCAACCTTTCCATGTGGCTCACGCTTTGCGCTATGTGCTTTTTCGAAGCTATGTCCGTCCTGTTCCACATAGCACCACCTTCAATCGCGCGGGCGCCTTCCAGCGAGACTTGGCGTGCTTCCTCAATGGTTTCGCCGACGCCTAACACGCCCACCGCTCGAGACTTCAAAGCGTAAACCTGGCCTTCCCTGACCTCCATCGCGCCCGGATAAATCCTGATGTTGTCACCGTACCTGCTTGCTAGCATATACGCAGCCGACAGGTCAACTGGAGTGTCAACAGCAGCTTTATCCACCAAGGTGGGAAAAACATCCGCGTAGCCTCCGTAACCCGGAGGAACCTTGTAGGTTAAAACGGTTGCCACTTTCTTTAATTCAACGCGGGTCAAGTTGCCTTCCAAAATTTTGAAGCAGACATCCACGAAGTCGTCCTTCAAGATGGGAAGTATGTTGATGATTTCAGGGTCGCCTGGGCGGCTGTTGTTTTCGAGGATTTTAATCCCTGCGCCAGTGTGCATGAAAGCCAAGTACAGGGGCACCCCTCTCAGCGCTGTGTCATCTCCTATTTTTGCCTTCCATTTCTCGAAAATCCTTGTGGCTAACGCGACTTCCTTCACCCGTTCAGCCGCAGTCAAAAACGGCAACGCATCACCCACGTTTTTGTAGGAGCCCATTCCGCCTGTGTTGGGTCCTTTGTCGCCGTCGAAGGCGCGCTTGTAATCCCGCGTGCCAGGCAGGGGAATGAAGTGTTTGCCGTCGCATAAAGCTTGGAAGCTGGATTCTTCACCGTCTATTTTCTCTTCTATTATCACGGTGCCGTACTGAAAGTTTGACATGAAATGTTCAAAGAGCTTTTCCCGCGTGATGAAGTGGTCTCCCCAGACGCCTACGCCTTTTCCAGCTGTGGGTTTGTCAGGCTTAACGACGGCTTTGTTCTCAAGCTCGTCGAGCCAACCGTAAACCGTGTTCTTAACTTCGTCTGTTCCCTTGTAGTCGTCGGGGTTGAAAATCTTGAAGCGCGGGTTTGCCTCGGGCGCTATTTCCTGAAATAATAGGCGTTGCTGCACTTTGCTGACTTCTATGGCGTATTCCTGCTTTGGACAGATGACCGGTATGCCAGTGCGCTGTTCCACGAGGTCGCGTACGCCTCCGATTATGGGTTTTTCTGGACCAACTATGGCGAAGTCGATTTTGTCCTTGTTTTTTTCAGCGAACTTGCAGATTCCCTCAATGTTTAAGTCAGGTATGACGACGTGTTCAGCGGCTTTTTCCATGTTGAAGGGGTTGAGTTGCTTGTCTGCGATGTAAAGTTCCACTTTGTGGTTTGGGCTTCTTGCGAAAGCGTCAACCATCGCGGTTTCTCTTGCGCCGTACGAAACGACGAGTACGCCTATTTTCTCCATGATGTGCACCTTTGTTTGTTAGAGAATAAACTGGAAAGCTTAATTTGTTTTTTCACCACGCTCAAGGTGAAGTTTCACACGTCTCGTAGATTCTTCCTTTTTCCTGATAGCCCTTCAGGAACTTCTTTTTCATTTCATCAGCCATCTTCTGAGCTAACGGCGTAGGGTACTCGCCTGTGATGCACGCGAGACATAACTGTTCACGCGTCTGCCCAGTGGCGCGCACTAACCCGTTTATTGACTGGTAACAAACGGCGTCTGCACCAATGATTTTCGCGATTTCCTCTGGGCTGTGGTTCGAACCGATTAGCTGCCTGTAAGTTGCCATGTCGATGCCGTAGAAGCATGGTCCGATTATGCGGGGGAAAGTTACGAACATGTAGATTTTTTTGGCGCCTGAATTGCGCATTTTTTCTATTGTGACTTTTGTGGTGTCTCCGCGGACTATGCTGTCTTCGGTGACTATGAGGCGTTTTCCATCAACTTTTGAGCTTAGAATGTTTATTTTTCTGTCTATGGTGGCGCAGCGGTCCCTGTTAAGCAGTATGAAAGCTCGTTCGGTGACGTAGCGGTGTCTGCGGGACGCTCGTTCCCACTTGAGCCCGGACTCTTCATGAACGCCCATGGCAGGGTCGTCGCCTGTTTCAGGAACCGAAAGCACGATGTCCGCGTCTTTCACGAGTTCAGGGTACTCGTGTACGATGTTTCTGCCGAATTCCTCTCGGATTTCGTAAACGTATTTGCCGTCGAACCTTGAGTCAGGTCTCGCGAAGTAAGCGTACTCAAAAGCGCAGAAAGCCTTGCGCGGGTTCTTAATGATTTGGTTGTGTTGGAAGCCGTCTTTTGAAACTGTGACCAGTTCGCCTGGTTCCAGTTCGAAATCTCTTACGAACCCGTTTATTTCTAAACTCACGGATTCTGAAGAAAACGCGTAAGTTGCATCTTCTGGGCTGTGTCCTGCGCAAAGCGGTTTTATTCCATGCGGGTCTTTGAAAGCGAAAAAGTCGCCGTTTCCAGTTATGCCAGTCACGGAGAACGCGCCGTCAATGTTTCTCATGCACTCGCCGACGGCTGATGCTAAGTCTTTGCGTTTTTCCAGTTCGAGGAGCAGTTTGCGGCAGACCAAGTCTGAATCGCAAGTGTACGGCAAATCAGAGAAGTGCGGGTCAGTTTCCTTTCTAAGCTGCACCGTGTTAACGAGGTTGCCGTTGAAGGAGAGCGCAAGTTGCAAACCGTTCAGCGACGCGGTGATTGGCTGGGTGCCTTCCAAAATCGAAGTGTCATCGCATTTTCCCGAAGTGGTGTATCGGACGTTTCCTATGCCTATTGAGCCGGGCAGTCGCCCGAACCATTCTTGTATGGCGTTGGACTTTAATTTCGGGACCAGATCGAGGTTTTTGTAAACATAAAATTGTTCCCCGTTGTATGTGAGGAACCCGTGGGACTGGTGACCTCGGTGGTTTTGTGCGCGAAGACCCCAGTACACGTATGAGCAGACCTGTTTCTGTTCAAAGTTTATTGCACCGAAGATACCGCAACCTATTTTTAAATCCCTTCTTCCGATGATGAGAAGTAGAGAAAAAAACGGGCTTATCAGCTTTTAGTACATTTTTAACTAAAAACTATGGGAAAAGAGATTTCTCCCAAGCAAATTCTCCTTTTTCGTTGGTTTGTTTTTGCTGTAATTATGGAAAATAAAAAGGACGCTGATAGATAAGCCCAGCAACTGTAAAGATAGAGTGGAGTTATTCTTTGTTGGCTATTTCAGCGCTTTCCGCAGTTCTTCTGCTTTGTCGGTTTTTTCCCACGCAAAGTCGGGGTCTTCCCTTCCAAAATGCCCAAACACGGCTGCTTTCCTGTATATTGGTCTGAGAAGACGCAGGTTTTCTATTATGGCTTTAGGTCTCATGTCAAAGTGTTTCTTCACTAATCCCAAAATCTCTTCATCGGACAACTTTCCCGTGCCAAACGTATTCACGAACACGGAAATTGGATCCGCTACGCCAATGGCGTATGATAATTGAACTTCGCACTCATCTGCTAACCCTGCGGCAACAATGTTTTTTGCGATATACCTTGCCATGTAACAGCCTGACCTGTCAACTTTTGAGGGATCCTTTCCTGAAAAACATCCGCCACCGTGGCTTCCAACTCCTCCATACGTGTCAACGATGATTTTTCGTCCCGTTAGACCTGAATCCGCTAAGGTTCCTCCAATCACGAACCTTCCAGTTCCGTTGATGATGTACTTTGTTTCTGTGTCTAACTTGTCGGCGGGTATGATGTTCTTAATTACTTGGTTGATTATGTCTTCTCGCATTTTCTCGTTGTCAACTTCATCGGTGTGTTGGGCAGCGATTACTACGGTGGGCACTCTCACAGGTTTTCCATCATGATATTCCACTGTGACTTGGGACTTGCAGTCAGGTCTTAAATATGGTAAAATTCCCTTTTTCCTGCATTCAGCCAGCTTTTTAACAAGTTTATGCGAAAGCATTATCGGCAGAGGCATCAGTTCCTCTGTTTCGTTTGTGGCGTAGCCAAACATCATTCCTTGGTCTCCAGCGCCCTGCTCATGGTCTTCGGTTTCGTTCACTCCCTGCGCAATATCTGGTGACTGCTCTTCAATTGAAACCAGAATGCCGCAGGTTTCCCAATCCAGCCCGTCTTTGGCATTGTCAAACCCGATTTCCTTCAGCGTTTTCCGAACAATTTTAGGTATTTGCACGTAGCAAGAAGTGGTGATTTGCCCAGTGACTACAATATTTCCCTGCATAACTAGCGTTTCGCAGTCAACTCTTGCTTTAGGATCTTTGGCTATGATGGCGTCTACAACGCTGTCTGACACTTGGTCTGCGACCTTGTCTGGGTGCCCCTCACCCACCGATTCTGAAGTGAACAAGTATTTTCCACTTTTTCTCATAAGAACCGCCAATTGACTTTATAATGAAGTTTTTAATAAATCCGCCTTTTTCTTAAAAGCCTTTCTAGATTATCGGACAGAAATAAACAAGCTATTCCTCATCCATTTGCATCTGCAAAAGACATTTTAAGACTAAACACCGAGAAACTCCAGAGGAAAAACCTATGAAAAAGGTTATACAAACTGAAAACGCGCCTGAACCTGCAGGTCCGTACAGTCAAGCCCTCCAAGTTGGCAAGTTCCTGTTTGTTTCAGGTCAAGTGGCAATAGACCCAAAAGAAGGCAGAATAGTTGCAACGGGCATTCGAGAGCAGACAGTCAGGGTCATGGAAAACATCAAAGCGATACTGCAAGCCGCAGGCTACAACTTAAGCGACGTTGTTCAATCCAACGTTTATCTCTCGTCAATGGCACTGTTCAGCGAATTTAACAACGAATACGCAAGGTACTTTGACAAGGTCTTTCCGACCCGCGCGACAGTGGGAATAGAACTGATGTCTGGTGCACTACTGGAAATCTCAGTGATAGCCTACAAAGGTTGAAATCACCATGCGATACGACTGGAAGGGCATTCTGCCCGTTTACTAAGTCATAAATTATAATAATTAGCCACTTTAAATAGAGTGTGTGGCACTCATTATGACCGCCCAGTTCAAAAGCTTCATTGAAAGCCTAGCTAGCCCGAAAGGTCCAGGACCATCCACTACGTTTTCCATGTTCCACATCTTCTATGCCTTGGAGCTTGTGGCTAAGAAGCCAATCGGGCGTAACAAGTTGGCTGAGAAAATAAACGTTGGAGAAGGTGCCATCCGCACAATCATAAGCCGCCTTAAGGATTCTGGCTTGATTGTAACCTCAAAAGAGGGCTGCACTCTCACAGATAAAGGGTTAAGCGTCTGGAAAAACTTTGAGACTGCTTTCCCGAAAAGAGTTGAAATCGAAAAAACAGCGTTAACAACTTCGGAATACAATTATGCCTTTTTAGTCAAGAATAAGGGGCATAAGGTCAAATCTGGCATAGACCAGCGAGACGCAGCTATAATGGGTGGGGCGAGGCGCGCTCTTGTCATAGTGTTCAAGAATGGCCACTTAATAATCGAATCGATAAGCACCAGCATAAAAAGAGATTTTCCAGAAGCCGCAAATATGATTCTTCGAGACCTCAAACCCGAAGACAATGATGTGATAATAATCGCTGGCGCGGATGATCTGTTAAAAGCGAAGCGCGGCGCTTTCGCCGCGAGTTGGGTGCTTATTAGCAACGATGAGAAAACGTAGAGTGCTTGCACGCGTTAGCGTTTAGAAAGTGTATTTTTCTCCTCCAGTTAGAATTCGCTCCAAAGTAGTGTTGAAGTTTGTTAATCCTTGGTTTGTTTTGGCTGAAACTGGAATCAGCAGGGATTTTATGCCGAGCTTGTTGATGGCGTGCATCATGTTTCGGCTGAAAAGGCGTTTTGTGCCTTTCAGTTTCTGCTCGATTGAATCTTCTAAGGCTCTTGGGTTAGCCGCCCAGTCAGTGATTGTTTTGACTTCTGTTTCTGGAAGCAAATCGCATTTTGAAAGCAAGTGAATTTGCGGTTGGAAGAAGCGGTTGTAGACGGCTGCTGAGAGAAACATGTTGGAAACGTAATTTAAAGGGTTGATGGAGAAAACTGCGTCGAACATGTAAACTATGGCTTTGGGTTCTCGGGTAAGCTCGTTCACTATGTAAGGACCGCTGGCTCTGAACGCGAACAGCTCCATTTGCCCGGGCGTATCTACCAAAACGAGGTCTGCGTTGGCGGCTTCAATGTCTCCTGTGAGGTTGTCGATTTCGTCGGCTATGAG
>Ga0209536_100005961_pt1 | contig 18790 bp, 13 predicted proteins | sample DeeMarSeWOR28_12_FD_187461 | JGI IMG/M metagenome (GOLD analysis project Ga0209536, IMG submission 187461) | Marine sediment microbial communities from White Oak River estuary, North Carolina - WOR-2-8_12 (SPAdes) (version 2) | ecosystem: Environmental > Aquatic > Marine > Intertidal zone >... | reverse complement strand
GACATTGGTGGCTTTTGAGTCATCGATATAGCTGACGCCGCCAATTTCCGCCACCGGTGTCATTCGGTGCGCAAGGGGACTGAAGGCGGCAAGGCCCTTGTGAATATACTGCTGCTGACAGCCCATTAAGCGGGCACCTAGAATAGCTGCTGCTGCATTTTGCAGGTTGGGTGGATTTTTCAAACAGGTAGCGGATAACTCGTAGACCTCGCCATGCATGTTATCAGGCAGGGTTAAAGAACTGCTGTTTTTTAAATGGACCGTAGAGCCCTGAATTGAAGCCCCGGCAAGATCACCAAGCTGGACGCCGAAAAAGAACTTGCGGCAGCCAGGCCACAGGTTCCTGCGGTTCATGATCTCGGAATCGTCGGCATTGAGTATCGCATAATCCTCAGGGTCCTGGGCTGCGAATATTGAGAATTTGGAATCCACATAGGAGGCAAAGGATGTATAGCGTTCCAGGTGATCCGGGGTAATATTCAGCAGGATGGCAGCCTTGAAAGGCATTCCCTGCTCAGAACCCCCGGTGTCAAGCTGAAAACTGCTGATCTCAGCAACTACTATATCAGCATCCTGTGCTCCTGAAAGGTAGGCAAAAAGCGGCGTGCCGATGTTGCCGCCCACAAAAACCTTTTTGGAGCCAGCCTGAAAGATATCACCCAAGAGTGTAGTTACAGTGGTTTTGCCATTGGTACCCGTTACAGCTATTACAGGTGTCCGGATGAAATGTGCCGCTACCGCCAGTTCCCCTATGACGGGTATATTCTGTTGTCTGGCGGCATTGAGGGGTTCTATGGTGAGCGGAACTCCGGGACTGACAAAAATAAGATCAGCTGAGGTGAAAAGTCCAATACTGTGCCCGCCTGCCTCGCAGGGTATATTATTTCCCGTAAGCCATTCAACAAAATCAGGCGGTATGGAGCTTCTAGGCGATGATTCAGACACAGAGACTCTGGCGCCATGATGCAGGAAAAATCTGGCAGCGGCCTGGCCGGTTTTTCCGAGGCCAACGACTAGTACATGCCGGTCTTGCAGTTGCAAACCTGTGTCGGATTTTGTCATCACTCGTATCATATCGCTTGCCGGCATCAACGTGAAGAGTCAGGTCCTATCTCAGTTTTAAGGTTGCCAGAGCCAGGAGGCCAAGGATGATGGATATAATCCAGAAGCGCACCACAACCTTTGGTTCGGCCCAGCCCTTTTTTTCAAAATGATGATGAAAGGGAGCCATGAGAAATACCCGTTTGCCCCCGGAAATTTTAAAAAAACCCACCTGGATAATGACAGACAGGGCTTCCATGACAAAAATGCCGCCGACAATCGCCAGCAGTATTTCCTGTTTCGTAATAATTGCAATGGTGCCAAGAGTTCCGCCCATGGCCAATGAACCTACATCACCCATGAACATCTGGGCCGGATAGGCATTAAACCAGAGAAAACCCAGGGTACTGCCGACAAGGGCACCGCAGTATACAGCCAACTCACCCGCGCCCGGGACAAAAGGTATCTGCAGGTAGTTTGCCAGAACCGCATGACCGGCCAGGTATGAAAATACCAAGTAAACGGAGCCGCTGATGATGATAGGCCCTGCCGCCAGGCCATCAAGTCCGTCAGTGAGGTTGACGGCATTGGATGCACCGACAATGACGAGAAGGGCGAAAATAATATAAAACCAGCCGAGGTCTGGCTTCAGTCCCTTAAAGAAGGGAACACTCAAGTGACCGTCAAAATCAGGATGGGTGTAAAGAATAAAACCTAAAAGCAGGGCGCCTATTATCTGCAGGAGTAATTTACCCCTGGCGCTCAGGCCCTTGCTGTTGTTGATGAAGATTTTTCTGAAATCATCAATGGCGCCGACGGAGCCAAACCACAGGGTAACCCCCAGTATTACCCAGATATAACGGTTGGTAAGATTAGCCCAGAGAAGGGTGGTATTGATAATGGTAAAGATGATAAGCATACCGCCCATGGTCGGGATGCCTTCTTTCTTTAAGTGTGTTTCCGGACCGTCGTCCCTAACCACCTGGCCAAGCTGCAGATTCCTGATGTAACGGATAAAGGCAGGGGCAACTAAAACAAAGAAAAGAAAAGCAGTTACTGCAGCGCCAATGGTCCGGAAAGTGATGTATCGGAAAACATTGAACCCTGCAAACAGGGAGTTTAGTGGGTATAGGACGTGGTATAGCATTTGTTTTAGTTGCCCACTGCCTTAAGTATGGATTGATCGGTGCGCAGAAGTTCCAGAACCTCTTCCATGCGCATGCCTCTGGAACCTTTGATAAGAATCCAATCGCCGGATTTGATCTGACCGTGCAGTAATTCCTCTATCCAGGCCGCCAGCTCTTTTTTGCTGGTGAATCCTCTGGCAGCCGCCGGATCCATGCCGGCATTTATTGCACCTGTGACCATATTTTCCGCCTGGCTGCCGAAAGCGGCCAGAAAGTCCAAGCCAAGCTCTTTTACAGCTCTGCCCAGGGCCGAGTGCGCCTCGTCACTTTTAGTGCCCAACTCCAGCATGTCGCCCAGAACTGCCGCAGCCCGGTGATCTTTTTTCAGGTCCATAAGGGTTTTGAGGGCAGCAAGCATTGAGGCCGGGTTGGCATTATAGCTGTCATTCAGGATCTTTATGCCTGAGGGCAATTCCTCAACACGGGCCCGTTTGTCATAGGGCTTGAAAGCCGCAAGTCCAGCGGCAATTTCATCAATACTGCTGCCTGCCCCGTGGGCCATGGCTGCTGCTGCAAGACTGTTCGTCACATTATGCCGGCCCAGCCCCCTGATAGCGATCCGTCGGGTTTCTTTGCCCAGGTGGAGGGTAAACTCCATGCCGTTTTCACCAAGACTATTAATGTTTGTCGCACGCACAAATGCATGCGGATGAAAGCCGAAGGTTATCTTCTCCTGATTCAGGGCTGCGGCAAGAGAACTGACGATCTCGTCATCCAGGTTTACAGCAGCCTTTGCCCCGGGCTTGAGGCCTGCAAAAAGTTCGTTTTTGGCTTTTGCCACGCCCTGGATATCGCCGAGTCCTTCCAGGTGCGCCTCCTGTACGTTGATGATGCAGGCGATGTCAGGGTCGGCAATTTCTGTCAGAGCGGCTATTTCACCCGGTCTGTTCATGCCCATTTCCAGTACAGCCATCTCATGCTCGGGTTTAAGTCTGAAAATGGTCAGAGGCAGACCGATCAGGTTATTGAAATTGCCTTCGGTTTTTAGAACGGCATGATTTTGAGCGAGAATAGTTCCAGTCATCTCTTTGACCGTTGTTTTACCGGAACTGCCGGTTATGGCAACGACCTGCAGGTTTTTATGCCAGCGACGTAAATGAGCCGCCAGCTGCCCGAGAGCTACTAGTGTATCCGGCACCAGCAGGACAGGAATGGACGGATGTAGATCAAGAGCAGGCTGCTTCTGTCCGGGACTGTGGGTGAGGAGAAGACCTGCAGCACCCTTGTCAATTGCTTTCTGGCTGAATATTCTGCCATCAAATTTTTCACCATGTAGCGCAACAAAGAGATCGCCTGTCTGAATTGACCTGGTATCGGTTGAGATATTATTGAAGGTCACAGACCGTTCAACAGGCAGGAGAAGCTGGCCACCGGTAACCTGACGGATCCATTCAAGTTTCCAGGAGGGAGGTGCACCGGACTTTGCCTGAAGCTGCATTTGGGCCTCAATCCTGTCATCGAAAAAGATTTTTCCTTTTCTGCTGATCTGGTAATTTTCATGCCCTTTACCGCTGATGAGAACAACGTCCTCATGGCCTCCATATCTAATAGCTGTTGAGATTGCCAGACGGCGGTTCATAATGATGTCGTATCCCCTGCCGCTTTTCTGGCGCAATCTTTCCGGCGCTGATGCCCTTTTAAGGCCGGACCTGGAAATCCCCTCTTCAACCTGGGCCAGGATTGTTTCAGGGGGTTCGGAGCGGGGATTGTCTGAGGTCGCCAGCACCACATCGCAAAGATTGCCTGCAATTTCTCCCATCAGCACCCTTTTGCCACGGTCACGGTCGCCGCCGCAGCCAAAGACACAGATCAGCCGTTTGGGCTCGAGATTCAGCAGGGCGTGCAGGACATTTTCAAGGGCATCGGGGGTATGGGCGTAATCCACAAATACTGCAGGGCTGCGTGTATCCTTTTTTTTCAGTTCAATCCTTTCAAGTCTGCCCGGAATGGTTTTCACATCCTCCAGGCCTTTTTTGACGCAGCTGAGTTTTTCGTCATGAGCCAAGCCTATGCCGATGGCACAAAGCATATTCCGCAGATTGAATTCTCCGACCAGAGGGGTCTTAAGGTGCAGGGAGCCTGCCGGAGTCATGATTTTAGATGTTATGCCGCTGATGTTTATCGTATAGTTTTGCGGATTGACATCACAATCGCTGTTCATCCCACAGGTGATAATTGGAGGTGAATCTTCTTCGCCAGCGAGCAGGATCTTTACTTCCTCATACATCTTTCTGCCCCAGTTGTTGCTCTTTTTATGGGCAGATACGTCCTCTTCCTGGCCAGTTGGATCAGCAAGTACCATCACGATTCGGCCGCCGGGTTTTAAGTAGTTGGTGAAAAGAAGTTTTTTGCTTGTAAAGTAATGCTGCATATCAGCATGAAAGTCCAGGTGGTCCCGGCTTAAATTGGTAAACACCGCGATGTCAAATCCCATGCCTGTCAGTCTTGACTGGGCCAGGGCGTGCGAAGAAACTTCCATGACCACGTCGGTGATATCCTGGTCAGCCATCTCGCGGAGCAAGGCAAAGAGTCTGGGTGATTCAGGAGTTGTAAAAGGGGCTTCCATTTCAATATGGTTATTATTTCTATCATTATAGCGGTAGTTCACTGTGCCAATTACACCGGTGCGTCTGCCGCAGGCCTTTAAAAGTGATTCAACCAGAAAAGATGTTGTTGTTTTGCCATTGGTTCCCGTAATCCCGATCATTGTCAGCCGCCGGTCAGGATGGTCATAGTAGTTTGCTGCAATAAGGCCGAGGGCGGTTTTCGTATCATCAACCTCGATAATTGCGACTTTCGGCCAGGATTCTGCAGCCGGACCATAATTCTGCCAGCCCCGGTTCACCAAAAGTGAGGAGCAGCCGGCAGCAACTGCCTGCCCTAGAAAGTTGTGGCCGTCAACAGAAAGACCCTTGAGGGCAGCGAACAGATCTCCGGGCTGCACCTTTCTGGAATCTGAACAAAGACCGGTAATTTCTGTTTTTTCAATATCACCGGTAAAATTGTATTCTACCCCATTGAGTAAAGGTTTGAGTTGTTTAGTAGTTGATGCGTGAACCGACATTACAGTTGTCCAAAAAACTGGCTGTTTTCTTCTTTGCGGTGTTCAAATTTCCTGCTGCATTTTCAGAATACATTTGTCACCATTATTGAGTTCGGCACCGGCAGCTGGATACTGCGAAACTATTCTGCCGCTGCCGACAAGTTTAATATCCAGTTTGAAATGCTGCAGTACCTGCAGACCGGCCCGCAGACTTTTTCCAGTGACATCAGGCATGTTTTTTGGGGAGTCTGCTGCTCCGGCGGAATTCTTTTTTTCAGCTGCAAGAGGATCAATCTTTGCAGCCAATGCAATACCATTGCTGGCCCAGAAGTCAGGGGATGGCACCAGGGCGGGCTGGGCCGCCACATAGAGCATTTTATCAATCATATCCTGATCCGGACTGAGGATCGATAATCTGCTGCCAAAGACTTCCAGGGTTTCGGGATAAATCTCATCGCTGCTGTCCGGATAGGAAAGCACGGCGATCATGGTCAGTTTGGGATTACGGCCCGGGATGGCTCCAAGCATTATACTTTGCGAGATGGGGACAGTTTGGCCGGTCATTGCTGCTGCATTTTCTTCCGCCCTTGCAGGTTCGGAAACCTCAGAAGGGGCAGCAAGTCTGTGTGTTTCAAAAAACATGGGCATTTGCGGATTACTGCGGTTTTTGCCTGTTGCCAGCCATTTTTCAGCAAGAAAATCGACCAGTTCCCTGCCGGTGTCAGGATGCAGTGCCACAGCCTGATCAAGTCCGGACAGGACTGGAGCGACCGGTTTGGGATTTTCCTTGGAATATGCGGAGTGCAGTAAGTGCGGGGTAACGATCCTGCCATTATTTACAAGTGCGGTGAAAGCAGTAAGAAGGCGCAGGGCGGATGAGCTGAAGGAAGGATCGGTAAGAGCCATAGATGATGAAACAGCTGTTTCATCCTTGAGGGGTATATCAGTCAAGGGTTTTTGCCCAAGACCTAAAAGCTGGATAAAACGGGTTAGATATTCAGGATCAACATCTTCCACCGGCGGGGCAAGCGACAATTTCCTTCTTTTGAGCATGTCCGGCTCAATAACCGGAATGGATGCGGAATCATCCTGGCCGGCAAGATCTGGTGATTTTTCTGCTTGTTTTAAGTTAATTGCCGCAGCCTGCTGCAAAACTAGAGCAAGTTCACCCGGATAGACTGGTTCAGTAATTATATGGTTGTTGAGCGCTGAGCTTGAAAACTCCCAGTAGCGATTAGGATTGAAAGGGGGATAACTTGCCATGGCAAGTATGCCGCCGGTATTGGCATCCAATAGGAGAACACCACCCGTGGCAGCTCCCGTAATCTTGACCCTTTTTTCCAGGAAACGTTCAATTTTGGCCTGGAGCATCAGGTCAAGGTTCAGCACCAAATGGGCTCCTGTCCTGTTGAATTCGGTGGCAGTATCAAAGTGCAGAGCATGCAGTTCTGCTCTGGATATCTCTTCTCCCCGCAGAAGAGAATTGTATTTGAATTCCATGCCGTCCAGTCCCTGGCCGTTCTCGACAAAGCCTACTGCATGTGCGGCTGTGTCATAATTAGGGTAAAAACGTTTGGTTTCAACAACCTGGTAAATGCCCTTAATATTACTTTCTTTAATGGTGGCGGCCAAATCCTTGTCAATTCCCTTGGCGATCCAGACAAATCCCCGCTCGCTTTTCAGGCTGGTTAAAAGCCCGTTCTGTTCCAGCCCCAGGATATGTTCCAGCAGATCGGCAGAAGCAGCTGGATCATCCATTTCAAGGGGTCTGGCATAAATGGCATAGGTTTCATAGGTGGTGGCCAGCGGCCTGAAATTGCGGTCGTAAATAAAGCCCCTGGGAATGGCTGCAGGAATTGATGCCAGGACATCATCATGCCTGTTTTGCTTGAGCCAGGTGAGGATTTCTGAAATGGCATACATTTTATCTTTATGAAACAAGAAAGCCCCAGATCCCAAAACGAGGACAAGGGCCAGAAGAAGGAGCCGCTTCTTTCTTCTTTTGTCAGCGAGCAACTGTCGTCGCCGCTGCATATTTTTTATAGCCTGATCAGTCATGTAGCATTAAGAACTCCGTATTGTATCTGGGAACTTTAGCGTTTTCATGTTGTTGGAATCTCGCTTTCCATGTGGACCGGACACTGTGGGCAGTTTCAGGGGTAGCGGAGCTGTTTTTTTGCGGGAGATCTCAATCCCAATTTTTGCGTAGCCTGTTCCATGTGATTCCTGGTCAGCATCATGTCGTGCTGTGCAAGCAGATTCTTGTTTTCATTGTGTAATTGTTTATTGATGGCGTTGTTGCGGCCGACCTGGTCCAGGGATACCTTAACCTGCTGGCCGTACCATAGGGTTGAACTGATGCCGAAGATAAGGGTTAACAGGAGCATGGCGCCAATTGATTTCCACATGAGCATGCGTACCGGAAAAAGTTTCCTGGAGACAGCAGTAAAATTTCTCTGCGGAGTCCTTAATCGGTTCCTGCCTGGCACTGCTATATAACAGCCCGAATAATCTTTTAACATTCTGTCTTCCTCCCCTTTTTAACCTTTCATGCATGCAGCCCGAAGCTTCGCGCTTCTTGCCCGCGGGTTCATGCTGATTTCCTCAGCGTCTGGTATAACGGGTTTTTTAGTTAAAACCTGCAAGGCAGGATTTTCTCTGAATTTCCATTTGATTAATCGGTCTTCCAATGAGTGGAATGCAATAATGCAGACCCTGCCCCCTGGTTTAAGAATTTCTGTTACGGAATCCAGGAAGGCTGACAGGTTATCGAGTTCTTTGTTGACGGCAATTCGCAGGGCCTGGAAAACCTTTGTCGCCACATGAATTTTCCGGGGTTGAAATTTTTTGGGGACAGCACCGGCTATAATGCGGGCAAGTTGCGTGGTCGTCGTGATTCTGCCCCTGGTTCTTTCTGCAACGATATGTGCGGCTATGCGCCGGGCCTGTTTCTCTTCACCGTAATAGAAAAAAATATCGGCTAAATCTTCCTTTGAGAAATTGTTTATAATTTCTTCGGCGGTAAGAGTTGTGCGTTTGTCCATCCGCATGTCGAGCGGTCCGTTTGCCTGGTAACTGAAACCCCTTTCGCCGGAGTCAAACTGTAATGATGAAACACCGAGATCCAACAACAATCCATCCACCTTGCTTATACCTGTCTCAGATAGTCCAGCCATAACTTCGGAGTAGTTCCGGTGTAAGGCGTAAAATCTCTCGCCAAAAGGTGCCAGTCTTTTCCTGGCCAGTTCAAGAGCTGTTTCATCCCATTCAAAACCGATGACACGACCCGAGGGGCCGCTTGCCTGCAAAATCTTTTCAGCATGCCCGCCAAGGCCAAGGGTACCGTCAACATATATCCCGCCATCAACCGGGGCCAGCATCCGAATTGTTTCTGCAATAAGTACAGGGGTGTGTAAGGTGGGGGGGAGACCGGGGTTTGAGGATTGAGCCGTGCGGAGGCAAGGCTTTTTCTTAGTAAGATCTTTCCTCGCATCCGGCACGATATCCCCTATGTTTAAAGCATGCCAAGGGCGGACAGGCTCTGTTCGAAATCGCTGAATTTGTCTCTGGTCAGCTTTCTTTCCTTTTCCCAGGCAGTTTTGTCCCAGATTTCGAAATGGTCAAGCATGCCGTTCAGCACAACATCCTTTTTCAAGTCAAAATCGGTCCGCAGGGTAGGGGGCAGGAGAATCCTGCCCTGTTTGTCCAGGGTGCATTCGGTAACACCGGAAATGACATAGCGCCTGAAAGAATCCATGCCGGGCTGCTTTTTGCCCTGGACTAGCAGGGTTGTTTCGATCCGCTCCCAGACGTTTACAGGAAAAGCTTTCAGGCACTTGTGCCAGTTTGTGACCATTAACTGCTCATTGTTATGGTCCTGAAGCACATCACGAAACCTGCTTGGAATATTAAGCCTTCCCTTCGCGTCCAGGGTATGTTCCGAACGGCTGCGGAACCTGCTTTTTGATGATTTGCTGCTGTCTGCTTTTGGCATGCAACAACCCCTTTATTCCCTTTTATCCCACTTTTCACCACTAATGGTACTTCTTATCGGATAAATTGGGCCGCTGTCAAGGAAAAATTATTGAAAATTTGCCTGGTTGCCGGAAAGAAAAGGCCGAGGATGATCTTGGAGTAAGCAGGATGTACAGTATATTGTATAGTTATGCGTCGAGCGACACTACATCTTGTTGGTATTCACTGCTGGAAGATCTTTTGCCGGCGGTGGTTGATATGGGAAAAAATTCATGGCAAGAACCAAGGGACTGGCTTAGAAAAATCTACCATGTAAGTTTGAGGATATTACTTAAGGGGTCAATCTTTGCAATTTTGACGAGTACCGTATCCCCGGCTGTAACTTTAAAGGCAGGATTGCGGGGCAGGTCAGCATCAAGAAGGAATTCTTCCAGGAAAATATGGACGCGTTTTGGGCCGCTGTCTATTACCAGGGCAGGAAGCCTTGCACTGCTTTTTGCCTGCAGATATTTCAGAATCCAGTAACGCTGGCGAAGATATTTGACCTGATTGGCTTTTTCCAGGGTTGCCTGGATAACGGCGCCAAAATGTTTCATATCATTTTTGCTGAAAAGAACACCTTTGCCCATGACCAGATAGTTGATCTGCAGCTGCATGATCAGATCAAGCAGGCGGCGTATGGGAGAAGTGACAGTGGTGTATTGTGGGGCACCGACACAGCTGTGGCTTTTGGGAGTGGACAGCAGCGACATTGGCGAGAGTCGTTTGCGTTGTTGAATGACCTTAACGATATCCTGTTCAAAACCGTCGATAATGCGCTGGCGGGGTTCGGCCTGGCAGCGGAAAAGTCCCGGTGCCTCGCGTTCAGCTATGAATTGGGCTCCAAGCGTATTGGCAAGGATCATGAATTCTGCAACCAGAACTCTGCTTGGCGTATCAACCGCCGATCTACTGATGGTAATGGTGTCATCATCCCGGATACGGATATTTAATTCCGGCATGGGCAGGAGCAAAGCCCCGCTGTTCACCCGCCTTTGCCGCAGCAGGACACTCAGTGCCTCAAGGGCAGCCAGGACTTTATCCTTTTTGACCAGCTGGTCCGCCTCATGATAGGTAAGTTGCTGTTTGACAGAAATAATACTGTGGACGATTTCGAACTTGAGAACCTCTGCCGCGGGACTGAGCAGGACCAAAAAACTGAGCGCCGGACGCACCTGATCCCTTAAAAGGCTCAATTTGATTTCCGACAGGGCCGGCGGCAGCATGGAGAGGTGCTTTTCAGGCAAATAGATGGAGGTTCCCCGCTTGAGAGCCTCCTCAAAAAGAGCGGTTCCCTGTTTGACATAAAGACCGACATCGGAGATATGGATACCGACAAGGAAGTTTTTTCCCTGCTTTTCAAGGTGCAGGGCGTCATCGAAATCTCTGGTTATAGGGCCGTCAATGGTAAAGACCGCCAGATCCCTGAAATCTTTTCTGCCGGCAGCAGTGAGAGCTGTAACACTCGGGATTTCTATTTCCTGAACCTCAGCCAGGGCTGCTTCAGTAAACAAAGTAGGTATGCCGTATTTGATAAGGTGGATATTTTCATTTTTATCCCAGAATCCTGCCTTTACCAGGAGATCAAAGATGTCGTGAGGACCGGTCAGTTCTGCTTTTTTGACAAGTTTGCGCGCCAAATCGTACCCGGAGGCCTCCTTGCCGAATATATAGTAATCAGCAAGTATTTGCAGCGTGCGGTCACGGTCCAGCCATTCTTCCTCTGATGGTTCTCCGCCTTCCCAGACTAGGCGCAGCACCTTCGAATTAGCGGTAATAAAACTTTCCTGTTCCTGTTCTTTTTCCAGTTTTAACTTTATCTGTTCAACAGTTTCAGGGGCATGGACATAAATACTGCCGGCTTTGTATTTGAAGTATAGACGGTTGGCAATGACGGAGCGCAGGAAGGCCGCGGACTGGTCATCCGTAACCTCAGCCCCGAAAAAAAGGCTTGCCAGGAAATCAACCCCGAAAACGTCTTCAGGTTTTTCTGAGACAATTTGCCATATTTCATCAAGGCTGATGATGGCTTGAACCAGTTCAGTCCGTTTTTTAGCTGTTTTCTGCAGGATGTCCAGGATCTTTTCCCGGGAAGGGACTGGTGAAATCCTGTTGTCTGCCGAATGGACTATCCTGTTCTGCGGCAAGCTGAGTTCCCTGCTGTTCTGATTGAGCACACGGATCCGATTGCCGCTGTCTTCAAGAACAAAGGCACAAATGAATTTGCCGTTTTCCAGATATTCGACTACTCTGCCGTTTAATGTCATCTGCTGGGTTCTGAATCATGTTGACCGGATCAGCCGGCAACGAGTATTTTTAAGGCGTTGTACAAAAAAATGGACACACGCATTACCATTTATTCAGGATTCCGTAAAGGCTATGAATGACTGATTTTGCAAGTTATTCATTGTCAGTCTCCAGGTTGAGGGAGTTTATCATCCCTGAACTTTTTCTTGTCTTGCGCCATATAAAAAGTAGAGATCTAACATTAAACCTGTTTTGTTAAAAAAGGAAATGTAAAAGGGCAGGCCGGCCACCTGTCGGCCATTCGCCGGATAAAGAACAGAATTGCACAAGATGCAGGAAGATAAAATAAAATCAGGCATGGTAGCTATAGTGGGACCGCCCAATGCAGGCAAGTCTACGCTGCTCAATGTTTTGCTGGGACAAAAAATTTCCATCGTGACCCCCAAGCCTCAAACAACCAGGAACCGGATTATCGGGATACTTAATGGTCCGGCCTACCAGGTAGTATTGCTGGATACGCCCGGACTTCATAAAGCCAGGAAACCCCTTAATCTTGAAATGGTGAAGATAGCCGTATCCAGTCTTGCCGAGGTGGATGTTATCCTTTTTCTTATTGATGTCTCACTGCCCATGCCGGAAAAACAGGCGCAGACCGTTGAGTATCTCGAGTCAGCAACGGTCCCGGCTGTTTTGGTCTTAAACAAGATCGACCTCTTGGACCGGGACCAGCTATTGCCTATGATAGAGATGTATAGCGAGGTTTATGCCTTTGCCGCCATTGTTCCGATTTCAGCCCTTTTAAATACTGGTACCGATATCCTGCTGCAGGAGCTTCTTCGGCTTTTACCCTTCGGCCCAAGGTTCTACCCCGAGGATATCCCGACAGATGCGACCGAGCGTTTTATTGTCGGTGAGATTATCAGGGAGAAGATATTTCTTTTGACCGGTCAGGAAATTCCCTATTCAACCGCGGTTGTCATTGACAGTTTCAAGGAGGATGAAGGAAAGTCCCTTGTAACAATACATGCTACAATAGTTGTGGAGAAATCATCACAAAAAGCGATAATCATTGGCAGAAAGGGTTCAAAGCTTCAAGAGATAGGGAAAAAATCACGCCAAGATATAGAGAAGCTCCTGGCACAAAAGGTAATGTTAAAGCTTTGGGTTAAAGTCCACAAGAACTGGACCCGGGATATGCGCTTTATCCGTGATCTGGGCTTATAAAAATAAACCCGGCCGGTAAAATCCCTTGCGGATTGCATCCCGGTTACCTTAAGCAAATTTAGGCTGAATCTTAATGGGTTGGAGTATTTTTCCCCTGGGCCCGTAAATGTTAAGATTTTGGCAGCCAAGTTTAACATCCCTTCCCCTTGCCTTTGGTTTTTTAACCAATGAAATCCAGGCGAATCACCCAATAATCAAAAAATAGCCCTTGGTACAGACACGGGTTTTGTTTGAGAATTGCCAGTAACTATTTGAAATAAAATTAAAAATAAGAAAAGCAGCCTGATGTTAAAAATACTGGCCCGTTTTTTGCTAAAAAATGAACAGAGGAAGGGCCTAACACCACAAAAAATAAAAGTTAAAAAAGAGAGAGCCTCTTCCCGCAACAGGCAGAGTCAATTATTTGACTCTGTCTTTTTTTAAAAAACTGCGGATTGCAATTATACCACCTAACAAAAGGTGTATTATTTGGTATTATTCTGCCCGGAAAGCACATTCAGACTTTTGAGAACAAGCAGGGCAGTATTGAGTTGATTATCGTTTTTCAGCTTTTCCTTTGTACTCTCGTCAACTGTAACCTCGTCCGAAATCAAGTTGCTTTCTTCGATGGTTGGAGGTTGGGTCTTTTCATCGGCCGGCAGTAAATTGCCTCCATTTTCAAGGTGATGACGCAGGTCTTTTTCCCGGAGAAACTCTTTGTGGCTTTTGTCGGCGACTTCTTCCTTGGCAGCGATTTGAGGCACAAGAACATCCGGGGTAATTCCTCTGGCCTGGATGGAGGTACCGCTTGGTGTGTAATAACGGGCGGTAGTCAGCCGCAGCCCGGCACCTTCTTCCATGGGGATGATGGTCTGCACAGAGCCTTTGCCAAAGGATTGGGTGCCAAGGATGAGAGCCCTTTTATGATCTTGAAGTGCGCCGGCCACAATCTCTGAGGCAGAGGCGGTGCCGCTGTTGATTAAAATAATTATGGGAAAATCATATTTCGGTCCACCGCTGTGTGCCGAAAATTCCATATTCTGATCTTTAATCCTTCCCTTGGTAGAGACGATGATGCCTTCATCAAGAAAAATGTCCGCAATCTTTACCGAGGAATCCAGTAGACCCCCAGGGTTATTGCGCAGGTCAAGGACCAAACCCTTCAATCCGTCTTCTTTGTTAAGGTCATCCAAACTGTTTTGGAGATCCTGGGCAGAGTTTCTCTGAAAGTTTGTGATCCTTATATATCCATACCCGGGTTCAAGGACAGAGGAGCGCACTGACTGAATCGGTATCACATCCCTGACAATGATAAACTCCTGCAGATCCGTCCAGCCTTCGCGATGAATTGAAATGGTGACTGCTGAACCCTTTGGCCCACGAAGTTTTTTTACAGCTTCCACAAGGGACATTTCCTTGGTGGATTCACCCTCTATCTTAATGATCCTGTCTCCGGCTTCTATGCCTGCCTTAAAGGCCGGAGTATCCTCTATGGGTGAAACAACGGTGAGCATGTCGTCCTTGACGGTAATTTCAATGCCTATGCCGCTGAAACTGCCTTTGGTTTCAACCTGCAGTTCCTTAAAGTCATCCGGTTTTAAAAAAGAGGAATGGGGGTCCAGGCTGCCCAGCAGCCCTTTGATTGCGCCTTCAATTGTCTCCTGCGTGTCAATGTCATCGACATAATTTTGCTGAACAATGCTCAGGACATTTGAAAACACCTCGAGATTTTTATATGTTTCCTGCATTTCATCAGATGCACCATAGGTCTGATGGGTATTGACTAAGAGCAGGAGAATGATTGCCAGGGGCATATGGATAACTTTCTTAAAACTGTTCATGATGTTTTTGTCCGTAGGGGCCAATTAATATGAATAAATGAGGAATTTCCCGGCCAAAAAGAAATTTCGGTTTTTGCAGCTACGAGTTGTGATGGAGAATCAAACATTTTATCATGCTGCATGCCATCTAACAATATAATATTACAACGGCTAATGTCCAACATCCAATTATGGAAAAAAATAAAGTGGTAAGAAAGGCCGGCTATTGATGCCAGTAATGACAAGTGCTGGAGGACCGCAGCACCGGAAGATCAAACATGCGGCAGCCTCATTGTAAACCTCAGTCGCAGGCCGGATAACATTTTGAATTATCGGACAGGAGTTTACTGAATTTCCAGTGATGAACTCTTAAGGGAAAGCGCATTCTTTTTTAGCCACAACATGGGGTCTTCAGGTTTTGAGCCTTTGCGTATTTCAAAATGCAGGCCTTCACCGTATAAAGGGTCCCCTTCACCGGTCATGCCGATAATTTCACCTGCAGAGACCCTGGCACCTTCCTTTTTATATAAGTCTGCAGCTCTGGAGATGAGGGAGAAATACTGGTCACCATGGTCAATGATCAGGAGGTTGCCATAACCGCGCAGGTAACCGGAATGGATAATTTTACCATCATAGACCGCTTTGATTTCAGAGCCTTTTTTAACCCGGATATCGATGCCATCCGCAATTGTTGATGAATCGAACTTGCCTCTGATTTTTTGCCTGAAATAGGTGATAACTGTTCCCGACACAGGTGGTTCAAGCAACCCTTTCTGGGCCGGGAAGCCTTCCTGGACAACAGGAGGCGCCTGTGCCGATTTTTTATTTTCGGTCTCAGGCTTGCCGGCAGATTGGGCAGCAACAGGCTGGGGTGTTGCTGCTGTCTGCAGCCTCTGCAGGGTTGCGGCCAGATCTGCAGCTGCTTCTTCAATCTCACTAACAGCCTGTTCATAGAGATGCTGCTCCCTGTTAACCTGTTGCAGAAGAAAGTTTTTCTTCTGCATGATACGGGTCAACTCTTTTTCATTTTCTCTCACTTCATCAGCCAGCTTCAGGAGACGCAACTTTTCCTGGGCATATGATTCCCTGGCACGGCCCGACTCCTTTAGCTGTTCTAAATATTGCTGGATGATGTCATGATCATGCTGTACCATGATGCCGAAATACTCCTTGAAATCCAGAATTTCGGGGAGAGACTCAGAAGAGAACAGGACATTCATCATCCCAACTGAACCCATGCGGTAATAGGCTGCCAGCCTTTTTTTAACAATTGCCTGGTGGGCCTGTTTATTTGCCAGGATTTGGCTCAAGTACTCCTGTTTGGCAGATAGAAGTAATTCCTGCTCCTCGGTTTCAGCCTGCAGGGTGGCGAGCATGTTTCTCTGGATCTCCAGTTCCTTTTCAATCTCTTCCAGGTCCCCGAGCAGGGTTCTTTCTTTTTTCTTGGAACCGAGAATTTTTATTTTATGGTCAATTATGCCTTCCTTCAGTTTCCTGATCTTGACATTTTTCTCTATTATTTCCTCTTGTTGCTCCTGGGTGAATCCATTACCGTAAGACTCCTGCAGATTTTCCTGTAAGGTGAATTCCTGGGCATATGCGCGGAGAGTAGTAAGGCCGGTTCCATGAAAACTGCTGCAGAACAGTGATAAGGCGGCCATTGCTGAAAGCGGCAGGCACCTCAAGGGCATTAAAGAATGCCCCTGGAATATGTTGCGAAGGATTTTCATGTCAGATGCGCATGAATTTTCGCATGGACGAAAAACTGCCTCCAATGCAGAGAGTAATACTGGCAGCAATAATTATCCCGATTATCAACGGAGAGAAAAAAGTAAAGTCAACAAGCTGCATGATGCCGGGACCTGTAAAGCGCAACTGGATCCAGCGGTATAAAAAGAACAGGGCGGTCAAACCCAGGGAGGAACCCAGTACTCCCTGTAAAAAACCCTCAATGAGAAAGGGGGTGCGGATATAATTGTTGGTGGCTCCCAAAAGCCGCAGTATTTCCAACTCTGCCTGCCTGGCCACCACTGCCAGCCTAATGGTATAGGCAACCATAAAGGTGGTGGTCATGATGAGAAGAATACCGCTTAAAAATACAATGATCCGTAGAAGTTTTGTGAAGTAGTTAAAGCGTTCAACCCACTCCTGGCCATATTGCACCTTGACAGCCCCGGGCAGGGTGGAAAGGTATTCTGAGAAACGTTGTATCTGGGCCAGGGTGCTGAGGTTTTTTTTGGGATAGATCTCAATCGAAGGGGGCAGAAATGACGGATCCAGGTCATCCAGTACATCGACATCATCCCCAAGTTGTGCCGCCAGACGGTTATATGCGTCAGCCCTGGAGGTAAAACGAATCTCTTCCACGGGGCTGAAATTGGTAATTTTCCTTACAAGCTGCACCTGCATCTCCAGGACAGGCTCCTCCTCTAAGTATATGGTCAGTCTCAGATCATCCCCGAGTTTTTCACCTGTTTTGATCATGTTCATATAAATCAGGAAGAAAAAGGAAAAGATCAGAACCGAAAGGCTTACGGTCAGCAGGGTCATAAACTGCGTCGGCCAGGTTTTCTGAAGGTTGCGGCTTGTCTGTACCGCTATGGTACTGATAAATTTCATGACAGATTATTCAGCGTTAAGGTGGTTCTTCCCTCCTGCGGTAAAAAACGGCCGTTTTGCAGTTCGAGGACGCGATGATCGGCGCCATGATAAATTTTTTCATCGTGTGTGGCGATAATAAGGGTTGCACCTGAAGTATTGCATTCCTCAAACAGCTCCATGACAAGTTTTGTTGTTTTGGAATCCAGATTACCGGTTGGTTCGTCAGCCAGAATAAGGGCCGGCGAATTGGCCACTGCTCTGGCAATGGCTACACGCTGCTGTTCACCGCGGGACAGTCTTCCGGCCAGGGCATCATGCTTATGCTCAAGTTTGAGTTTTTGCAGCAGCTCGATAACTCTTTTCTTTATGCTTCTGAAATTGTGGTATGCAACTTCCATGGCCATGGAGATATTCTGCGCCACTGTTCTGTCAGCCAGGAGCTTGAAATCCTGGTAGGCCATGCCTATCTGCTGCCGCAGTCTGGGTATTTCCTTGTCCTTTATGCGGTTCAGATCCTTGCCGGCCACCTCAACAAAACCCTTGTCCGGATGTTCAATGCCGCAAATCATTTTTAACAGGGTTGTCTTGCCGGCACCACTCATGCCGGTCAAAAAAAGCATTTCACCATAAGGCACGGACAATGAAATATCTTCGAGCGCCACTACATCGGGGGGATAGATCTTAGTTGCCCGGATAATCTCAACTATTGGTTTATTGGCTGGTCTTGCATCCATGTAAAAGAGGGTGAAACTGGAGTTTGCAATGGATCGGGAAAATGAAATTTTGCATACTGTTTTTATCCCGCAAGAAAAATCCTTTAATCTTCCAGGACGTTAGATCAGATCTGCATCAAGTTCTCTATTACGATTACCAAATTCTGTCAAGCCCAATCAAAGTTCTACTTAATGATTTTTGAAAAAATTTCATAGGCTTGTTGGATGACAGCAGAGTCTTCGGCCAGTTCGAGGTATGATTGGCCGCTCAATTCCTGCTGGATCAGCTGGTCACTGCTTGACAGGACCCCTGCCAGGGGCAGATCAGTGCTCTCAGTGGTTTCTTGTATCTTGGCAAACAGTTCATCAGGTAGAGGGTCCGGGGTTCGGTTGACAATAAGATACTTTTCCCTGATTTCAATTTTCAAGGGCTTGGTAAGTTCGGAAATCCTTTTAGCAGTTAGAATCCCCCGGGCTGAAGGATCTGAAATAACCAGCAGAACATCTATGGTGCGCAGATTCATCCTGCTCAAATGTTCCATGCCGGCTTCATTGTCCACCAAGATATAACTGTAGTTATCTGCCAGCTTGTCCATGGTCATGGCAAGGTGCTGGTTGGCAGCACAGTAGCAGCCCGGTCCATCAGGCTGCCCCATGACCAGAAGATCAAATCCTCTAGCTTCAACAAGCGCCTGGTGTACCTTCATTTCCATAAACTGGTCCCTAGTAATATGTGGCGGTATGTCGCCTTTCAGGTCCCGGCGAATCTCTCCCAGAGTGAGTCCGACATCCAGGCCCAGGAGTTCATTCAGATTGGCATTGGCATCTGCATCAACCGCCAGAATGGGTGTAAGGCTGTTATGCAGCATATAATGGATGAGCAGGGCGGAAACTGTCGTTTTCCCGGTGCCGCCTTTTCCT
>Ga0209536_100005960_pt1 | contig 18791 bp, 17 predicted proteins | sample DeeMarSeWOR28_12_FD_187461 | JGI IMG/M metagenome (GOLD analysis project Ga0209536, IMG submission 187461) | Marine sediment microbial communities from White Oak River estuary, North Carolina - WOR-2-8_12 (SPAdes) (version 2) | ecosystem: Environmental > Aquatic > Marine > Intertidal zone >... | reverse complement strand
TGACTGCAGCGCGGGCCGGGCCTGTCGCAGGTAGCGTTGCAGCCAGTGCAACGCCTCCTCGCCGACAGGAACCACGCGCTCCTTGCTGCCCTTGCCGATCAGGCGCACCAGCCCCAGCCGGCTATTGACCTGGTTCAACTGTAATCCGACCAGCTCACTGACGCGCAATCCGGAACTGTACATCAACTCGAGCATGCAGCGATCGCGTAACCCGTAATCGCTGTCAACATCGGGGGCCTGCAATAATCTTTCCACGTCCTGCTCACCCATCGCCTGCGGCAGGCTGCGATGGATCTTCGGCGCACTGATCAACGCGGTTGGATTTTCCTGGCGTTCGCCCTGCCGTAACAGATGGCGGTAAAATTGTTTGAGCGTCGATAGCAGGCGCGCATTGGATCGCGCCGATGAACCGCGATCGAAACGTTCACCGAGGAACTGCTGAATGTCGCCCTGCTCGGCCGTCAACAATTGCCGGTTACGCGGCACAAGCCAGCGCGCAAATTGCACCAGGTCCTGTTGATAGGCATCGAGTGTCAGCCTGGCCAGGCCCTTCTGCGCCCACAGGCTATCGATGAATTGATCGATGACCGGATCGCGAACCCTGTCCTGCTGTTTCGCCATCAATAACCCTTCATCGATAATTGCTGATCATGTTGTTAGCAGACAAAAAAAAGGCACAGCAAGCTGCGCCTTTTTTAATGCTGCCCTGTTCACTTTCGGTCAGCGTTTCTTCTTTGCGGATTTGACTTTCTTGCCAATCGCCGCGTGCACCTTCTTGTCCCAGCTGTGGACAAACTTGGCGATCGCCGCACTGCGTTTGCCGCTCAACAAACTGTGCATCTCGACATGCTTGGCAGCCGCTACGGCCTCGGCCTTCAGTTTTTTAATTTCCTTTTTCAGCTCGCCAATACTGGCCTGCAACGCTTTGACCCTTGCATTAGGGGCCGAGCTGGCAGCAGCCTTTTTGCGCCGCACGGTTTTCTTGGCGGGCGCCTTCGCCGCGGCCTTTTTAACCGCTGCTTTTTTAACTGCTGGACTAGCTGCCTTCTTTTTCGCGGGCGCCTTTTTGGCCGCTGCCTTTTTCACTGCTGCCTTTTTAACTGCTGCCTTTTTGGGTGCCGCCTTTTTGGCCGCCGCTTTTTTGACCGCAGGTCTGGCTGCCTTCTTCACCGCGGGGCGCTTGGCCGTTTTTCTGGCTGCGGGTTTAGCCGCTGTTTTCGCTTTCGGCTCTGAAGCTGCCGTTGTATCTGCTGTCGCCATTATTCAGTCTCCTATTTCAACTGTGGGTGTATTAAAAATAGCCTGTGCAATTATACATAAGTAATGGATTATTTGATACGAATGCACAGACCTTATCCGCGACCTGTATTATAGTTGCCGAATTAAAAAGCGATGGATCTTTTCTGCAGCTTAACCTGCGCACCGAAAATCCGAATTCACATCAAACCAACCAGCGCTCACAGTGAACCACTCATGTCTGACCCGATTTATTCCGATAACCCGCCTGCCAGTTTATTAAAGCAATTGGCAGCGATGATTTACGATAGCCTGCTAATATTCGCGGTCCTTTTTTTTGCCAGCGCCATAGCATTGTTTTTCAACCATGGAGAAGCAATTCGATCGAACCCCTGGTTCAGCCTTTACCTGTTGCTTGTCCTGTTTAGCTATTACGCCTGGTTCTGGCAAAAGTCGGGGCAAACTCTGGGGATGCGCGCCTGGAGAATTCGTATAGTGACCGAGTCGGGTGCCAACCCCGGCTGGGCTGTCTGCTACCTGCGGCTCGCCTGCGCGTTATTGTCGTTGGCGTGTTTCGGGCTGGGTTACCTGTGGCGTCTTTTTCGACCCTATACCTGGCACGACCGCCTCAGCCACACTCGTATCATCAGGCTGGCGCCGCCGAATCAGGCGTAATCGATGATCACCCTTGCCAAACAGCAGGTACATGGCGAGTGCAAAGAAAATCAGATTAGGCGCTAACGTAACTATAAATGTGTGGCTGCCCAGGTACTTGCCGAGCTGGGTCAGCACCTGATCGACGACGAAAAACGACAGGCCAAGCAGAATTCCGATCAACAGGCGCCGCCCCGTGTCGGAGTGTCGCTGCGATCCCATCACGAACGGAAATGACAGCAGCGACATAATGACAATAGTTAACGGGTGAAACATTTTCTTCCAGAAAATCAGGTGCTCGGTAGTTGCCTCGAGTCGATTTTCATCGAGAAATTGCAGATAGGCGTACAGATCACGGCTCGACATCTGTCGCGGCTCGATAAGTATTACCTGCAATAGCTTATGTGACAGATTTCCGGGGTAATCCAGGCGCTCGAGTTGCTGTGCGCTGGCCTCCCCGTCATGCAACAGTGTGCGGCTCACCCCATACAGTTCCCATCCACCCCCCAGCGGTTGCGCGCTCTCGGCCCTGATCAACGCCAGGAGATTCCCCTGTTTATCGAACTGGTAAATCTCGATCCCGCGCGCATATCCATTTGGCAGCAATTCGTTTACGCGTACGACTTTCGCTTCGTCCTTTATCCACAGCCCTTCGCGGATATCAAGGTTACTGGATTGGTCACTACTCAGATTCCTCAGCTTGCGTGCGCTCATTTCGCTATCGGGCAAAACCCAATCGGCCAGCAGGAAGCTCATCACGGCTACTACCAGCGCCGCCTGCAACACTGCACCGAGCATGCGCTTGCGGGTAACGCCCGAAGCCTGCATAGCAATCAATTCACTATTATTTGCCAGCGATCCCAGGCTGATCATGCTGCCGAGCAGGACGGCAAGTGGCACAAACTCGACGATCTTGCCGGGAGTGACTAGCGCCAGGTACTTGAGGATCTGCCATATTCCGTATCCCCCTTCGCCGAGATGGCGAACCTCCCGCAGAAAGATAAAAAACAGGGACAGGCTGACCAGCAGTAACAGAGCGCCAAGGGTACCCAGAAAAATATTGCGTTGAATGTATCTATTGACAATCATGCGCTGACCCGTGTTGACAGCAGACCCCGGTTACGCCGATACAGCAGCGCCAGGGTCAACAGCATAAACAGCAGGTGCACCCACCAGAAATTGATCCACAACGGGATTACCTCGTCATCCATTTTGGCGCGCGTAAAACCAATCAGATTCAGGTACACGATGAACACCAGCAACGCGGCGCCAACCTTGCCGTAACGCCCCTTGCGTGGAGCGATATAGGCGAGTGGCACCGCCAGCAGGGCGAGCACCAGCATCGTCACCGGCACCGCGATACGCCAACGCAGTTCGACTCGATGCTTGAGCTGGTTCGATTTCCACAAATCTTTCAGCGGCATTTGATTGGTGTTTGGCCCGGCGCGTGCCTCCTTTGCTTTCTTTTTTAGCAGGATCCCGTGCTGATCGAAGCTGATATGCTTGATGCGTTTCTCGCCGGCTTTTCCCTCGTAGCGATCACCGGGACCGATAACCAGGAACAGATCACCAGTCGTGTCATCGATTTGCTGTCGACCGGTCTTGCCGTTTTCGATTGACATCGCAGCCTTACCGGTTTCGCTGATGATAACGTCGCGCAGTTCAAGCCCGTCATCGCTAACCGACTCCATGAAAAACACCAGGTCGCCGCTGCCATTGAATTGCCCCGGCTTCATCTGGTGAAACTCGTGCAGATTGGACTCGCGATCTATCACCTCCTGCGCCGCCAGTAACACCTGCGGATTCAGCACCAGGCTGGTGTAAATGCTGAACGACAGGAAGGGTATCAACACCACTAGCACCGGCCGGTAGAAATCACCATAACCGATACCGCAGGCATTCATAACCACGATTTCGTGATCCTTGTACATGCGCCCGAAGGTAAACACGATGCCGAAGAACAGCGCGATCGGCAGCAATATCGACAGCAGGTTGAGTGATTGACCAAGCAGCACCGGCCACAGCGCGCCCCTCGGTACATCGCCATCAGCGATGTCGGCCAGTAACCGACCGAAGGAATTGCTCACCAGAATCACGTACAGCACCAGCATGGTGGCACAGCTGGTTTTTAGAATTTCTCGCGCCAGGTATGTGGTGAGGATACGCATCAATTACGACTAACCGGCTTCAAGTAAAGCATACAAGCCTGGCAGGCACAGGCTTAAAGCACGCTGAATTTTACGCATTACGACTGGTTTTTTTTGGAGCTTCACGTATCTTATCGCGTTATCTACGCCACCAACATCAGGAAAATCATGGAATTCGTACTTAAACACAATACCGCCGAAAAAGCCCGCTGCGCCTGCCAGATCATCTTCGTCACCCAGACACGCAAATTGAGCGCCAGCGGACAACGCGTGGACAAGGCCAACAAGGGCATGTTGAGCGCCATTCTCAAGCGCGGCGACATGGAAGGCAAGAGTGGTCAAACCCTGATGTTGCCATCGACCGGAATCAGCGGCGTGCAGCGCATTCTGCTGGTCGGCTGCGGCAAGGTCGACGAAATGAACGAGCGCGTTTTCGCACGCATCATCAATTCGATCGCCACTGCGCTGGCCGCCAGCGGCGCCCGCGATGCCGAGATCTACCCGGCCGATATCCCCCTGAAAGGGCGCGACCTGGCCTGGAAAGTACGCCATACGGTGTTGCTGCTGAGCAATGGCGAGTATCGTTTCGACAGCATGAAAAGCGGCAAGCAGGAAGCACGCAAGGGTCTGCGCAAACTTGCAGTCAACGTCGACAAGAAGGAGGCCAGCGCGGCCAGCATGGCGATCAGCGAGGGCAGCGCAATCAGCGCCGGTATGAACCTGACGCGCGATCTCGGCAACCTGCCCGCCAATGTCTGCACGCCGACCTATCTCGCGCGGCAGGCTCGTGACCTCGCCAGCGGCAACCGGCGCCTGCGCGTCAATGTACTCGGCGAAGCCGAGATGAAGAAACTGAAGATGGGATCGCTGCTGTCGGTAAGCGCGGGCAGTCGCCAGCCGGCGAAGTTGATCACCATCGAGTATCGTGGCGCTGCCGCCGCCGCACAACCGGTGGTTCTGGTCGGCAAGGGCGTCACCTTCGACACTGGCGGTATCTCGTTGAAACCCGGCCAGGCAATGGATGAAATGAAATTTGACATGTGTGGCGCTGCCTCGGTATTCGGCACGCTGAAAGCGGTTGCGCAGATGGAATTACCGATCAATGTCGTCGGCATAGTTCCCGCCACCGAAAACATGCCCGACGGTAACGCCACCAAACCCGGCGACATCGTCACCAGCATGTCGGGCCAGACCATCGAGATACTGAACACCGATGCCGAGGGTCGCCTGATCCTTTGCGACGCGCTGACCTATGCGGCGAAGTTCAAGCCGAGCTGTGTGATCGATATCGCCACGTTGACCGGAGCCGTCATCGTCGCGCTGGGCAAGGTGCCGTCAGGTGTTATGGGCAACAACCCGGCGTTGATCAGGGACCTGACAAAATCGGGCCAACAGATCGATGACCGCATCTGGGAACTGCCGCTGTGGGACGATTACCAGGATCAGATTAAAAGCAATTTTGCCGACATGGCGAACATCGGCGGGCGCGACGCAGGCACCATTACCGCGGCCTGTTTCCTGTCACGTTTCACCAAGGATTACAAATGGGCGCACCTCGACATCGCCGGCACCGCGTGGAAATCGGGTGACGACAAGGGCGCCACCGGGCGGCCGGTACCGCTGCTGACCCAGTTCATCCTCAACCAGGTAAAACAGGCCGGGTAACAGGGTACGGATCGGCTAATGACACGGATCGATTTCTACCAGCTCGACCCCGCGCGCCACGGTTACGACCAGGTTGTCTGTAAACTCTGCCAGAAGGCCTGGGACAGCCGCCAACTCACCCTGCTGCTGACGCAAAGCGCGGAACAAAGCCGACATCTCGACCAGCGCCTGTGGACATTCGTCGACGACAGTTTCGTGCCGCACGACTGCGAGGAAAACGCCGATTTCGTCACCCCGATCCTGATTCACGACAATCCGAACCCGGCTGGCGAACGCCAACTGCTGATCAATTTATCGGCCAGCGTACCACCATACTTCGCGCAGTTCGAACGCGTCATCGAACTGGTTACCGAGGAAAACAAGGCGCAGGCGCGCGCCAACTACACTTATTACAAGGAGCGTGGCTATCCACTCAAGCATGTCAACCTTTGACCGGGCAATGCACAGGCAAGAGACAAGAATATGAATGACGACGACATACCGCTGCTCGATGATCTTATCGAGAAAGGCATCGAAATTACGCTGTCCGATCTAGGCCTCGACGATGACCCGCCGCTGTTCGTGGAGGACGTGAAGGCCGCGGAACTCCGGTTCGAAGCCGACGATTCGGTCCCGCTGAACTTCGACCCGCTGGCTGCTGCACCGCTTGCTGCCCCTTCTTATTCAAGCCCTCAGGATGTCACAAACCCGGGGGCCGCTGATTTGCTGGCCGACAACCCGGCGCTGGAACAGGCCGTGCGCCGCATTCTCGACGAACACATGGAACTGGCCTGGCAGGAAATTCGTTTCGCCATCCAAAAGCACCTCGACCGCTCCTGATTAACCTGGACACGCGCGCACGGGAAAGGGATAGCGACACCAGCCGATGACTTGATTCGGAGATAGACAATAACTGGTAATCACGGAGTAACTGGCGCACAGGTGAGCCAGGCGCACGAACTCGAAATATCCGGCCAGTCGACAAACCAGCCCCGGATTGGAACAGCCGTCAAGGCGTCAGGCATGGTATATCGGGCCCGGACTGGTCCATAATACCCGCAATATCCGGGAACCGGGCAGGCCCGATGCATTGCGTATCGATCGTGACGCATGGTGGGCCGGGCTCTTTCTGGCAACTACAGCGGAGCGAAACAAGTGATTGCGACACATTTGATAATCGGCGTACTGGTAATTTCGTTATCTGTCGTATTTCACGTCGTCGCGATTATTTTCCTGATTGCACTGATGAAAAGAAGCCACCCGCGATTGGCGCGGTTGCCCAGGACGACGCGCATCGTTGTGACCACGGTGCTCAACGTGTTGGCAGTCATCGGCGTGCACACTGTCGAGGCCTGGAGCTGGGCGTTGCTGTACCTTTACCTGGGCGAATTCAGCAATATGCAGGACGCCCTTTATTATTCCGTGGTAACCGCCACGACCCTCGGCTATGGCGACATCACGCTTTCGCCGGAATGGCGCATTCTAGGTACTTTCGAAGCCATGGGCGGACTGATTCTGTTCGGTGTCAGCACAGCGTTCCTGCTGGAAATGTTGCGCTTCCAGTTCAAGGAAGAAAATAACCCGGCGAATCCTCCCTGAGCCCCCTCCCGTATACCGGCCAGCCCGGGCCGGATGTCGACCGCAGTGGCTATACAGACTTCGACGGGACCCGCGATCAGAGGCCATTTTCGCCATGGCCGAATTGCGCATCTTTACAGGTTCGATGCCTCCTAAGTGGTAACGTGCGATCTTTGGCGCGCGCGCTAAATGCCGGTGAAACAGTGCATTTTTGCGCAGGGGCACGGTATAATCGCGCCCTTTGATTTGCGCCGCCTGCCCGATGGAAAAAACCTACGACCCCCACGCCATAGAAGAAACCTGGTATCAACGCTGGGAAGACGAAGGCTATTTCGCTGCGCAGGGCGACGGCGACCCCTACTGTATCGTCATTCCGCCGCCGAACGTCACCGGCAGCCTGCACATGGGGCACGCGTTCCAGGACACCATCATGGACACGCTGATCCGCTATCACCGCATGAAGGGCGACAACACCCTGTGGCAGCCGGGCACCGACCACGCCGGTATCGCCACGCAGATGGTGGTCGAACGTCAGCTTGCCCAGCAGGGCAGGACCCGCCACGATCTCGGCCGCGATGCGTTTACCGAGCGCGTGTGGCAGTGGAAGGCGGAATCCGGCGGCACCATTACGCGCCAGTTGCGGCGCATGGGCGCCTCGCCAGACTGGTCGCGCGAACGCTTCACCATGGACGAGGGCCTGTCGGCCGCGGTGCAGGAAGTGTTCATCAAGCTCTACGAGGAAGACCTGATCTATCGCGGTAAACGGCTGGTCAACTGGGACCCGGTGCTGCACACCGCGATCTCCGATCTCGAGGTTCTAAACGTCGAGGAAAAAGGCTTTCTCTATCACGTGCGCTACCCGCTGGTGGACGGACCGGTAAATGGCGTGACCCACCTCGAGATCGCCACCACGCGTCCGGAAACCATCCTCGCCGACGGCGCGCTCGCAGTCAGCCCCGGCGACGAACGCTACGCCGATTTCGTCGGCAAGCGCGTGCAGGTGCCGATGACCACGCGCATCATTCCGGTCATCACCGACGAATACGTCGATCCCGAGTTCGGCACCGGCTGCGTGAAGATCACCCCGGCGCACGACTTCAACGATTACGATGTCGGTCAGCGTCACGAAATGGAAGTCATCAACCTGTTCACCATCGACGCGATCATGAACGACAACGCGCCGCCAGCTTATCGTGGCATGGATCGCTTCGCCGCGCGTGACAAGATCGTCGAAGACCTCGAAGCCGCTGGCCTGATGGTCAAGATCGACGAACACGTCTACAAGCGTCCCTACGGCGACCGCTCCGGCGTGGTCATCGAGCCTTATCTGACCGACCAGTGGTTCGTGCGCGCCGAGCCACTCGCCAAACCCTCGATCGCGGCGGTCAAGGAAGGCCGCATCCGCTTCATCCCGGAAAACTGGAGCAAGACTTACTACAACTGGATGGAAGATATCCAGGACTGGTGCATCTCGCGCCAGCTGTGGTGGGGCCATCGCATCCCCGCCTGGTACGACGCCGAGGGTAACTTCTACGTCGCCGCGAACGTCGAGGAAGTGCGCAGCAAATACGGTCTTGCCGACGACCTCGAACTCACCCAGGACGAGGACGTGCTCGACACCTGGTTCTCGTCCGCGCTGTGGCCGTTCAGCACGCTGGGCTGGCCCGATCGCGACGATCCGGCACTGAAAACCTTTTACCCGACCAGCGTGCTGGTCACCGGTTTCGACATCATCTTTTTCTGGGTCGCGCGCATGATCATGTTCGGCCTCAAGTTCATGGACGAAGTGCCCTTCCACGAGGTCTACATCCACGGCCTGGTGCGCGACGCCGACGGCAACAAGATGTCCAAGTCCAAGGGCAACGTGCTCGACCCGCTCGACCTGATCGACGGCATCACGCTCGATGAGTTGCTCGCCAAGCGCACCACCGGGCTGATGCAGCCGGAGATGGCGCCGAGAATCGAGGCGGCCACGCGCAAGCACTTCCCCGACGGCATCCCGGCCTACGGCACCGACGCGTTGCGCTTCACCTTTACCGCGCTCGCCACCACCGGGCGCGACATTCGCTTCGACCTCGGCCGCATCGAGGGTTATCGCAACTTCTGCAACAAGCTGTGGAACGCCACGCGCTACGTATTGCAGAACACCGAGGGCGAAGACTGCAGCGCCGGTCAGCCGACGCTGGCCGACCGCTGGATCAAGACGCGCCTGCAGCAGGTCAGCGCAGACATAGAAACGCACATCAAGGGCTATCGTTTCGACCTGGTGGCGCGCGACCTTTACGAGTTCGTATGGAACGACTACTGCGACTGGTACATCGAGCTGTCCAAGCCCGTGCTCTATTCCGACGGTTTTCCGCCAGAAGCGAAGCGGGCCGCGCGCCACACGCTGATCAACGTGCTCGAGGCGATACTGCGTCTGCTGCACCCGATCATGCCCTATATCACCGAGGAACTGTGGCAGCGAGTCGCCAGCGTGGCCGGCATCGACGCACCCACCATCATGCGCCGCCCCTATCCGCAGGCGGACGCGTTGCAGATCGACCGCGATGCCGTGGATGAACTGGAGTGGGTCAAGGGCTTCGTTATGGGCGTACGCCAGGTCCGCTCGGAGATGGACATCAAGCCGGGTAAGCCGGTGCCGGTGCTGTGTCAGCACGGTAGCGAGCTGGATCGCCAGCGCATCGACGACAACCGCGCGCTGCTGACAACGCTCGCCCGGCTCGAATCCATCACCTGGCTCGACGCCGATGCCGAGGCGCCGCAGGCGGCAACCTCGCTGGTCGGCGAAATGCGCCAGTTGATTCCGCTGGCCGGCCTGATCGACAAGGACGCGGAGAAGGCACGCCTGCAAAAGAATATCCACAAACACGAACAGGATAGCGCCCGCATCAGCGCCAAGCTCGGCAATGAAAATTTCGTGGCGCGTGCACCGCAGGAAGTGGTCGACAAGGAAAAGGCCAAACTGGCGGACAACGAATCGGCACTCGCCAGCCTGCGCGCGCAACTGCAACGCATCGAAACAATTTAGCCTTATCCACCTCTCCGCCCGGCGCGCAACCGTTTGCGCGCCGGGTCGTACTGACTTGAACTATTTGTATCCCTGCGGTTCAAAACTGCTAACCAACAATCCATAAAATACCTGAGGAGTCATACTATGGGGTTAATCGAGAACCTGGTGGTACCCGTGCGCAGCGCGAACGAGCTTTTGTCGCGGCTGCAATCGCCATTGCTGTTGTTCCTGCGCGTCTACGTCGCATGGGTCTTTCTCAAATCCGGCATGCACAAGATCGGCGACTGGGAAACGACGCTGGTGCTGTTCGAATACGAATATGCCGTGCCGCTGCTGAACTTCGAACTCGCGGCCTATCTCGCCACCTTCGCTGAACTGGTGTTTCCGCTGTTCCTGATCGCCGGGTTCGGCACGCGTTTTTTCGCGCTGGCGCTGACCCTGGTGAACATCATGGCGGTCGTCTCTTATTACGCGACGCTGGCCAAGGGTGCCGGGCTGGTATGGCACTTCCTATATGGTTCGATGCTGCTCACCAACCTGGTTTACGGCGGCGGCTTCTTCTCCGTCGATCACTGGCTAAAAACAAAGTTTGGCGATTCCTGACCTGCGGATATCCATTCAATTGGACAGGCTCAGCCGGGCGTGGAGCCTCCGGCGGGCACGAGTTGCAAGACGCTGTGGATATCAGTGGGAAGTACGGTTTGCCACAGGTACCGCAATTATCAGAGGCTAGTCGCCGGATTCCACTCGGCTGATAGTACCGGGTCTGCGCCGCATTTCAGGGCGACCGCGGGATTTCCTCAAATAGCGGGATAAGGCTTCAACGCCCGCGAGATCGACGGAAAGGCTGAGTACCACTGTTGATAGCTGCGATTCCACGCGCGCACCAGTTTCTTGCGCGCGAGCCGGGCACTGTAACTTGCCAGCGGCACAAGGTGATGGTGACCAATACCATCGATGACGACCAGGCGGTATTCATCGTAGCCTAACCGCCTGACCAGTATATTGGTCGGATTCAGATCGTAAAATACGACCCATTGATCGTACAGTTCCTGCTTCAGGCACTCTATCTTCTCGACTACCCAGGCATTGAATTCACGATCGTTTTGCGCGAGGTAATGATGCAGCGAGCGCGAGATGCGAGCATCGTCGTCGAGCACCAGGTCGAACATGGCCCCACGTCCCAGGCTGGTTTCGACCATACCGCGATATGGTGCCAGGTGGCTGAAGCCCACGCCGCGATGCTGCAGGCTTCGATAATAGTGCAGTTCGCGCCAGAATTTTCCAGCGCGGGTACCGGGATGAAGTACCTTGATGCATCGCCGTTCGTCGGTGGGGTGCCGAAAGCATTTACGGTCGGTGCCTTCGGCCATGAACAACTGTGGCGGCAGTGACAGCTTTTCGCTCATCTTGACGTCGCGCAGGGTCGTACAAAGGGGACGCAGTTCATCCCTGAACTGCTTTCCTTGCAAGAGGATTTGCCGCTTAATCTGCCTGGCGGCGCAGAAAGGCAGGAATCTCGAGATATTCCAGGCTTTCCTTGTCTCCCGGCATTTCGATGCTGTCGCCGACGATCTTCTTGCGAATCGCGGTCGGACGTTCCAGCTTCTTGTAATCGACCTCTCCATTGCTTTCCGGCTTGATCGCGGCCAGCGGTGCTTCCGCCAGCAGCTTGTCCTTGCCGAGCCCGGTGGCCACCATGGTGACGCGCAGTTCGCCGTCGGTCATGCTGGAGTCGATAACCGTGCCGACCACGACGTTGGCATCGGGCGACGCCAGTTCGGTGATCGCGGTGCCGACATCGTCCAGCTCACCGATTGACAGGTCGAGACCCGCGGTAACGTTGACCAGGATGCCCTGTGCGCCGGAAATATTGATGTCCTCGAGCAACGGTGACGAAATTGCCGCCATGGCGGCTTCCCTGGCGCGATTTTCACCGGTCGCGGTGCCGGTACCCATCATCGCCATGCCCATTTCCGACATTACGGTGCGCACGTCGGCGAAATCGACGTTGATCAGGCCGGGGCAGGTAATCAGTTCGGCGATGCCCTGCACCGCTCCGCGCAACACGTCATTGGCTTTCTCGAACACTTCGAGCAACGAGGTATCCTTGCCGAGCACCGGCATCAGCTTGTCGTTCGGAATGGTGATCAGCGAATCGACCACGTTGGCCAATTCCTTGATCCCCTGTTCCGCCTGCGACATGCGCTTGCTGCGCTCGAAACCGAACGGCTTGGTGACCACGGCAACCGTCAGAATGCCCATTTCTTTCGCGATCTGCGCGATCACCGGAGCCGCACCTGTACCGGTACCGCCACCCATGCCGGCAGTGACGAACAGCATGTTGGAGCCCTCGATGGCCTCCTGGATACGCTCACGATCTTCCAGCGCCGCCTGGCGCCCAATACCCGGGTCTGCACCCGCGCCCAGCCCCTTGGTGATACCGGCGCCGATCTGCATGGTGGTGCGCAAATCCATTTTCTTGAGCGCCTGTACGTCGGTGTTGACGCAGATGTATTCGACGCCTTCGATACCCGCCGAAACCATGTGCTGTACGGCGTTGCCGCCACCTCCACCGACACCGATGACCTTGATTACCGGGTCTTTGGTGTGTGAATCCATCAGTTCAAACATTTGAATGTCTCCTCTTGCATAAATTAAAAATTACCCTGAAACCAGCTTTTCATTCTCGCCAGAAGGCCGGCTTCATTGCGTGCGTCCAGGTGGTGACCGGACAAGCCAGACTGCTGCCTGTTTCCAAACAGCAACAATCCGACACCTGTGGCATGAATCGGATTACGGATCACGTCGACCAGCCCCGATACATACTGTGGATAGCCTAGCCGCACCGGCATGTGGAAGATCTCTTCCGCCAGTTCGATTACGCCTTCCATTTTCGAGCTGCCGCCGGTCAACACGACCCCGGCGGCACAAATTTCTTCAAAGCCGCTGCGGCGCAGTTCCGCCTGCACCAGGCTCAGCAATTCCTCGTAACGCGGCTCCACGACCTCGGCCAGCGTCTGTCGCCCAAGGCGCCGCGGTTCGCGGTCGCCAACGCTCGGCACTTCGATGGTTTCGTCATCCGCGGCAAGCTGGCGCAGCGCGCAGGCATAGCGGATCTTCAGATCGTTGGCGCACTGGGTCGGGGTGCGCAGCGCGACGGCGATGTCGTTAGTCACCTGATCGCCGGCGATCGGGATGACCGCGGTGTGACGAATCGCGCCATCGGAGAACACCGCGATGTCGGTGGTGCCGCCGCCGATGTCCACCAGGCAAACACCCAGCTCTTTTTCGTCGTCGGTGAGCACCGAACTTGCGGACGCCAGCTGCTCGAGAATGACGTCGTCGACTTCGAGCCCGCAGCGGCGCACGCACTTGATGATGTTTTGCGCCGCACTCACGGCCCCGGTCACCAGGTGCACCTTGGCCTCGAGGCGCACGCCCGACATGCTGATCGGGTCGCGAATACCTTCCGAGCTATCGATGATGAATTCCTGCGGCAGCACGTGCAGAATGCGCTGGTCGGCCGGTATCGCGACCGCCTTGGCGGCCTCGATCACGCGCGCGACATCGGCCGCGGTCACTTCCTTTTCCTTGATAGCGACGATGCCGTGCGAATTGATGCTGCGTATGTGGCTGCCGGCAATCCCCGCATAGACCGAACGGATCTGGCAGCCCGCCATCAATTCCGCCTCTTCCACCGCACGCTGGATAGACTGCACCGTGGATTCGATATTCACCACCACGCCCTTTTTCAATCCACGCGAGGGCTGGGTACCGATGCCGATAATCTCGATATCGCCCTCGACGGTGACTTCACCGACGATGGCGACCACCTTGGAGGTGCCGATATCGAGCCCGACGATCAGGTTTGGGGACGTCTTTTTAGACATTACTGTTACTCCAGATTGACGCCTTGTCGTTCGCCTGCAGCACTTCCTGCTTCCATGCCACGGCGAAACCATTGCTGTAGCGCAGATCCAGTCGCTCGATCTGTTCGCGCCGTGGCAGTATCTGCCGCAGGTAAATATTCGCCAGACGATCGATCTTATGGTCGATGTCGTCGCGCCCGAGCTTGATCTGCAGGCCGTTGATCAGTTCGATGTCGAAGGCGCCGCGGCTGTCGACCTGCAGCCGCACCAGGCGTTCGTCGACCGCTGCGAAACGTGTCTGCAGGCGCTCGAACTGACGCAACACCCAGTCCGGCGAATGGCTGGCGGCATGCACCAGCGGCAGATGTGCGAAGGCGCTGCTGTCGGCCGGGTACACCCGCGCCGAGTCGCTCAACAGGTGATCGTCGTCCCAGCGCGCCACCGGTTTCTTTTCAAGGATGGCGACGCGAATCTTGTCCGGCCAGATCCGGCGTATCGACACCGATTCGGTCCATGCCATGTCCTGCAGCGATTGCTGCAGCTGCAGGATATCGAGCGAGAAGAATCCCTGCCCGATGTAGGCCTGCAAAGTCGACTCCACTTCGCGCTGGTCGAGATTGTCGAAACTGGCCTGCAGCTGAATACTGCGCACCGGCAGCAGCTGCTCCATCTGCGACAGGTAATGTCCCGCCAGCAGCAGCGGCAACAGCAACAGGCTCCAGTTCCAGGATTTGCGCCAGCGCAGTGACAGCGTCGGCTGCACCTTCACCTTGCGCTTTGCCTGGATATTGCCCTTCTTACGCCACTTGAACATGATCGTCCTCTACCGTTAAGGTCGCCGCCAGGATGCCGACCACCAGCTCCGGCATTTCAAGGCCAGCGGCGCGCGCGGCCATCGGAATCAGGCTGTGGTCGGTCATACCGGGGACCGTGTTTACTTCGATGATCCAGGGTTGCTGGTCGCGATCGATCATCAGGTCGACGCGACCCCAGCCGCACACCCCGGTGGCGGCAATGGTTTGCCGCACCAGCGCGTTGACCTCGCTCACCTGGGCCGCACCGAGGCCGCTGGGGCAGGTGTAAACGGTGTCGTCAGCCAGGTACTTGGCCTGGTAATCGTAGAATTCGTTCGGCGTTTCGAGCTTGATCAGCGGCAGTATCTGCTCACCGATAAAACCGGCGGTGTACTCGTCGCCGTCGACGAAGCGTTCCGCCATCACCGCTCCGTATACCTTCGCCGCCTTCCACGCCGGGTAGAGCTCGCTCGCCTGGTGTACCGGCGCGGTACCGATGCTCGAACCCTCCAGCACTGGCTTGACGAACACCGGCAAATCGAATTCGGCGAGCAGACGCTCGCAGTCGTCTTCGCTGTGCAGCTCGAAAAAATCAGGCGTCGGCACACCGCTCTGGCGAATCACCTTCTTGGTCAACACCTTGTCCATGGTCAACGCCGACGCGCACACGCCGCTGCCGGTGCAGGGGATGCCGAGAAAATCGAGCACCGCACGCACTCGACCATCTTCGCCGCCACGACCGTGCAACAGGTTGAACGCCCTGTCGACCCGGAGTTCGGTGAGCTGATGGAATATATGACCGTGCAGATCAACGGCGATCGCGTCCACACCGGCGGCAAGCAGCGCCTGGTGCACCGCGTGTCCGCTTTTCAGCGACACTTCGCGCTCGGCGGACTCGCCGCCCATCAACACCGCCACGCGACCGCAACGCTGCGCGGTGCCGGCTGCAGGTCTCGCAAGTTGCTCGATCATAACGCCTCCCCGACGATGCGCACTTCGGTTTCCAGCTGCACATCAAATTTTGCCGCCACCGTGGCGCGAATGTGCTCGATCAGGGCCTCTACATCGGCGGCGCGCGTGTCGGCGTCGCTGATGATGAAATTGGCGTGCTTGGCCGATACCCGCGCGCTACCGAGGTGATAACCCTTGAGACCCGCCGCCTCGATCAACTGTGCAGCGTGTCCGCCGGGCGGATTCTTGAACACCGAACCGCAGGACGGCTCACCGATCGGCTGGGTGGCGTTGCGTTGACGCAACAACTGGCGAATGTTCGACTCCTCGGCGTCGCCGCGTGCGGCAAAGCGGAACAGGGCCGCGGCGAACCATTCCTCGCGCGGCAGGCGCACATGCCGGTAGCCGACCTCGAATTCGTCGGGATTGCGTTGCTGCAGGGTGCCCGCGCGATCGATCATGATCAACTGCTCTACCGCGGCCCAGGTTTCACCACCGAAGGCGCCGGCGTTCATCGCCAGCGCGCCACCGACGGTTCCGGGAATTCCGGCGAAGAAATCGGCGCCGGCCAGGCCCTTCTTCTGGCAAAACTTGGCGAGCCGCGCGCAACTGCTGCCGCACTCGACGTAGAGGGCGCCGTCCAGCTGCAGCTCGATCCGCTTGAGCGCGTTCAAAGGCGCGATCACCTGGCCGCGAAAGCCGCCGTCGCGCACCAGCAGGTTACTGCCGAGACCCACCCAGAGAACTTCGGTGCCGGCGTCGAGCTGCGCCAGGAATTGCTGCAGGTCGGCGAGGTCCGCGGGCACGTAGTAAGCATCGGCGGGACCGCCCAGGCGCCAGCTGGTATGTTTCGCCATGGGTTCGTTGCGCAGCAATTTGCCGCGCAACGCCAGCTTGCTACTGGTCGCGTTCATGCGCCCTCCCCGACCGGCCGATGCCGCGCCAGGAACTCGGCGGCCCAGGCGCCGATGCTGCCGGCGCCGAGGGTGACGAAGATATCGCCATCCTGCAATACGGTTTCCACCACGTCATCGAGGCCGGCCAGGTCCTCGACGAACACCGGATCGACCTTGCCACGCGCGCGGATGGAACGCGCCAGCGCGCGCCCGTCGGCGCCCTTGATGTAACTCTCACCGGCCGGGTAGACTTCGAGCAGGATTAATTGATCCACGTCCGCCAGCACCTGGGTGAAATCCTCGAACAGATCGCGCGTGCGCGTGTAGCGATGCGGCTGAAACAGTACCGCCAGGCGATGCTTCGGCCACGCGGCGCGGATTCCGGCCAGCGTCGCGGCAATCTCGGCGGGGTGATGGCCGTAATCGTCGATGTGCATGATGCGGCCATTGGCGACCTGCAGGTTTTCGCTGATCTGGCAGCGCCGCCCGATGCCGGAAAATTCGGACAGGGCCGCGCTGATCGCGTCGCGCTCTACGCCGAGTTCCCAGGCGATGCTGATCGCCGCGGTGGCGTTCAGCACGTTGTGCCTGCCCGGCAGGTTGAGTTCGATGTCGAGCTTTTCCGCGCTATCCGGCAAGGTGACGCTGAACGACGTGCGTGCGCCGTGGGCGACGATGTCGGTGACGCGTACGTCGGCATCCTCGGCTTCGCCGTAGGTCAGCATCGGCCTGCCCAGGTCTTCCATTACCTCGCGCACCACCGCATCATCGATGCACAGCACCGCGAGCCCGTAGAAGGGCAGATGGTGCAGAAACTCGACGAAGGTCGCCTTGAGGCGCTCGAAATCCCCCTCGTAGGTCGACAGGTGATCGCGGTCGATGTTGGTGACGATCGCCATCATCGGCTGCAAATACAGAAACGACGCGTCGCTCTCGTCCGCCTCGGCGACCAGGTAGTCGCTCAAGCCCAGCGCCGCGTGACTGCCCGAGCTGATCAACTGGCCACCGATGACATAGGTCGGATCGATATCGCCACGCGCCAGCACGCTCGCCACCAGGCTGGTGGTGGTGGTCTTGCCGTGCGTGCCGGCAACCGCGATGCCGCGGCGGAAACGCATCAACTCGGCCAGCATCTCGGCGCGCCGCACCACCGGAATGCGCCGCGCGCGCGCGTACTCGATTTCGGGATTGTCTTCGTCGATAGCCGTCGATATCACCACCACGTGTGCATCCGCCACGTTGTCACGCCGATGGCCGATGGTCACCTCGATACCGAGGGCGCGCAGGTGCCGCACCATCGCGCTTTCACTGATGTCCGAGCCACTGATGCGGTAGCCCAGGTTGTGGAAGACCTCGGCGATGCCGCTCATCCCGGCGCCGCCGATACCGATGAAGTGAATGTTGCGGATACGGCGCATGAAATGCTTCGAACTAACCGTCATCGGTCCGCCCCCGCGACTATGTCCGAGGCCAGCCGCTCGGCGGCATCGGCCTGGAACTGGGCGCGCGCATTCAGCGCCATCTCCACCAGGCGCGCGCGATTTTGCTGAAAGAAGCGGATCTTGAGCGCCAGACTCTCGGGGCTCAACTCATCTTCCGGCAACAGCTGCGCCGCGTCCTGCTGTTGCAGGAACAGGGCATTGTAATACTGGTGATTGTCGACCGCGTAAGGGAACGGGATCAGCAATGACGGCAGGCCGGCAGCGCCCAGTTCGGCTATGGTCAGCGCACCGGCGCGGCACACCACCAGGTCCGCCCAGGCGAAGGCGCCGGGCATGTCGTCAATGAAACTGACAATCTCGGCGTCGACGCGCGCATCCGCATAATGCTTGCGGCAGTCCTCGAGGTGTCGCTCACCGCACTGGTGCCAGACCCGCGGCCGCTGCTCCCGCTCGAGGCAGGCCAGCGCCTGCGGCACGATCCGGTTCAGCGCGGCGGCGCCGAGGCTGCCGCCGATCACCAGCAGCTGCAGGGGCGAGTCGAGACGCGCCTGCAGGCGGTGTGCC
>Ga0209536_100005959_pt1 | contig 18793 bp, 14 predicted proteins | sample DeeMarSeWOR28_12_FD_187461 | JGI IMG/M metagenome (GOLD analysis project Ga0209536, IMG submission 187461) | Marine sediment microbial communities from White Oak River estuary, North Carolina - WOR-2-8_12 (SPAdes) (version 2) | ecosystem: Environmental > Aquatic > Marine > Intertidal zone >... | reverse complement strand
CCTGGGAAGAGGATGCTCATACAGATGTGATACTCATGTATGTAGAAGGCATGCCAAATGGACAGGAGTTTATCAATGTTGCCCGAAAAGTTACCAAGAAAAAACCAATTGTTGCGATAAAATCTGGTGTCACCCAATCTGGTTCCAGAGCTGTGTCATCCCACACTGGCTCACTAGCGGGTTCCGAACAAGCCTACCAGGCAGCCTTCCTACAAGCAGGTGTCTTACGGGCTACATCAATGGAATCACTATTTGATGTAGCACTCGCTCTTGGCTATCAACCTCCCCTCAAGGGTGATCGGATCGCCATCATTACCAATGCTGGCGGGCCAGGTATCTTGGCTACAGATGCATTGGAACGAAGCGGACTGTCACTTTCAAGGTTTGAATTAGAAACAATCAGGACTTTAGAAGAACAACTCCCAGACGCTGCCAGCGCTGCAAATCCAGTCGATGTTCTAGGAGATGCCCGAGCTGATCGATATAGCTTCGCACTTGATACGGTATCGAATGACCCAAATGTGGACGGTTTACTAATTGTTTTAACACCTCAGGCTATGACCGAGATTAATGCGACCGCCCATGAGGTGGGCGAGATTGCCCAAAAAACGGATAAGCCTATCTTGGCATGTTTTATGGGTGAAGCCGTAGTTCAATCTGGTATTGCCGTCCTACAGGATTATGGGGTTCCGAACTACCCGTTCCCAGAACGTGCTGCCCAATCCTTCAAAGCGATGGCTGAATACAGGGAAGTTCGAAAACGCTCATCTCCAGAATTTGTACATTATGAGGTTGATAAAACTTCTGTTCGTAGCATTATCGAGGAAGTGTTATCAGAAGGTCGAGTGACTATTGGAGACTTTGAAGCCAGGGCAATCCTGACCGCTTATGGCATGAAAATCCCACAATCTGAGTTAGCGGCGACTCCAGAAGAAGCTATCGAAATTGCCAGAAAAATTGGATATCCAGTCGTACTCAAGATAGCATCACCTGACATTTTACACAAAACAGATATTGGAGGCGTGAAAGTAAACTTAGCTAACCAGGAGGAAGTTCGAGATGCTTACGAGTTGATGGTTTACCGTGCACAAAGATACATTCCAGAAGCGCGAATTTGGGGTTGTCTGGTTCAAGAAATGGTTCCATCAGGTGGAATTGAAGTTTTAATTGGCATGAACAGGTATCCTCAATTCGGGCCGCTGGTGACTTTTGGGCTAGGTGGTATATATGTAGAGACCCTCAAGGATGTCACATTTCGTGTGGCACCATTTTCTCGCCAAGAAGCACAAGAGATGCTTTCAGAAATTCGCGCTCATGCATTACTGGATGGAGTACGCGGGCAACCTGAAGTGGATAAAGACGCAATAGTAGCTGTATTATTGCGAATAGGTCAGCTTGTCCAAGATTTCCCGCAAATCCTTGAATTGGATATCAATCCTCTCATGGTATATCCCCGTTCTCAAGGCGCAATTGCTATAGACATGCGATTGGTTTTGACAAACGAATCTGAGTGATACGAAAAGAATGACCTGCCAAAAATAGATAAATTATTATTGATCAGATAACATTGGAGATACAGAATGAAATCATTATATATTACATCCATTGAACGATATTCCGGCAAGACTGCTACTTGTCTTGCACTGGGTCGACAATTTCAAGCGGAAGGGCTGAAGGTTGGTTATCTCAAACCATTAAGTTTGCAACCCTGGAGAATTGCAGGAAAGATAGCTGATGAAGATGCTGTTTTCGTGAAAGAAATCTTAGGATTACCTGAGGAACCTTGGGAATTATCACCTGTTGTGATTACCTCAGAGTTTCTGAAAATGCATTTAAGGGGTGAGACCAATGAGAACCTGATGGATAAGGTGAAGAAAGCTTTCAATGATTCTTGTAAAGAAAGAGATATGTTGATTTTAGAAGGTGGCGGAAGTTTACGAGAAGGATATGTTGTCGGTCTGGCTACGACCTTCGTGGCTCAGGAAATCGGCAGCGAAGTATTAGCGCTGGTTAAATACCGCTCAGATATTCGCCTCTTAGATGATGCTTTAACCGCACAAACCCGTTTAGGTGATTTATTAACCGGTGTAATTATCAACCGCGTTCCAGAAAAAGCAGCTGATTTTGTATCCGATCTCGCTGTTCCATTCCTTGAAAACCAAGGGATCCAGGTTTATGGTGTAATCCCTGAAATTCCTCGACTTGCAGCATTGACAGTTGCAGAACTGATTGAAGTTCTTGATGCGAAAGTTCTTACTGAAACGATCAACGAGGATGCTTTTATTGAATCTCTCACAGTTGGAGCGATGACAGCAGATGCAGCTTTGACCCGCTTCAGAAAACAAGTAAATAAAGCTGTGATTACCGGTGGAGACCGTACAGATATTCAACTAGCGGCATTGGAGACTTCTACCACCTGTCTGGTATTGACGGGCAACCTGCATCCGAGCCCGTTAATTGTCAAACAAGCGGATGAGTTTGGTGTGCCTGTACTTCTAGTGCCAACCAATACGATGGAGACTGTAAACTCGATTGAAGAAATTTTCGGTAAAACTCGCTTAGGTCAACCTGCAAAATTAGCAAGATTCCAAGAATTGATATCCGCACATGTGGATATGGAAAAACTTTATTCAGCTCTAACGATTAACTGATCGGAACCTGGAGTTCATTATGGATGTATCTACTGCGATTCAGACGAAACGCGCTGTTCGTCAATTCGAAGATAAACCTCTCCCGAAAGAAGCAGTTCACGACATTCTTAACGCCGGGCGCCGCGCTCAATCCGCGAAGAACATGCAACCCTGGCATTTCATAGCAATTCAGGATCAAGATAGATTGGTCGCCCTCTCGAAACTTGGACACTATGCCGGTCATTTAGCCGGAGCAACGCTCGGTATTGCGATTATTACACCTCCAATTGAGCAACGTTTCAGCGTAATGTTCGATGCCGGGCAATCCGCAGCCTACATGCAACTGGCAGCCTGGGAACTGGGGATAGGATCATGTCTTGCGACCATTTATGAACCAGATAAAGCTCGTGAACTACTAAAATTTCCCGAGAACTTCCACTTAAATATTGCTATCTCATTTGGTTTTCCCAGCAATCCTAGAGATATCACCAGAAAACCTGAATCAGGTGGTCGCAGAACCTGGGATGAGGTTGTCCATTGGGAAGAATGGTGAGGAGATAAATCGAGGAATCTGCTAAATCCAATGAAAGCCTTTTACAGCGATTTGTTCGAATTCCCCCTTCCAGTAGGCCACCGTTTTCCAATCCGGAAATATGCTCTGCTCAGGAGAAGACTGACCGAAGAATGTATTCTCGCTCCTGAAGATCTATATATCCCCAAGGCTGCAAGAGACGCTGAAATCCTATTTGTTCATTCACCTGATTATCTCCACAAAGTAAATTCCGGCAAACTGACCGATAAAGAAATCAGACGCCTTGGCCTTCCATGGTCACCACAATTAGTAGAACGTGCTAAAAGATCGACAGGTGGCACCATCGAGGCTTGTAGATCTGCCTTGAAAGATAGCATTGCAATTAATTTATCGGGTGGAACTCACCACGCGTTCCCTGGTCATGCTGAAGGTTTTTGTTTATTTAATGATGTTGCCATTGCAGTCCGAGTTCTTCAATTTGAAAAATTGCTCAAACGGATTGTAATCATTGATTGTGATGTCCATCAGGGAAATGGTACCGCTTCGATATTTGCTGGTGATTCAACTGTTTTCACCTTCTCTATCCACGGAGAAAAAAATTTCCCCCTGATGAAAGAAAGAAGTGACTTAGATATCGCTCTTCCAGACAACACAGACGATGAAACTTATCTGCAGGCGCTTGAGGTAGGCCTCCAGCAGGCAATCGGTTCAACTCACGCTGAGATGGCTATTTATGTCTCTGGTGCAGACGCATACGATGGAGATCAACTCGGTAGACTATCAATCTCAAAAGCTGGTCTTAAGCAACGCGATCTTATCGTATTCGATCAGTGTTATAACGCAGGATTGCCAATTGCTACGGTTATGGCAGGCGGTTATGCTAGAAATTTAGATGATATTGTTGATATCCACCTACAAACGATCAAATGTGGGATTCAAGTTTACAATTTATCAGAAATCACCAAAACGATCACCCAGGCTTGAGTTCTGATATCAAAAAAACGAACCCTGGAAGTTGCGAAACTTCAGATTTTTCTTTTTCCAACCAGCCGTTCATTTTAGAACAACCATAAAAAAATTATCCCAAGGTTAAAATCATGGTGAAATACAATGACAAACTTAGTCAATATATCACTGAATTATTCGCAGCACAGGATGAGATTTTGCAATATGTAATACAGGACACCCCTAAGAAAGGTTTACCAGCAATCGGTATACAACCTGAGGAGGGGCGATTTCTCCAATTCCTAGTCCGGATATGTAATACCAAGAAGGCCTTAGAGATTGGCACTCTTGGAGGCTTCAGCGGAATATGGATTGCTAGAGGGCTATCCCCTGGGGGCAAATTAATTACATTAGAGAAGGATACCAGGCATGCTGAGATCGCACAGGAGCATTTTAATTCAACAGGAGTAAATGATAAAGTTATGATCAGGGTTGGAGAAGCTCAGTTGTTATTAGCTAATCTTGTTGATGAAGGTCCATTTGATTTTGTTTTTATCGATATGAACAAATCGAGTTACAACGACTATTTTGCTTGGTGAATTCATAATACTCGCCAAGGAGGTGTGATTGCTGCACATAATGCTTTTCATGGATTTAGCAGCAGTGGTGGATATATAAATGACCAAATTTCTCAAGCGATTCTCACCCTGAATCGAATAATATCATCCGACCCGCGCCTTATCAGCACAATCTTCCCAGCCGGTGATGGAACATTGGTTTCAGTTAGGGTTACCTAAGAAATTGATTGAAACTCCTTATCTATTTATCCGTATACTAGATTAGAGACAAAGAGGAAAATAATGAATAACAACAAGAAGCTGCGACGTTCAAGGACAAATAGAGTCATTTTCGGTGTATGTGGTGGTCTAGGAGAGTTTTTTGGTATCAGCCCTTTCTGGTTTAGACTTTTTTTCCTGTTCGCTCTGATACCAGGTGGTGTTCCAGGATTGTTAATTTATCTGCTTTGTTGGATCATCATTCCTAGAGAGGAATAGTGTTAATAAATCACACTATTTCTCGATCAGACTCAGCGAATGCGATTCTTTTGCTCAAAGCTGGATGAGAATACAATAAAAATTCAACCCAGGGCTCTGGATCTGCTTCTGCAAGATTTTGGTTTGCCAGCCTTTTTAAGGCCGCAGCGTATGCTGCTCCCTTGCCAGTGATATCGATCGCATATGCATCTGCTAGGCGCTCTCTCCAACGAGAGTATGCATTCCCAAGAGGCATCGTTATCAATCCATACGCGCCCATAACCAATATAAATAATGGCATTGCTGCTATATCCGATGATCCATTAAACCCTAAGGTATCAGTTCCCCATGCTAGCGCTAGATACGCAAGATACAACCCTATAAGTGTTATTAAACTCTCAACAAGGATACTAATCGGAATATCCTTATGGACATGATGTCCTAATTCATGAGCTAGAACTGTTTCGATCTCATCCGTTGTGAATTCATCAATTAGGGTATCTCCAAGTATGATACGGCGAGTGTTCCCTAAGCCAGCTAGACCAGCATTAGCAGCGGTCGTCCTCCGGCTCATATCGAATTTAAATACTCCCTTGACATCGGTATTGGCGCGATTCGCTAAATTCATCAACCGCTCCACAAGCTCTTCATGCTCGTCATCGAGGGGATTGAACTTATAAAATATTGGAAAGAGAATGATTGGTGCTAAATTCGCGAGAATAACATTGAAGAGCAATAATACGAGCGCCACCCAGATCCACCAAGTCTCTGGGACATAACGCATAAGAGCATAAATAATCTCAATTATCATACCTCCTAATAATAAACCAATCCCTAACCCTTTGACTTGATCGCTGATCCAACCTTTCAATGTTTGGGTGGAAAGTCCATATCTGTGAGGTAACACAAATCCTGAATAATATGATATGGGTAAACTAATCAATATATAACAACCACCAAAAACCAAAGCAAAAACTGCTACCAGAATCCAATCATTGCTTGTGATTGATAAGATATTATCTTTCAACATCGAAGACCATCCGAAAACCAGCCAAAAGACAGCATAAAGTCCACCGATCAAAAGTTCGAAAAGCATTAAGCGGCGTCGGATGCGAGCGTATTCTTTTGCCTGACTTTGACGTTCAGGATCAAGTGCAATATCAGCATTAGACATAATTACATGACCTCCTCACCATCAATTTGGTATTTAATTTTTCATCTTTCTAATGTCTTCTGCTGGATGACCAATCAGTGTAACAATCTCAGCAGCGGTTTCCTCAATCGGTTTGGTAGTGACATCTACCAAAGGCCAATCGGATCGCCGTTCGAATAATTCGTATGCGTATGTTAATTCTTTTCGAATATGTTCAAGATCAGCATATCCCAATAATGTTGTCTTCATACGAGATACCCTAACTTTGCGTAAATCCGACAATCGGTTAGGCTGGATGACCAAGCACACAACTCGGTGGCGCGGTAAACTGAACAGAATTTCTGGAGGATCTACGCCAAGAACAATTGGAACATTTGCTACCCTCCAACCCCGATATGCAAGATAAAAACTAAGTGGTGTTTTGGATGTCCTCGAGACTCCAACAAGAACAATCTCCGCTGCTAACAAATCCTGTACATTACGGCCATCGTCGTGCCTTACAGTGAAATCCATTGCGTCAATCCGGTCCATATAGCTTGAATCAAATGGACTATACAAACCAGGTTCAGCTCTTGGTGGAGTTGCTAAAAGCTCGGAAAGACGTGCTAAGAGTGGACCCATCAAATCAATTGTAGCTACATTCCTGATTCTCCCCTCTTTTAAAGTAGTCGCCCGCAGTTCCTCGGTCACCAATGTGTGGACGACAAAACCTCCGGAACTCTGAGCCTCATCCAGGATCTCAAAAATTTGTTGCGGAGTTCTTACCCCTCCATAACGGGTAATTTTTACATTCTCTTTATCAAATTGGGTCAAAGCTGCTAGCATCACTCGTTCCGCGGTCGTACCACTTGCATCGGATACTGCAAAAACATTATAAATACGCTGACTCATAACTAATCTCTCCAAATCGAAATGATTCGATTTTTCAATTTGTTGATTATAGCCTATTCAGTAGACCACCCAAAAATCCTCCGCGATTATTCAAGAAACTCCACCTATGAAATTAGCAATCGGCTTTATAATACTAATTCTATGTCGATCAACAATCAAACCAGCTCCATCTTTAAACCACTCTCAATGAAACGGATTTTTGAGACCTGGTGGCCACTTGCTGCCAGCTGGATGCTGATGGGGGCTGAACTTCCTGCACTGAGCGCAGTTATCGCCCGATTAGAAAACCCGAAGATCAATTTAGCGGCGTATGGTGGCATCGTCTTCCCAATCTCATTGATTATCGAAGCACCAATCATCATGTTATTGGCAGCCTCAACAGCGCTCTGTAAAGATTATGATTCATACCGAAAATTATGGCGCTTTATGATGGTCTCTGGAGCTTCTCTAACAATTTTGCACATCCTCATCGCTTTTACACCTCTGTACTACATTGTAGCAGAAGGGATTATCGGTGCACCAAAGGCTATCATCGAACCTGCCAGAACAGGTCTGATGATTATGACTCCCTGGACGTGGTCCATCGCATACCGCCGATTTAACCAGGGGGTGCTGATTCGCTTTGGACATTCTAAAGTCGTGGGAGTTGGTACTATTGTGCGCCTTAGCGCAGATATAATTGTATTGTTGATCGGCTATTCAATCGGTAATATTCCTGGAATCATCGTCGCAACCAGTGCGGTAGCAACAGGTGTGATTAGCGAGGCGATTTACTCTGGAATCGTCGCTCGACCTGTGGTCAACAATGAGGTAAAGACTGCCCCTCCTCCCTATATACCACTCATTTTCAGCGAATTTCTAAAATTCTACACACCTCTGGCGATGACATCGCTATTGTTGTTGCTTGTACAACCACTTGGAAGTGCTGCACTTAGCCGTATGCCTCGTGCAATTGACTCGTTAGCTGTATGGCCGGTAGTTTCTGGTTTAGTTTTCCTGCTTCGCAGTGTGGGTATGGCTTACAACGAGGTTGTTGTAGCCTTACTCGATGAGCCTCTATCAACACATAGTCTGCGACGTTTTACATACTATTTAGCAGGATTCGTTACCATTCTACTTATCATTATCACAGTAACTCCATTAGCACCAGTATGGTTTGTTGGTGTTCAAGGATTGAGTGAAGAGCTGGCCAGTTTAGCGATTCTTGGAATGTGGCTTGCTCTACCGATACCTGGTTTGAATGTGTTTCAAAGCTGGTATCAGGGTGCGATTGTCGTCAGTCGGAGAACCCGTGGGATCACAGAGGCAGTAGCTCTGTTTTTAATAACCACAATAATAATTTTATGGGTTGGTGCCACCGGTAATCAAATAATCGGCTTATATGTTGGATTAACTGCCTTCTCTATTGCCATGCTCGTTCAAACACTTTGGTTATGGTACCGATCTCGTCCAGCTCTTCACAGCACACTACAGAGAGATGAATCGCAAGCTCAAGACTTCACATCAAAAGCCTTTGGGGATCGGTCCGCAATGCAATGATAATGAATTTAAATAATTCAATCACAATCCTTCTTCAAGGTGCTGCACTTGGTCTAACTGCAGCTGCTACTCCAGGACCATTTCAAACATTTATCATCTCTGAGACAATCAAAAGGGGTCGCCACCAGGGTTTTCCGGTCGCTTTCGCACCTTTAATTGCTGATCTACCTATCATATAAATTTCCTTATTCCTACTTAACCAATTTACAGATAATATCTTAAGAGTCATCAGCATATGCAGTGGGATATTTGTTTTGTACCTTTCGTGGTCAAGTTGGCGTGAATGGCGTGCTAATCCGGTCAGTATAAACACATCGGCTTCTGAAGAAAAAATATGGAACAAAAATTTTGTGCAGGGAATGATAATGAATTTCCTGAGTCCTGGTCCATATATATTCTGGTTTTCAGTAACTGGACCGATATTACTTTCTGCTTTACGAAGCTCTTATATCAATGCCACAGCGTTCCTGCTTGGTTTCTACGGAGTTTTCATCGGTAGCTTAATCATTCTTGTAACAGTTTTTTACCAAACCAGGCGATTCGGAGTAAGAGCTGTTAATTCATTACTGTTGCTGAGCATCTTCATACTCGGAATATTTGGTATCATTCTCCTAAGAAGGGGACTGATATCCTGATTACACAAAGAGAATTACATTTGCATCTAACTAAGATATTTCAAAATTCAAATGCTGGGGAATTCAATCATAATCTCTAATAACCTTATAATAGATGAAATACTACAGATGAACTAAATCCCAGTTGAAATGGTATATCTGTTAGATAATCATCTAATTCAATTCACAAGGAGAAACAGTATGTCTTTAGAATCACAAACACTTACATTTACTCGGTCGGTCAACGCTTCCCCAAAACAGACATTCTACGCATTTACCCATGCTTCGGCTTTCAATGAGTGGCTGAGCGATTTTGCATCGGTTATCCCTCATCCTGGCGGTCGAATTTATTTATGGTGGAACTCTGGTTATTTCAGTAGCGGTGAAATTACTGAGGTCGATCCAGAGCGGCGTCTATCATTCACCTGGCATGGGCGGAATGAGCCGGCAGACACACAGGTCGATATAAATTTCGAAGCTGAGAATGGAACGACACTGATTAGACTAGAACACACAGGCTTCGGTGACGGAGAAGCTTGGGCAAAAACTATCCAAGAATGCCGCACAGGTTGGGAAAAAGGGATGGAAAATCTGGTATCGATTTTCGAAACAGGAGAAGATCTTCGTTATACTCGACGACCCATGCTCGGAATCCTTGTCGATGATTTTGATAAAGATATCGCAAAACAATTAGGTGTACCAGTTGATCAGGGAATTCGTATCGCTGAGCCGATCGAGGGTATGGGTGCAAAAGCTGCTGGGTTATTGAAAGATGATGTCATGATCGCTTTAGATGGACTGGACATAAGTGATTTCCCCGACCTGACAAATGCACTGCAACCGCATCAAGCTGGGGACAAAGTTGAAATCATCTTCTATCGTGGAAGCGAAAAGGAATCAGCTAAGATGGAGCTCTCCAGCCGACCCATCCCCGAGATTCCAGAGAAAAATAGCGACTTAGCCAAGGCAGTTGAAAAGGAACGTGCAAACCAGTACTTAGCACTTGAGAAGTTCCTTGACGGCGTATCCGAAGAAGAGGTGACTTTCAGGTCTAGCAATGAAGAATGGAGCATCAAAGACAATCTAGCCCATTTGGTTCAAGGAGAGCGCGGTTGGATTACTTGGCTTACAGGCGTCATTGGTGGGTATCAAGCACATTATGATGATTACGGAGGAAATCTCCCAATATACAATCAAGCCACATTAGCAGCATTCCCGTCAGTCCGCGCGCTTCTGGAGCAATTAAAACGCTTGAATATGGAGATCGTAGCACTAATAGACGGATTGCCTAATGACTTGCCTTTGGATAAAAATATACATTGGCGAATAGGTATCAACTTATTAGAGCACCCCTATCATTTGGAATCGCACCTCGATCAGATGAAATCGATCTTAGAAGCAGCCCAGAAGTAATCTGGGCATGTAAATTAAAAAAGTAAATAATCACCATAATTAAGAACCGCTGACTTGTATCGATAGATAACAAGCTCAGCGGTTCTGATTATATAATATGTGTATGTCAGCTACTATCACTCTCAAATCAAGGGTAGTACCAATAATAGTACTTATCCTCATTATCGCACAGCTGATCGATCCCTATAAGGGGTGGATGATTTTGTTGATTGGATTTGGTGGAGCTTTCTTGGTAAGTTACCTTTGGGTACGCTCGCTCGCTGACCATATCGCGATCAAACGGGAAATGCGTTTTGGATGGATACAAGTCGGCGACCGTTTAGAAGAAAGGTTTACCCTAACGAATGATGGATTGTTTCCTGGTTTATGGATTGAAGTACATGATCGTTCCACGATACCAGACTATAACCCAGGAAGAGTTGCCTCAGTGAGCGCCAAAGAAAAAACTCAATGGAAGACACGTGGAACGTGTAATCGCCGAGGTATGTTCACACTTGGACCTACAGAATTAAAAACCAATGATCCCTTTGGGTTCTTTGAATTAATCATTCGGGATATTGCATCAACTTCTCTGATGGTTATGCCACCCATTGTACCCCTTCCTGATATTGATATTGCGCCTGGAGGGCGGGCAGGTGAGGGACGTCCAAGACAAAATGCACCGGAACAGACTGTTAGCGCGACAAGCGTTCGTGAGTATTTTCCAGGAGACAGTTTACGCTGGATTCATTGGCCAACATCTGCTCGCAAGGATGACTTTTTTGTCTGTCTCTTTGAGAGCACCCCCTCTAGCGACTGGTGGATCGCTTTGGACCTCAATCAAGAGGTACAGGTAGGTCAAGGATATTCCTCCACAGAAGAACACGCAGTTATCTTTGCTGCTTCATTGGCTGATAGAGGTTTACAACTTGGTCATTCCATAGGATTAGTTGCTTTCGGCACTCATCCAATTTGGGTTGCTCCCAAGGCTGGAAATGAGACACGGTGGGAACTTCTACGTGCATTGGCTTTAGCTGAAGTCGGTAGTAGACCGCTTCAGGCACTGTTAAGGCAGATTCAATTTTCTATTAGTCACAACTCCAGTTTTATACTCATCACTCCCGACGCAAATACAAGATGGATCTCATCTCTGCTGCCATTTTCTTGGCGAGGGATTGTTCCAACAGTAATAATGCTAGACCCAAACTCGTATGGCAAAAAGGCCGATATGAACTCTACCATTGAAAATCTAATGAAATTTGGTATTTCGCATTACGTTATCACCGCTGACCTGTTGGATCGACCAGAAGCCCGGCCTGGTGACGCCGGGAAATGGGAATGGCGGATTACTCCAACTGGGCGAGCTATTCCAGTAAAGACACCAGGTGATATGGAATGGGAAACACTTTCATGATTCACAATCTCACATTTAGAAGCATATCTTGGGCACTTAATAAGATTGGCATTTTTACTATAGTTACTCTTTTATTACTTACTATAGTTCTAGGCAGTCTTTCCTATGGATTACAGATGGCAGTACCGATCCTTAAAGATTATTCGCTCTTTTTATATACCTGCCTTGGATTATTAACAGGTTGGATATTTGCACGATTGAAATTTGCTGCCTGGAAAATTACACTATTGTCCGCTTTTATTGGTCCATTTATCATTCTCATCGATCTGGCTCAATTGCTGTCCCCACTTTTGTACCTATCTCGAGAGGCAATAAATGTTCTTTATCAAACCTTATTATCGCCTTGGAACAAACCTCCGGATACAAGCATACTCCTTTTACTTCTTTCTGATACCAATCAAAAAATAACTGAGGTAATCATCACAACTTATCGATGGGTTCAAGCATTCATCAGCAACCAAGCTTTCATAAGAAGTTCCGATTCAATTTTTTTCTGGATGCTCGCGCTTTGGGCTCTGTCAGTGTGGGCTGGATGGGCAGTTCGTCGCCTAAATAAACCAATTTTAGCTATCTTGCCTGCGGGTATTCTGCTTGCATCCATCCTGAATTATGTACGTAAAGACACTTATCTGTTGATTATCTTACTTTTGAGCACCCTCGGACTAACTAGCTATATTCAATATAAATCACATCAGCGGAATTGGGATACAAAAGCCTTGGATTATCCAGAGGATATTCGTATCGATTTTACTTACGCAGTAGGCGCAGTCCTATTGATCTTATCCAGCCTAGCTTTGATTACCCCATCCATATCGCTAGTTCCGATTGCATCCTCTGTCAGGCGTGCCTTTTCTGACCAAAAGAAACAAATAGATATTGTTGCTGATTCACTAGGTGTCAGTGATCAGATAACCAGTGGGAACCTAAACAGATCGATTCAAACGCCGGGATTGCCAAGGAGCCATTTGCTGGGTTCAGATCCTAGCCTCTCCCAAAAAGTTGTAATGATAGTAAAAATTAACGAATCCGATCAATCAAAATTCTATTGGAGGGGAGTAACATATGATAATTATAATGGTAGAGGCTGGAGCACCTCAGAAATTTCATCAACATGGTACGATGCCGACGATAAAGCTCCGCAAATCATTTATCCAATACAACATATTAATCATCAAGAGGTACAGTTAACCAGGGATCTCGGTGGCAGATTGATTTCAGGAGGAACTCTACTCAGTGCTGATGAAAATTATCAGGTATTCTGGCGTTCTTCCAACGATATGTTTGGAGCTTTGATCGCATCCCCGAAATATCAGGTTACTTCGTTGATCAATCAGGTTACTGAAACACAACTTCGTTCAACGATCCAAGAATATCCCGACTGGGTCACAGAACGGTATTTAAAACTACCTCAAGATCTGCCCGACCGAGTAGTTCAACTTGCCAATGATTTGAGCAAAAATCAACCAACGGCTTATGACAAAGCACTAGCAATAGAAACCTATTTACGGTCCTATCCGTACACCTTAGAAGTTCCTTCCCCTCCAGAAAACCAGGATGTAAGTGATTATTTTCTTTTTGATCTCAAAAAGGGATATTGTGACTATTATGCAACCTCGATGGTTGTTCTAGCCCGTTCTGCAGGCTTGCCGTCCCGTCTAGTAGTTGGTTATGCAAGTGGTATATACGATTCCAATGGTAACCGATATATTGTGACTGAAGCAGATGCACACTCATGGGTAGAAATATTCTTCCCCCAATTCGGATGGATAGAATTTGAACCAACCGGTGGCCGCTCACTGATCGAGCGACCACTTTACAGGAATTCCGAATATCGACCAAATATCGACAATTTTGTTGCCCTCTCACCCCAAAATGGAAATGTTGATGATTTCTCTCTATGGAGATTATTTCCCTTTACCGTTATGACTTTTTTTATACTAACAATCCTAATGGTGCTTTTTTCAGATAATCAGAGATTATGGCATCTGGATCCTGCTTACGTTGTTCATATCCTCTTTCTTAGACTCACTTCAATAGGGTACAAATTAGATGTTCCTACCTCTAGAAGTGATACCCCCGCTGAATTCAATACAGCGCTGAAGGTAAAGTTTAACGATATAGTTTCTTATCTGCCAGCTGAAATACTAACATCCCGTATTAATCAAAACTTGAATACGATTACTAACCTGTACATCCAATTTTCCTATAGCCCACATCCCCTGAAGAAACTCGACCGATCCGAAGTAATCCAGTCTTGGTATCAGGTTCGTTTTTGGTTTCAAATTGCTCGAATCACGAACTTTGTGAAAAGGGCATATCGTAAAATCCTGAGACCCAAAACCAACAAAAATGAATAAACCTGCATTATATGATCAAAATACCTCTGGATCGAGGTTATAATCAAGACAAATACCCTCTTGAAAATACTGATTTATTATCGATTTACTTCTTTCTATTCATCAAATCAATTTAGGAGATTCTCTAATGGAATATCGCAATCTAGGAAGAACAGGACTTAAAGTATCCGAGCTTTGTCTCGGCACAATGCAATTTGGGTGGACTGCAGATAAAGACACTTCCTTTCAAATCCTGACTCATGCTTTCAACGAGGGGATAAATTTCATCGATACAGCTGATGTCTATTCCTCCTGGGCAGAAGACAATCCAGGCGGTATCGCAGAAAGTATTATCGGTGAATGGCTTGTAAGAGAAGATATACCTCGCCATCACGTTATCATTGCAACAAAAGTCAGAGGAAAAATGGGTGACGGTCCAAATGATGAAGGACTTTCTCGGGCTCATATTCTCCAAGCCGTGGACGATTCCCTTAAACGGCTAAATACAGATTACATCGACCTTTATCAAACGCACTGGTTCGATGAAGATACACCTATTGAAGAAACACTCTCCACGTTGGATGATTTAGTTCGAGAAGGAAAAGTTAGATACGTGGGATGTTCCAATTACCCTGCTTGGCGGTTGATGGAATCTTTTTGGATTTCGGATAAATACAATCTTGCTCGTTTTGACTCAATTCAACCTCATTTTAATTTGGTTCATCGTTCAGAATACGAACGGGATCTCGCCGATGTGTGCCACAAATACCAAATCGGTGTAATACCATATAGTCCACTAGCTGGTGGATTCCTTACAGGGAAGTATCGCAAAAATAAGGAAACAATAAGTGCCAGAGCAGGTGGTGTTGAACGTCATTTCACTTCACAGAATTGGGATTTACTTGATAAACTTGAAACCATAGGGAAAGATAATGGTGGTTATTCGATTTCCCAAGTCTCCCTCGCCTGGTTGCAATCAGTTCCATTAGTCACCAGCCCTATTATTGGCCCTCGTACGATCGAACAATTGGATGATAATTTAGGATCGATCGGATTGCAGTTAAGTACCGAGGAAAATCAAATACTGGATGAAGCAAGCAATTGGAAAAAAGAATAGGATTGAGAAGCGGGAGTATAATGCGGGATAGAATCTTAATTGGTGCCTCAATCAGTTCTATAATCAGTTTTCCATGGTTAATTTTCTCCTACCTTGGATACCAGATCACTCGTTTACCGATTATTCCCTTCAAGCTATTTGAAACACTCATCTTTATCTTGCCAGGATCAGTAATCACAAGCTCATTAGAGTTGATGATCCAAATATTACATACACTCCAGATTGGCCCAACTTCAGTGCTGGCGAAATCTGTCGAAATGTTAACAGCGTTTATACTAGGATTTGCTGGTCTTCTTTCTCTCGGAATTCTGTATTCAATTACTCTTGATCGGATACCACTTGGATGGTGGATTAAAGGATCAGTTATGGGAATTATCCTGACTATCCTGTCAATCCCGTTTGTTGACCCATCAGGTATTGTTTTATTTAAAAATTACTCAGGCGCAATATGGCTTTTATCCATCAATATGATCTGGGGATTTTCATTAAGTTGGGGCATTGAAAAAACCTACTTAGCTCTTGCTAGTGCATCGAACGCCGGGAGAACCCGCACCATAGCACGAATCGGGATTATATCCTTTGCCGTGAGCTTGTTAGCCATCGGATTGGACAGAATCCTTCAGATTGAAAAAACAGACGTGGCAACAGAGATTGCATCTGAGTTCGAAACCCAAAGCGAAATCACAACTTCACCAAATCCTACAAGTCCAGGATTTTCTCCGATCGATGGGACTCGCCCCGAGATTACACCAATCGATGATTTCTATCGAGTTGACATTAATCTATTACCACCTGGGCAACAGGATTTTGCACGCAATACTGATGAGTTCACACAGAGATTGCTCGCTCAAGGGGGGGAAACCGATTTACCCGCAGAGACATATACACTAATTGTAGATGGATTAGTTGAGAAGCCGCTAACACTTGATCTTAACACCATCAAATCTTATCCACAAGTTAAACAGCATGCTACGATGAGCTGTATATCAAACCCGATTGGTGGAGATCTTATCGGGACTACACTATTTGAGGGAATGCGATTAAGAGATTTACTATCTGAAGCCGGGATAAAATCCCAAGCACAGAAAATAAAATTCACTTGCGTAGATGGCTACACCGAATCACTTCCAATCGAAGTCGCAAACGACCCAACCACCTTAGTTTGTTACTCAATGGGTAACAGACCATTATCTGAAACTCATGGATCACCGATCAGACTATATGTTCCTGGTAGATATGGAATGAAATCACCGAAATGGATCATTAAAATTGAAGCGATAATTGAGGATTACAAGGGTTATTGGGAACAACAAGGATGGAGTGATAAAGCGATTGTTAAGATGACATCCGTAATCGATATCGTTCTGTTAAATCCAGATGGAACATCCAATATAGGCGGAATGGCATATTCTGGTATCCGTGGAGTCAAATCAGTTGAACTTAAGGTTGATGATGGAGAATGGATCCCAGCAGAAATTAGTGACCCATTATCACCTTTTACATGGATCCTCTGGCGGGCTGAACTAAATATCCCCCCTGGAGAATCTTCTATAATGGTTCGTGCGATTGATGGTAATGGAAATGTTCAAACTGAGGAAACATCTGCCCCGCATCCGGACGGAGCGTCTGGCTATCATAGCATTACGGTTCAAAATTGACATTTATGAGTGTAAATTGACCATCTCATTCAATAGGGAGCCAGACACTAAAAATGGAACCCCCATTTGATCCATTAGTTACATCTATTCTGCCTTCGTGAATTTCAACAATTTCCCTCACTATCGCCAGCCCTAATCCAGTACCTGTAATTCTTGATTGACTTACCTTCCTACCACGATAAAATCTATCAAAGAGGTGAGGCTTGTCCTCATCATCAATTCCTATACCAGTATCGATCACTTGGAGACATGCATAATTACCATCTAGAAAGGTCTTAAGTTCAACACATCCTTGCGGCGTATACCTAATAGCATTGGACAATAAATTCGTCACCAGACGTGCCAGTTGATTTTGTTCTCCCAGGATATTTGGAAGCGATGTATCGAGCTGATATGTCAATCTAATACCCGCAGACTCGGCTAACGGGCGATGTACATCAACCACTTGCGCAGCGAGCAGATTAAGATTCACATCCGTGAATTTGACCTTCTTTGCCTTATACATATCAAGGCGAGATAGATCCAAAATACTTTCTATCAAATCAATCAGTCGGCTGGTTTCCCCTTTAAGCACCTCTAGATAACCAGCCTTTTTTTCCGGGCGACAGCCATCCAGTAATTCAATGTACATATTTAGATTTGTGACAGGGGTGCGAAGTTCATGAGAAACATCGAAGATCAATTGATCCTTTAACCGATCCAGCTCTTTTTGGCGGGTTATATCGCGTTGACTTCCTACATAACTAACCATCTTACCACTCTGATCTCTAACAGGCGCAATCGTCAATTGAATATCATAATTTGATCCAGATTTCCTTTCAGCAATCAGCTCACCACGCCATATCTCCCCATTGGGAAGAGTCGCTCGCATATCTTCTATCAGACTTGGATCATTATGGTTGTTAAATAAACGATATATCGTCTGTCCCTTAAGGTCTTCTGCTGAATAGCCGGATTGTTCTTCAAACGCAACATTTGCAGTTAGGATCTCACCTTCCAAGCTTGTTACAAATACGCCGTCTCCAACGTTGGCAAGAATCGCCTCAACCCTCTCCATGGCATCGTGTAATTCGGCAGTTCTCTCTTGAACCCTGGTCTCCAATTCAGCAGCATACTGTCTTAATTGATTAAGCAAATGAATATTCTCTATAATTGGACTGACCTGCCTAGATACAACCCGGAGAATATCCATATCCTCACCGCTAAAGATATCTCCTCCAAACTTTGGGCCCAGCGCTATAAGACCCAGTATTTGGCCGTGCCCAACGATTGGAACCCACAAGTGTACCTGCTCGCTGTTCAACAGTTCATGTTCTTCTGGAGATAAAGAAATTTCCGATAATGCCTCACGCAAGGTTGACTTTTCAGTTACACCTATCCTTAGTAAATATGTTAAGCTGCTTTTTGGGAGCACAGGAAAAGATAAAGTTTTATCGCTTTGAATACTTTCGGAAGGAGACACTTCGATAACAGAAAAATCCCCATCGAAATCCCTTAGGAACACGCAGGTATCTTCAAGCTGTAAAGTTTTTACCAAC
>Ga0209536_100005956_pt1 | contig 18796 bp, 17 predicted proteins | sample DeeMarSeWOR28_12_FD_187461 | JGI IMG/M metagenome (GOLD analysis project Ga0209536, IMG submission 187461) | Marine sediment microbial communities from White Oak River estuary, North Carolina - WOR-2-8_12 (SPAdes) (version 2) | ecosystem: Environmental > Aquatic > Marine > Intertidal zone >... | reverse complement strand
GAAGCGGGTAGCATCAGCATTGTTGAGGATTTCAGCAAATCCCCTCAAAGCCTCTGATGGATACCAATCCAAGGGCGCATTCTTATGCGGAGCAACAAAGAGACCTTGTTTTACTTCGTATTCCACGGATTCGGGTGTGGTCAGGAATTCCATGACTTTGCGAACAGCCGGTCGATCCTGGCCCATGCTGATGAGCACGTAGGTGGAAAGGGACGAGATCTCCAGGAACACGAAGACGTTGAAGACGTCGCCCGTGATCGTGACGCCCAGCAGACCGGTCAGACAGAGCAGCGCCGCCGAGTAGAAGAGGTACTCCCGACCGGCCGGGATGGCGCGGCGCGCTTGCCCGGTTCCTGCCGCGAACACGACGGCCGCGATCAACGAGACCACGACCAGCACCAGCCCGTTCGTGATGTCGACCCGATACTCGATTCCAAAGGGACGGGACCAGCCGCCAAACTCGTAGACGACCACCTCGCCGCCGAGCACCTGCCCGAGCAGCGTCATCGAGATCGCCAGACACGAGAAGCTGATCGCCACCGAGAACGCGCTGGCGAGCGACTCCCTGCGCAGCAGGAAGCAGATCGGCGCACCCATCAGCGGCAGCAGGACCTGGAGCGCAGGCAGATGCGAGGCGAGCTCGTTCACGCGTCGTCCACCCCGACGCCCGGCGTCGAGTGCTGCTCGGCGGCCGCCGCAGCCTCGGCGCGCATGGCCTTCGCCGCGCGCTCCCGGGCCTCTACAGCGAAGTCGCGTTCGTCCTCTTCCCGATCGAGCGCGACGATCTCGCCCTCCTCGACCGTGCCGTAGGCCTCCTTGATTCGAACGACCAGAGCCAGACCGAGCGCCGTGCTGGCCACACCGACGACGATCGCGGTCAGCATCAGGACATGGGGAATCGGGTTGGAGTAGACGACGGTCTCCGATCCTTCCATCAGGATCGGTGCCGTCCCGCCACGAACCTTTCCCATCGAGACGTAGAGCAGGATCACACTCGCCTGGAAGACGTTGATGCCCATGATCTTCTTGACCAGGTTGTCGCTCGAGATCGCGATATAGAGGCCGATCATCATCAACGTGATGACCGCGAGATAGTTCCAGTGCGTCAACAGGTGCTCGGCGAGGGCGACCATCATTGTCTCGACCGGCCCGCGAAGGCGTAGAAGATCGCCACCATCACGAACGTGACGGTGATGCCCACACCGAGCTCGACGAGCAGAATCCCGAGATGCTGGCCGTGCGCCGGGTCGTGCGCGTCGAGGACGCCGTAATCGAGAAACTTGCCGCCCATCACCATCGACACCAGGCCAACCCCTCCGTAGAGAAGCGCGCCCAGCGCGATCCCGATCTCGACCACGACGGGCGGAATCGCTTCGCGCAGCGCGTCGAGTCCGTAGATGAGCGCGTGCAGGATCAGGCCGGCGGCAAAGATCACGCCCGCCTGGAAGCCCCCGCCCGGTCCGTAATCGCCGTGAAACTGCACGTAGAGCGCAAAGATCAGGATGATCGGGATCAGCGCCTTGCCGATCACCCGGAGAACGATCGTCTCGCGCACGCGCATCTTGATCGGCGTCTTCTGAGGCGCCTCGTCCCTGGGCAGCGAGTCGCTCATGCTTCGCCCCCGTCGTCCGAGCCATCCGAGGCGGCCGCGTCGCTCGCCTCGGACTCGCGGCTCGCGGACGCGGCGCTGCCGCCGAGCAGCAGGATCGCGCCGACCGCGGCGGTCAGCACGACCGTCGTCTCGCCGAAGGTGTCGTAGCCCCGGTAGCTGGCCAGCACCGAGGTCACCACGTTCGGAACGCCGATCTCCTGCTCCGAATCGACGAGGTAATGGGGTGCGACGTGTTGGTGGATCGGCGCCTCCGGATCACCGTAGGCCGGCATGTCGAGGGTGCCGTAGGCCAGCAGCAATCCGGTCGCGGTCACGATCGCCAGGGCACTCAGGCGATGATTCCTCGCGCTCGACTCCTCCGAAACCGTGAGGCCGAGCGCGCCCAGGAAGAGCACCGTCGAGATGCCCGCGCCCACCGCCGCCTCGGTGAACGCGACGTCGACGGCGTCCATCATCATCTGCATGCCGGCGGCGAGCAGGCTGAAGATGCCGAAGAGCATGGCCCCCGCGAAGAGACTGCGCAGCCGGGCGATACAGATCGCGAGCGCGATCATGAAGAGGAAGAGGGTCGCCTCGATCGCCGCGCCCATCGCCTGCTCGCCCATCAGACCCGGTCCCCCGCCGAATGCGCAGGACCCGCCTGCGCGGCGTTGCGATGTGCTCGCGCGGCACCCGTCGCCTCCTCTACGTCGGGCGCCTCGAGTCCCTTCGAGTAGGCTGCCTTCATCAGCGCGTGCGTGGCTGTCGGCGTGGTCAGGAAGAGGAACAGGAAGATGAAGATGAGCTTCACCGTGACGAGGTTCGCGCCGGAATGAATGCCGAGCCCGAGCAGGATCAGCGTCGCGCCCATCGTATCCGCGAGGCTCGCCGCATGGCTGCGCGTATAGAAGTCGGGCATGCGCAGCACGCCTATGCCACTCGTCACGCTGAACAGAACCCCTGCGACGAGGCAGACCCAGACCGCGATGTCACGTACGCCTTCCACTATTTCGACTGCTCGTCGCTCGCGAGATTCGCGAACTTGCTGAAGCGAAGAAGGGCGATCATCCCGATGAAATTCATCAGTGCGTAGAGAATGGCGAGATCGAGCCACTCGGGTCGACCCGTCAAGAAGCCCGCGACGGCGATCAGCAGGACCGTCTTCGTGCCGACCATGTTGGCCGCCAGCACGCGGTCGAAGACCGTGGGCCCGAGAAACGAGCGCACCAGCGCCAGCAGGATCGTGACGAGCACCCCGACCATCGCGACGGCAAACACGTTCACTGCGCCTTTGCCTCGCTTCGCGCCTCGCGCTCCGCCGCGGCCTCCTCGAATCGCGAAACACGACGATCCATCTCGCCCGTCAGCAACCCCTCGGCCGACTCCGTCGTCAATGCGTGCACGAGCAGCTTTCCATCCCGGACGTCGAGCGTAACGGTCCCGGGCGTCAGCGTGATCGAGTTCGCGTAGGTCACGCGACCGACCTCGGTCTTCTGGCTCGCCTCGACGCTCAGGATACGGGGCTGAATGGGCAGTCGCGGATCGAGGATCACGCGGGCGACCGCGAGATTCGACAGCAGGATCTCCTTCATGAGCCAGGGGACGTAGAGGAAGGGCCGTATCCCCAGGTGGACCGGAAGGGCCTCGACGTCGAGGATGCCCAGATGCGCAACCAGTCCCACCACCAGCGCGCAGCTGAGGGCCCCGTAGGTCACGAGGGTCGCATCGTAATGACCGGAGAGGAGGAGCCAGGACGCGAAAAGGGCGACGAAAAGGATCAGCGCGCGCTTCATCGCTGTCGTCTTCCTCCCCGGCTCCCGGCACTCACCGGATGCGCCGCTCCTCGGCAGGCCCCGCAGGTCTCGGCCTCACGCCCCAGGCCGAGGCACCTCGAGTCGTGAGCGGGTCTAGACTATCACGGTCGCCGCTCGACGAAACTCCCATTCGCGGTGCGTTTGCGGTCGCCGATCGCGGTCGCGATCGACGTCACCAAGCGTCCTGGATGCCTCCACGCGGGCGCGGGCGATTCCCATCGAGCAGCGTCGAATCGAAGCTGGACAGACGGCCCCGCGGTCGCGACCTGGCCCCTCGCCCGCCCCCCGAAAACCGCCGATTCGCGGCGGCAGGTCGAGACCGCGATCAGCGATCGATGAAGGTCTCTGCGAAGCGCCCGAGGGTCTCGAGATACTCGCCGCGGCTGCGCGTCGGCAGCCCCATCGTCACCCACGTCACGCCCGCCGCTTCGAGGGCCGCGAACTGCTCGTGGAGCGCGTCGTCCGTCGGCAGCTTGCGCGTGTTCATGTGCAGACCGAAGGGCACGAAGTTGACGTCGAGCGGCTCGCTTCGACCCTGCTTCTCGGCGTACTCCTTCATCCGCGCGATCCCGGCCGCGAGATCGTCGACCGTCTCGATCGCGGACGTGCGCGTCCGGCCCGCGCCCGCCGCGGGCAGCGGGAAGGGGCTCCAGCCCTGGGCGAAATCGACCGAACGCCGGATCGCGCGCGGACTGTTGCCGCCGATCCAGATCGGCGGGTGCGGCTTCTGGATCGGCGCCGGGAGCATCGTGTTGCCCGCCGCCTCGAAGCCCGGTCGCGAGAGCGAGACGGACTTGCCCGTCCAGGCCGCCTTCATGGCGACCAGTGCATCGTCCGAGACTTCGTTGCGATTCTCGAAGTCCGCTCCGAGCGCGGCGAACTCGCCCTCGAGATAGCCCGCCCCGGCGCCGACGATCACGCGCCCGCCCGAGATCGCATCGAGGCTCGCCACGGCCTTCGCCGTCAGGAAGGGATTGCGATAGGCGAGCACGAGGATGTTCGTGTGCAGCAGCAGAGTCGTCGTCGCGCTCGCGGCGACCGCCAGGGACACGAAGGGGTCGAGCGCGTGATGACCGCCGCTCGCCAGCCACTCGTCGGTCGGGAAGGGATGTTCGGTCACGAAGCTGGCGTCGAAGCCCGCCTCTTCGGTGGCCTTCGCGATCTCGGCGATCGCCTCGGCAGAGCCGAACTCCGACAGATTCTCGACGCGATCCGTCGGCAATTGGAGAGAGAATTTCATCGTCCGCGCTCAACCTTCTGCGAGGCGCGACTCGACCGTCGCCCGCGCCCATTTGTAGTCCGCCTTGCCATTGGGCGCGCGCTCGACGCGCTCGACCAGGAAGATCTGTTTCGGGATCTTGTAGCCCGCGAGCCTGGTCCGCGTATGCTCCCGCAGCTCATCCTCGGAGAGCGTGGAGTCGGCTGCCAAGGAGGCGACCGCGGTCACGCGCTGTCCGAACTTCTCGTCTTCGACGCCGACCACCAGGCAATCGATCACGTCTTCGTGCGTCTTGACCGCCTCTTCGACCTCCTCGGGATAGACCTTCTCGCCCGCGGTGTTGATGCAATTCGAGCCGCGCCCGAGCAGCGTCAGCGTCCCGTCGGCCTCGACGATCGCCCAGTCGCCCGGAAAGGAGTAGCGAACGCCGTCGATCTCGCGAAAGGTCGCGCGGCTCTTCGCCTCGTCCTTGTAGTAGCCGATCGGGACGGCTCCTCCCGCGGCCACCATCCCGGGCTCCCCCGAGCCGGGCACGACCTCGCGACCGTCCTCGGTGAAGACCTTCGTCTCGGCGCCCTTCGCGAAGCGCGCCGTCTCAGCGAGGTTGCCGCGCGTCGTGATCTGCGTGCCCATCGAGCCTTCGGTGCTGCCCATCGCGTCGATGATCACGAAGTCGTGCCACTCGAGCAGCGCCTGCTTGACCTCGCGCGTGAACATCACTCCCGAGCTGACCAGGAATTGCAGGCTCGACAGATCGAAGTGACGACCCGATCGCCTGGCCTCCTCGAGGGCATTCACGATCGGCCTGCCGAAGGCGTCGCCCACGATCACCACCTGCGTGGCCCGCTCCGCCTCGACCTTCTCGAGCATCTCGAGCGGATCGAAGGAACGCGACTCGAGCAGCGTCACCTGCGCGCCCGCCACCTGCGGAAGCATCGCCCCGAGCCAGGCGCCGGTCCCGTGCATCAGCGGACAGGCGGGGATCGAGCTGACGCTGCGTCCTTCGCGGGCGAGCTTTGCGACGATCCCGGGGATCTCCTCGACCGACGGGATCGGCAGCCCCAGCAGCGGGTAGATCAGACCGATGAAGGCCTGCAGCATGCCGCCGGTCTCGTACATCACGCCCTTGGGCATGCCGGTCGTGCCGCCCGTGTAGAGCATGTACACGTCGCTCGGATCCCGCCGGATGCGCGGCGCCGGGTCGTGTCCCGCAATCACGTCTTCGTAGGCGAGTGCACCCTCGACCCGACCGCTCGAGTCCGGATCATCGTCGACCTCGATCCAGAGCCTGACGCCCGGCGCCCGGTCCTTCACGCGCGCCACGCGATCCGCCAGGCTCGCGTGGAAGACCAGGGCCTCGGCATCCGAGTTGTCGAGCAGGTAGAGGAGCTCGTCGTCGAGATAGCGGTAGTTGATGTTGATCGGCACACCGCGCAGCTTCATCCCGGCGAACTGCGTCTCGAGGTACTCGTTGCCGTTGCCGAGGTACATGCCGATCTTGGAGTCGTGCCCGAGCCCCGCATCGCCGAACGCACGGGCGAGTCTCGCCGCGCGATCGTCGTACTCCGTCCAGCTGCGGCGGGTGGCGCCCGTCACGAGCGCATCTCGATCCCCGATCGCGTCCGCGATGCCCTCCCAGAGAGTGGCGTAGTGGAGCTCCATGACCCGTATCCTCCTGTCGCGAGTCTAGACCAGGAAGGCGGGGCATGGAGCGTGCGTGCGGGGCGCGCGCGGCGCGAGCCTACGACGCCGGGACGAGGGACTGCAGGCGCGCCGCTCTCTCGCGCAGGAGCTCCGGTCCGCCCAGCAGGTGTCGCGCGCCGGCGATCCGCTTGTACCAGAAATGCAGATTCTGTTCGTCCGTCCAGCCGATGCCGCCGTGGACCTGGGTGGAGACGCTGGCGATCTCGCGCCCGATCTCCGACACGTGCGCGAGGAGCTGGGCCGCGAGCATCGGCGACTCCTCGGGCACGGCGTCGAAGGCATGCGCCGCATACCACAGCAATGACCGCGTCGGCTCGAGCTCGGCGATCATCTCTGCGCACATGTGTTTGACCGCCTGGAACGACCCGATCGGGCGATCGAACTGCCTGCGCTGCCCGGCATAACGCACGGCCTGATCGATCATCGACTCGCAGGCCCCGAAGGCCTCCGCCGCCAGCGCGATTCGCCCGGCATCGAGCGCCCGCGCGATCGCGTCCGCCGCGTCCTCGAAGACCGCCAGAGGACGCACCGCGTCGAGCACGACCTCGGCCGTGCAGCGCGTGCGATCGGTCGTCATCAGTCGCGTGGTCGCGACGCCCGTAGCCACCCGTTCGACGATGCAGAGCGTGTCGGGCCCGACGGGCAGCAGGATCAGGTCCGCCGCACAGGCGTCGATGGCCATCATGGCCTTGCCGCGCAGCATGCCGTCCTGCAGGCGCAGGCCCGCCTGCTCGCGAATCGAGAACAGCTCGGTCAGTCCAGCGCCCACCACGAGCTCGCCAGCCGCGATGCCGGCCAGCCAGACGTCCTTTCGCGGGCTCTCGAGGGCGCGGAGCGCCACCGGCGCGACGATCGCGGAGGACAGGAAGGGGACTGGCGTGACGGCGTTTCCGATCGCCTGCGACACGACGATCGCGTCGAGCAGCGAGAGCCCGCTCCCCCCCTGCGCTTCGGGCACGAGAATCCCCGTCGCGCCGAGCTCGGCGAGCGCCTGCCAGATCGACCGGTCGAGCGGGCAGGCCTCGTCGCGCAGTTGCCGCACGCGTTCGATCGGCACCCGCTCCGCGAGAAACGCGCGCATCGTCTCGTCGAGCAGCCGCTGATCATCCGAGAGTCCGAAGTCCAAGATCCCGCTCCCCCCTCAAGCCTTGGCCGGCTTCGGCTCGCGCGGCAGGCCGAGTCCGCGCTCTGCGATGATGTTCTTCTGGATCTGTGCGGTGCCGCCGCCGATGATCAGGCCGAGCGCGAAGAAGGCCTGCGCCTGCCAGTAGCCTCGCTCGCGCTCGTATTTCGTATGGTCGTAGAGCACGCCGAGCTCGCCCATCGCGTCGATCCCGAGCGAGGCCATGTCGTAGCTGAGCTGACAGTTCTGCAGCTTCACGACGAGCGCAGCCACCCCGGGCGACTCGTCCTTCAGGCTGCAGGTCAGCATGCGCATCGCGTGGTATTTCATCGTGAGCATGCGCGCCTGCAGGCGCATCAAGCGATCCCGATAGACCGGGCTGGCGATCACGGGCACGCCATCCACGGTCTCACCCTGCATCAGCCGCACCAGCCGCAGGAACATCCCCTCGGCATTCGAGCTGAGGGAGCTGCGCTCGTGCTTGAGCGTGGTATTCGCGATCTTCCAGCCCTCCCCACGCCGCCCCACCACGCTCGACTGCGGCACGCGCACGTCTTCGAAGAAGACCTGGTTGAAGGAGTTCTCGCCGACGTCGCCCGACATCGTCTGCAGTGGCCTGACCTCGAGCCCCGGGCTGTCCATCGGCAGCAGCAGATAGCTGATGCCCGCGTGCTTGCTGGCCGCGGGCTCGGTGCGCACCAGCACGAACATCATGTCGGCACGATCCGCAGTGCTCGTCCAGATCTTCTGTCCGTTGATCACGAAATCGTCACCGTCCTCCCGGGCGGAGGTGGAGAGGCTCGCGAGATCGCTGCCCGCACCCGGCTCGGAGTAGCCCTGGCACCAGATCACCTCTCCGCGCAGGGTCGGCCCCACGAAGCGCCTCTTCTGCTCCTCGGTTCCGTGAGCGAGCAGCGTGGGCACGAGCATCGAGGGACCCTGTGCGTTGAGCCCGCGCGAGACCTGCGCGCGGTTGAACTCCTCGTCCATGATGACGGTCTCGAGCAGGTCGGGCGCAGCGCCGTAGCCGCCGTATTCCGTGGGAATCGTGCGCGCCCAGTAGCCGTGCTCGATCTGCAGCGAGAGCCAACGCGACAGCTCTTCGCGCGGCACCTCGAGAAAGGGCCCGCTCGGCCGCTTCCCCTTGTGCTCCTCGAGAAAGCGCCGGACCTGCTGGCGAAACTGCTCGTACCGCTCTCCGTATTCGAGATCCATGTCTTCCCCTCGATGTGCTGAACGGGGTGCTGAGGGTCGAGATGCCGACGGCGGGCGCCTCGCGCTCGAAGAGCTCGCGAGCGCCGATCAGGCTCCGACGCGAAGGCCGGACGCGGGTGGATCCGCGGGCGGACCCGCGAAGCATTGCGCGATCCGCATCCATTGCGTCGCGACGTCGCCGACGACCCGCAGACCCGTGTCCCGGACGTTGCGAACCTGGGTCACGGTGAAGCAGAAATCGACGGCGTCGCCCTCGATCCGCTCGCTCTCGCTCGGCTCATTGTATTCCCAGATCGCCCCGGACGGCGCCGTCAGCCGCAGATGGGGCGGCGGGCCGGGAACTTCGAGCTTGCGATTGACGAAGGTCCAGCCGAAGGTGCGGACGCCGATCGCCACGATGTTCCGGATGCGATCGGTATGAACGCGCGCGACGCGCTTCAGGTCGTAGATCTCCTGGGCGTGCGCCCAGGTCTCCATGAAGCGCGCCGTCGTGAACATCTGCGCGCCCATGTCGGGTCCGAACCAGGGCAGCCGCGTCTTCGCGTCGAGCTCGCCGAGCTTCATGGCCAGCGCGTCGCACGTCTGCTTCCAGCGCTCGAGCAGCGCATCCGGACCGAGATGCCCGAGATCGCGGCGCTGCAGCGCCTTCGTACTCATGCCCTCCGCGACCGAGTCCATCAGCTGCTTGCGCCGCGAGGCGAAGGCCTGCTCGCCTTCGGCGGCGTGCAGCGAGACCTCGTCGAAATAGTGCAGATGCGCGACGACGTCCCAGGGCGTCCAGTCCATGAAGAGCGTAGGCGTCTCCCAATCGACCGGCGTGAGCGTCCGCCAGAACGCGTGGAGCTCGGCCGCTTCAGCGCGCAGATCGAGGCTCACGGGCAACGTCACGCCGCCCTTCCCCGAACGTGCCATGCGCACGCTCCGCTCGTCCCGACGATGGGCCGACGACCGGTCCGGGCTCCGCAGGCTGCGTGACTCATGCGCCGCGAAGCTCTTCCATGTAGCTCGCGCGATCCGCTTCGCTCGCAAAGGAGAAGGTGCAGAGCATACGGTCGACCAGGCCGCCGAAGCGGTCGCGCAACGCGCCGGCGACCTTGGCGGGCTCCGCCACGATCGCAAAGGCCTCGAGGATGTCGTCGGTGATCCGCTCGCCCATCGCGTCCCACTCGCCGCGCTTCGAGAGCGTGTTGAGCTCGCTCTGCAGGTCGCCCCAGCCGTGCACCTCGAGCACGCCGCGGTAGGCGGGTGTCGAGCCGTAGAAGCCGATCTGCTTCGCAGTCGCCTGCCGCATCGCCTCCCACTCGCGCTCGTCGCGGCCCGTCACGATGAAGGCCGGGTAACACAGCTCGAGCTCGGAGCGCGCCCTGCCCGCCCGCGCCAGACCCTTCTCGATCGACGGGAGCGTCACCTCGCGCAGGTATTTCTCGGTCGTGAACGCGTGGACGAGCATCCCGTCGGCGACCTCGCCCGCGACCTCCGTCATCTTGGGACCGACGGCGGCGAGCACGACGCGCGGCGGCCCGTAGCGATTGTTGGTCGGCGTGAACATCGGCGTCATCAGCGTGTGCGTGTAGAAGTCGCCGCGAAAATCCAGCTTCTCGCCCTCGTACCAGCAATCCCAGATCGCACGCATGGCCAGCACGAACTCCCGCATCCGCGGCGCCGGATGCGACCAGGGCTGACTGAAGCGCTTGGTGATATGCGGCTTGATCTGGGACCCGAGCCCCAGGATGAATCGCCCCTTCGAGAAGGCCTGCAAGTCGTTCCCGATATTCGCCAGCGTCATGGGGTTGCGCGCGAAGGCCACGGCGATCGAGGTCATCAGCTCGATCCGTTCGGTGTGCTCCGCGGCCAGAACGAGCGGCAGGAAGGGATCGTTCGCGATCTCCGCCGTCACCATGCCGTCGAAGCCCTGGGCCTCGAGCGCGCGGGCCTGCGCGGGGATCTCTGCCATGTCGGCGGTGCCCGTCAGGCCGGAATCGATCTTCATGCCTTGATCCTCTGCCTTCGATGACCACCGGATGATGACGACCGGCCGATGACGACCGGCGATGATCCACCCCGGATGCCAATCACCATGAGAGCGCGACAGCCGCGTCGCCAATGCGGCTTGCTCGTTGTTACCTGAGCTGTTAGGAAGGTGTCAACCAGCGCAGGACGAGCGCTGCGCCACGACGTCACGGGATGACCTTTCCGACGCCGCAGCTCGCGGCAGGGGGCTCGCATGGCCGATCCGATTCGCATCGCCAACTGCTCGGGCTTCTTCGGCGACCGGCCGACCGGAGCGAAGGAGATGGTCGAAGGCGGACCCATCGACGTCCTGACCGGTGACTGGCTGGCCGAGCTCACGATGCTGATCCTCGCCAAGACCCGCCTGAAGCGAGCCGACGGCGGCTTCGCGCGCACCTTCGTCTCCCAGATGGAGCAGGTGATGGCGAGCTGTCTCGACAAGGGCATTCGGGTCGTCTCGAACGCCGGCGGCCTCGACCCCGAAGGCTGTGCGGAGGCAGTCTCGAAGGTGGCTCGGACACTCGGCCTCGATCCCACGATCGCCTTCGTCCGCGGCGACGACCTGATGCCCGACCTCGAAGGACTCGTCGCGCGCGAAGAGCTTCGCCACTTCGAGACCGGCGACGCGATTCGTGATCCAGGTCGATTCCTCACGGCGAACGCGTACCTCGGCTGTTGGGGGATCGTCGATGCGCTCGAGCGCGGCGCCGACATCGTCATCACCGGCCGCGCCACCGACGCCGCCATCGTGTGCGGTCCTGCCGCCTGGCATCACGGCTGGAGCCGAAGCGACTGGAACCAGCTCGCCGGCGCCGTCGTCGCGGGTCACCTGATCGAGTGCAGCAGCCAGGTCACGGGCGGCAACTACTCCTTCTTCAAGGAGGTCCCCCGCATCGAGCACATCGGATTTCCGTGGGCCGAGATCGCCTCGGACGGCTCCTGCGTGATCGGAAAGCACGATGACAGCACGGGGGGCCTCGTCTCGATCGGAACGGTGACCTCCCAGGCGCTCTACGAGATCGGAGGCCCGCGCTATCTCGGTCCCGACGTGACGACCCGCTTCGACACGATCCAGCTCGAGCAGTCTGCGCCGAATCGCGTTCGCGTCTTCGGCGTGCAGGGAGAGCCGCCCCCCGACACGCTCAAGGTCTGCATGAACCGCGAAGGCGGCTATCGCAATGACATGCGTGTCGCGCTGGCGGGCCTCGACGTCGAGGCCAAGGCGGAGGTGGTCGAGAAGGCCTTCTGGCGAGCCTGCCCGTACCAGCGCAGCGACTACGAGCAGGTGACGACGCGCGTCATCCGAACCGACAAGGTCGACCCCGGGACCAACGAGGAAGCGATCGGCGTCTGGCATATCGCCGTCAAGGATCCGGAAGAGAAGAAGGTCGGTCGCGCCTTCTCGAACGCGGTCGCCGAGCTCGCCCTGGCCTCCATCCCCGGCTATTTCGCGATCGGTGGCGGGCCCTCCGCCGGCCGCTCCTTCGGCGTCTACGAGCCTGCCCGAATCCCGTCACGGCTGGTGCCGCAGGAGGTGGTGGTGATGGGCGGCGAGACGCGGGAGGTCGCGTCTTTGATTCCCACCGGCGAGGCCCAGATCACACCCGCACCCGAGCCGCAGGCCAGCGCCCCGGACGGGCCGACTCGAAGCGTCCCTCTCGGAACGGTCTTCGGAGCGCGATCGGGCGACAAGGGCGGTCACGCCAATCTCGGCGTGTTCGCGCGAGAAGATGCCGCCTGGGCGTGGCTCGATCAGTACCTGACCCGCGAGCGCCTGGCGCTCCTGCTGCCCGAGATCGCGCCTTTGAAGATCGACCGGTACCGCTTCCCAGCGCTGCGCAGTCTCAACTTCGTCATCCACGACCTGCTCGAAGAAGGCGTCGCCGCCGCCACGCGACAGGACGGCCAGGCCAAGAGCCTCGGTGAATGGCTGCGCGCTCGGGTCGTCGAGCTTCCCACGGCGCTGCTGTCCTGATTGCTGCGGCGAGACCGGATTCGAAGGGCGGCGCCCGGGACGCGGCGACCCCTAGCCGTGCTCGCCTTCCAGTCGGGTTCCGGACGGGATCTCGACCGGCTCGGGCGAGTCGTTCACCAGCCGCACGTCGCCCACGATCTCGACGTTCGCACCGAAGACGTGGTCGCCGATGACCTCGAGCCGGCGACAGGCGCGAAGTGAGGGAGCGCCTTCCGGAAAGCGCGCCTGGAGCGCATCGACCCGCCCATAGCATCGCGGATCGAGCTCGATCCGAAGCGCCCGCGCGGCCTCCTCGTCGACCGGCACCATCCGGAGATCCTCGCTGAGCTCGTAGGCATCCGACCAGAGCCGCAGCAGGTCGTTCGTCGTCTTCACGGGGGCAAACCGATCGCGCGGCACGCAGACCGCCGCCGCGCCCTCGAAGCACTCGATGGCGGCCCCCATCGCCGTCTCGAGCTGCAGACAGCGCGGTCCGTCCGGATCGTCCGGCGAGATCGCCTTTTCGTTGCGCATCACCGGCAGCGGCAGGCCATCGGCCGCGGGGTCCAGCGCGTCGGCCAGGGCGTCCAGATCGAGCCAGAGATTGTTCGTGTTGAAGAAGCGATGACGCTCGATGTCCTGGAAGGCGTCGAGATCCTCCTTCGGGCATTGAGCACTCTCGCGCAGCAGCAGACGGCCCGCTCGCTCGGCGAGATGTCCTCCCTTGCGATCGGAAGCCGTTCTGGCCGCGGCCTCCATCGCGAAGGGCAAGCCCCGCTCGGCGAACCAGCCGAGCAGGCGAAGGTCGAGAACGCCGCCCAGGTTGTCCGAGTTCGAGACGAAGGCATAACGGATGCCGTGCGACCGAAGCGCGTCGAGCATTCCGGAGTCGCGCAGCGCGGGGTAGAGATCGCCATGACCCGGCGGACACCACTCGAGGCTGGGATCCGCCGGCCACTCGATCGGCGCTCCGGAATCGACCTCGACCCGAGGCACGCGACGCTGGAGGAAATCCAGCGGCACCTCGCCCGCGAGCGCGGGAAATTTCGCGAGCTCGGCGAGCGTGTCCTCCCGCGTCCGATAGCTGTTCATCAAGACCAGGGGCAGCGAAGCTCCGAATCGCTCGCGCGCGAAGAGAACCTGGCGAGCGATCAGATCGAGGAAGGATACGCCCGGCCGGACCGGCAACAGGCTCTTGGCGGCCGAGAGCCCCATGCTCGTCCCGAGTCCGCCGTTCAGCTTGATGACGGCCGCTGCGTGCACCGCGTCTCGTCCCGCAGACTCGAACTCCGCGAGCGCTTCGTATCGCGGCAGCGCAGCCACCGGCTCGATCGTCGACTCGGGGATCGAGGTCTGACCGCCCTCGATCACGAAGCGCAGCGACGCGAGGAAGCCTTCGATCGCGATCTCGGGCAGTCCCGCCTCGGACATCTTCTTGCGATGGGCCCGCACCGTCTCGGCCGAAAGACCTGCCACCTGCTCGCTCCCCCATGACCCTGCGTCTGCGCGGATCTCGTTCGGAATCGAGGCCTGAGCGCCTGCCGTGCGCCTCGGGCTTCGATCCCCGGCCTATGTGTACCCGAAATCCGGCACGGCGGGTCGGCTTCACGCGCGGATCCCTGCCGAGTTGCTCGCGGGCTGCGTCGTGCCTGCCGGAGCCGCTAGGCTGTCCGCCCGACCCGCGTCGAAGAGATGCGGAGCAGAGAGGACACCCGTGGCAGGCCACAAGATCCGAATCGAAGACCTCGCCCAACCCGTGCTCGACGAAGGGCAGAAGGCCGCCCTCGCGCACGCCGACAGCCTCGACATCGACCTCTCGGTCGGCGCCGTCGAAGCGGCGGCGACCGAGCAGACGGGCCTCGACGACTGGGGGCCCGAAGACTGGAAGGAGCGGCTCGGCGTCTGGTTCGACGAGATGAACGCCGACGACAACCGGACCAATTTCGGTCGCCTCACGCTCTTCAACGATACGGTCCGTTATGCGACCACCCGACTGCGCATCCGCGCTCTGCTGGCCGCCCACCCCGAGATCCACGATCAGAAGATCGAGCGCCCGATCATCGTCGTCGGGCTGCCACGATCGGGGACGACCCACCTCGTGAACCTGATCGCAGCAGACCAGCGGCTGCGGTCGATGCCGCTCTGGGAGGGACAGGAGCCCGTCCCGGATCCCGAGGAGAGGCCCGGGCCGGACGGGATCGATCCGCGCTGGAAGCGCTGCAACGCGATCTGGGAGCGGATGCGGACGGCTTCACCGCTGATCGCGGCGATGCACCCGATGGAGCCGGATCATATCCACGAAGAGCTCGAGTTCATGCTGCCGGACTTCACCAGCTACAACCTCGAGTGGATCGCTCAGGCGCCGCGTTGGCGCGACTACTATCTGGCTCATGACCAGACGCCTCACTATCAGGGCGCGCTGCTGACCGGCCTCAAGATCCTGCAGTGGGTGAAGCCACGGGAGCGTTGGGTCCTGAAATGCCCCCAGCATCTCGAGCAGCTCGGGCCCTTGATGCAGACCTTCCCCGACGCCACGATCGTGATGACGCACCGCGACCCGATCTCGGTGATCCAGTCGGCGATCACGATGATGACCTACAGCGCGCGCATGGGCTATCGGCACGTCGACCCCCAGTGGTATCTCGAGTACTGGCACGACCGGGTCCATCGGCTGCTGACGGCGTCGGTGCGGGACCGCGCGCTGCTGCCGTCGGGTCGGACGATCGACGTGCCCTTTCACGAGTTCATGGCCGACGACCTCGGCATGATCGAGAAGATCTACGAGGTCGCCGAGCTGCCGATGACGAACGAGGCGCGCGCGCAGCTGAAGGGCTACATCGAGGACCATCCACGCGGCAAGCACGGACAGGTCGTCTACGACCTGCGCGCCGACTTCGACGCGGAGCCGGCAGCGCTGCGCGAGATCTTCGACTTCTACTTCCAGCAGTTTCCGGTGCGCGTGGAGGTCGAGTAGCGCGCCGCGCCGCTCAGGCCCTGGGAATGAATCCGAAGGACAGATCGTGGTCGTCCCGCGTCGAGCCTGCGCTCACGTCTGCGCGGTCGAGGGGGAACGAGCTCGAGAGATCGAGCAGATGCACGCGGTGCTCGATCGCCCAGACGCCGTCGCGCCGCTGCCATCGATCGAGATAGCGCCCGCGTCCGACGAGCTCGAATTGCCGGCCCTCGGTATCGGGGAGGGTCCAGAGCACGACCGTCACGTACGACTCGCTCGTCGCCCTCTCGCCGTCGAGCTCGATCAACACGTTCGTGATCTGATGGGAGTGACGCTCCATCGCCGCGTGCGCCTCCCAGACCCAGTCGACGAAGCCGCGGCCGGTCCCCTCGAAGATGCCGTCGTAGAAGGCCGTCCCGTCCCGATGCCAGACGGCATACGCCATCTCCTTGTCCATTCGATCGAGTCCGCGGCAGTAGCGCGAGAGCACGTCGCGGATGGACTGTTTGTCGAGCAGCGCTTGCACGAGGGCGTTCGACATTCCGATTCTCCCGTGTCGACCTAGGCCTGAGTCGAAGTTCCCTGCGACTCTAGTGCAGATCGGCGCCTGCGCGGGCGGCAGGAGATCGCGCTGCGCCCGAACACTGGGCTAGCGTCTGCGTCCGCTTGCGGACTCGACGCCATGGGAGACCCGATGCCCACCCGACACCGACCGACCCCTCGCCTTCGCTCCACGCGCGCCTTCTCCCGGGCGCTCGCCCTGGCGGCGCTCGTGCTCGCCTGTCAGCCGCCCGAGGATCGCAACGCCGAGGGATCGGACGCGACAGCGAATTCCGTGGCGCCGACTCCATCCAGCGCCGCTCGGCCGCTCGCGCCCTCGGGTCGACCCTATAGCGAGGATCGCGAGGCCTGCGCGGATCGCGATCCGAATCGGCAGGCGCTCTGGGGCGAGCTCCACGTCCACTCGTCGCTCTCGATGGACGCCTGGCTCTGGGACGTTCGCAACGGTCCCGACGAGACCTTTCGTTTCGCGAAGGGCGAGCCGACACGGCTCCCCCCGCTCGACGCGAGCGGCGAGCCGACGCGCGCTGCACAGCTCGAACGACCGATCGATTTCGCGGCCCTCACCGACCACGCGACCTTTCAGGGCGAGGTCGCACTCTGTACCCGACCCGGCTCCGCCCGCTATGACAGCGAGCCCTGTCGGATCTTTCGAGGCGAGCAATCGACGCCCGACGATCCGATGGGTGCCATGGGGGCGCCGATGGCCGCGATCTCGGAAGCACTCGAAGGGAGCGCCGGGCTGACCCGGCGCAAGCCCGAGCTATGCGGCGAGACGGGCGAAGCCTGCCGAGCGTCGATGAAGACGGTCTGGGAGGAGCAGCAGGCCGCGGCGGAGCGCCACTACGACCGCACCGCCACCTGCCGCTTCACGACGCTGCACGCCTACGAGTACACGGCCACCCCCGGATTCGCGAAGGTCCACCACAACGTGATCTTCCGGAACGCGCGCGTCCCCGCGTCGCCGATCGCCTGGGTCGACGAGCCCGACGTCTACGATCTGTGGGACGAGCTGCGCAAGCAGTGCCTGGAGGCCGGCACGGGCTGTGATGTCATCACCCTCCCCCACAACTCGAACCTCAGCAACGGCAACATGTTCGCGATCGTCGGTCAGGAGCTGCCCATCGCGGAGCAGCGCCGACGCGCGCGCCTCCGCGGCAACATCGAGCGACTCGCCGAGATCAGCCAGATCAAAGGCGACTCCGAATGTCGCAACGGCTTCGCCGGCGTGCTGGGCGGGCGCGACGAGTTCTGCGAGTACGAGGAGTGGCGCGGTCCCGAGATCGAGGACTGCGGACCGGACGGCAAGGGCTTCGGCGCGCTACTCGACCAGGGCTGCGTCTCGCGCAAGGACTACATCCGCTATGCGCTGCTCGAAGGCTTCCGGGAAGCACGGCGGATCGGCGTCAACCCGTTCAAGATCGGCGTCATCGCAGCCACCGACGGACACAACGCGAACCCCGGCGACGTCGAGGAGTACTCCTATCAGGGCTGGCAGGGCACGCCGGACGCGACCGTCGAGGATCGCCTCGATCCCGGCAACTACCCGGTCAACGCGACCAACTCGCTGGCCGCCAACCCCGGTGGACTCGCGGGGGTCTGGGCCGAGGAGAACTCCCGCGACGCCATCTTCGATGCGATGAAGCGGCGCGAGACCTTCGGCACCAGTGGGCCCCGCATCACCGCCCGCTTCTTCGGAGGCTGGGACTATCCGGAGGACCTCTGCGGCGACCCCGAGCTGGTCGCCCGGGGCTATGCGGACGGCGTGCCCATGGGAGGCGATCTCCCGCCGCGGCCCGGGAATGCGGCATCACCGGTGTTCGTCGTCTCGGCCATGCGCGACGTCGGCACGGCTGCGCATCCCGGTGGACTGCTCGAGCGAGCGCAGATCGTGAAGGGCTGGGTCGACGACGAAGGCCTCTTCCATCAGGCGGTCTTCGACGTCGCGGGCGGTCCGGGCGGAGCGACGGTGGATCCGCGAACCTGCCAGCCCCGCGGCGTCGGACATAACAGTCTCTGCCGCGTCTGGCGCGATCCCGACTTCGACGCCGGCCAGAGCGCCGTCTACTACGCGCGCGTGCTGGAGAATCCGAGCTGCCGATGGTCGGCGATCCAATGCCTCGAGCAGGAAGAGGCGGCGCGGAGCACGAGCTGCAGCGACCCGGATGTCCCCAAGACGATCCAGGAGCGGCTCTGGACCTCACCGATCTGGTACGAAGCGCCGAGCGCAGCCACGAGCTAGCGGTATGGGAAGGAAGCCCGAATGTCCGTGATCCGTTCCGACCGAGCCGAGCGAGCGCTCGCGCGCCCTGCTCGGCTTCTTTTTCGCAGCTTCTGGTCGGCGGCCGGGCTCGCCCTTGCGCTGGCCGCTCCGCTCCCCCCGAGCGCGCAGGCCGCCGAGCCGCGTCGTCGCGGCGCCGTTCACGTACTCGACCTCCTCCGCCGCCGAGTGGGCGTCGCCGAGGCCGGAGTTCACGGCGAGATAGGGCACCGCGCCGACGAGGCGGCAGAACGTCATGAAGTCGTCGATGCCCATGTCGTTCGATTCGAGGCCGTTCCAGGCGAGCTCGCGCCGCGGCGGACGCGTGTCGCGGTCGCCGATCCCGTCGCGCCAGTCATAGGCGGAGACGAAGTTCCCGCCCGGCCACCGCG
>Ga0209536_100005955_pt1 | contig 18799 bp, 12 predicted proteins | sample DeeMarSeWOR28_12_FD_187461 | JGI IMG/M metagenome (GOLD analysis project Ga0209536, IMG submission 187461) | Marine sediment microbial communities from White Oak River estuary, North Carolina - WOR-2-8_12 (SPAdes) (version 2) | ecosystem: Environmental > Aquatic > Marine > Intertidal zone >... | reverse complement strand
TGGCAAAGTGCAAAACCAAAGATATGCCGGACTATTCACAGTTGCAATTAGCCGAATGGATCGAGCAGGGATTTGCAACCGCGGGAGGCCCCGGTAACTCAGCTCCTTTGATTGCAAGAACGGGATTGAAAGTCGCCGTCGGAGTGAACTTGGGCAGGGGAGATTATAATGGTCTGGATGCCCAGGGCAGGTTTTTTCACGATGTTATGACGGCCAACGGCATAGATATGTCGCAAATTCATATCCATCCTGATTTACATACGGGAACAACGTTTATACACAGCACAGTGGGTGAGGATAGGGGCGGTATTGCCTATTTCCCCGGTGCCAATGATGATTTTGATTTCGATATTTTTAAGAAAGCCGTCGAGAAATTGCAGCCGCATATGGTGTATTATATGTACTCCGGCTTATCCGACCGGGGCGATGCCAATGGGGGACGGGATTTGGCGGCGTTTATTAAGTGGTGTCGACAAAACGACGCCGTAACAATTGTCGACAGCCATACATTGACGGGCAATCCCCACGCATTGATCGAGCAGGGCGTCCCGGTAAAGGAATATCGGCTTCTGGAGCCGCTGCTGCCCGAGGTGGATTTATTCTTTACCTCATGCGACGAAGCTAAGCTGATCGAAAATACACTTGCCCCCGGACGCAAATGGAGCGATTTCGAGGAGCATGAAAATAACGTGCACTTCCTTGAGTTTTTAACCGATAGATTCTGTGTCAAGGACGGAAGGACAAAATTGTTCGGCGTAACGGTCAGCGACGGAGCTTATGAGCGGCACGTGAATACGGATGAAAAAGTAGACGGTCCGAATCGTATAAAGTCGAGATTTATGGCGGGCGAGGTGGTTGACCTTGTCGGGGCTGGAGACTCGTTCAGGGCAGGCCTTATTGCCTATGTCACTTCACATCTGGATGATTTTAAGGCAGGCTCGATCGATTTTGCAGAAGCAGTACAAATGGGCAATTTATTTGCATCGCTGTTTATCAAGGCCTCGCTCGAAGACAGATACGGCAACATTCACACCTACGACAAGATGCTGAATGTCGTTCGCAGTGCTGTGACATATCAGAGTTTCGATGAACTGCGGGACGCTTTGAGTTAGGCAATATAAGAGAAGGAAAGGGAACACAGATGGCCAAAAAGGAGCATGGATTTAACTGGCAAAACAAAGTCAATAACGTCGCGCAGATCGGAGGTATTGAAACCTCGGTTTTGGATAACGGCCTTGGTAAAGGGACGCGAATCGCCTGGATTAATACAGGCGCCGGCCTTCGGTACAAAGTAGTAATCGACAGGGGGCTGGATATTGTTGATGCTTTCTATAACCGATACAGTCTTGCCTGGCTGAGCCATGCGGGTGTAACCGCTCCGCGGCCGGATGCTAATCGTGGACTGGAATGGCTATACTCATTTGGCGGTGGTTTGTTGACGACGTGCGGCTTGACTCATATTGGCGGGCCTGAAAGCGATGAGTTTGGAGAACGGGGCCTGCACGGACGCATAAGTAATCTTCCGGCACAGATTGAATCTATTGTCCAACCGGACCTGCTTAATAGAAAGCTTCAGATGAGTATCACTGTCGTTGTCAAACAGTCTCGCGTGTTCGGGCCCAATCTTGAATTAAGACGTACTATCTCAAGTACTCTTGGTGAGCCGGCTGTTCGAGTTCACGATGTGGTCACGAACGTCGGTAATACAGCGGTACCACATATGATATTGTACCATTGCAATTATGGCTGGCCGCTCGTAGACGAAGGCACCGAAATTATATGCAAGGGTGATTGGGCATCGCGCGGGCTTGATATGGACAACGCTGTTTTCAACAGCAAACGTAATTTCCGAAAATGTTCCAAACCACTCGATAGTCACCGAGGAGGCGGCGAAGGTTGTGCTTTTATTGATGTGACCGCCGATAAGAAAGGGATGTGCAATACCGGCCTGTACAATCGAAATCTCGGTTTGGCGCTTGTTCTGAAATATAACAAGAAACAATTGCCGTGGCTGAGCAACTGGCAGCACTGGGGTCCCGGCGAATATGTAACGGCTCTGGAGCCTGGAACCAATCCGCCAATCGGCCAAGGTGGCGCTAGGAAGCAGAAAAAACTCATACACCTCGCACCGGGTAAGAGTAGAACCTATGATCTGGAAATGAGGGTTTTAACAGACAAAAAAGAGATCAATGAGTTCTTAAAAGCTGCGGGTCATCAATAATGGCAGATCACGTATTTACCGGTTTCGGATTCGGCCCAATACAAAGCGGGCTTTTTGCCAAGGAGGCATTCCAAAGCGGCAATTTCACTCGTATCGTTGTAGCCGAGATTGACGCTGAATTGGTCGATGCTGTCAGGACCAATAAGGGCAGCTATTGTGTAAATATTGCCAAATCCGACAGTATAGAGACACTTCAGATTAATAATGTGGAATTGCTGAATCCAAACGTTACTACTAATAGACGAGTTCTGCTTGAAGCATTAACACAGTCAACGGAAATCGTTACCAGCCTGCCGTCTGTAAATTTCTATGAATCTGGCGGTTCAAACAGTGTTGTTTCTCTTATAGCAGAGGGCCTGAATAACAGCAGCGCCAAAGCTACAATCATTTACACTGCGGAAAATAATAATCGCGCTGCAGCAATACTGGAAAAAGCCATCGCTGAAAAAATTGCAACACTTCCACAAGGAAAAGTGCAGTTTCTCAATACTGTAATCGGCAAGATGAGTAGAGTCGTTACGGACCCTGCCGAGATTGCCGAACTGAAACTTAAGACTATAGCACCGGATCTTGAGCGAGCTTTTCTTGTGGAGCAGTTCAATAGAATTCTGGTAACTCGGACATGTATTGATGGTTTTAAGCCCGGCATAGAAGTTTTCATCGAAAAAGACGACCTGCTGCCTTTCGAAGAAGCAAAGCTGTACGGCCATAATGCAATCCATTCGCTGCTCGGATTTATCGGTGCGGTTAAAGGAGCTAAATCGATGACAGAACTCAAGGATGATAATGTCATCATGCAAGTCGGCAGGGATGCTTTTTTGAAGGAGTCCGGAACGGCACTGGTGAAAAAGTACTCCCATCTCGAAGATGAACTATTTACCGAAGCGGGCTACAAAGATTTTGCTGAAGACCTGCTCGAACGAATGACTAATCCTTACCTGGGCGATACTATTGCAAGGGTAACTCGCGATATAGTTCGTAAGCTTGAAATGGACGGCCGAATATTCGGAACGATGCAACTGGCTATGGAATATGGTATCGAGCCGAAGAATATGGCATTAGGAGCAATGGCTGGCATCGCTTTATTGCTGAACAAAGCGCAAGAGTATAATCTTCCTGATGATTTGCGTCAGTGTAACTGGCGCACATTAAACGAGAATCAAATAGAAAAAATCATAAACTGGCTCTGGACAGGCAAAAACTGTAAGCAAGAAGATCAAATTATTAAATCCCTCAAAAGCTCAATTAAACAATTGGAAGAATTAGCTAAAAATTGACAGCATGCATTATAAGGCCTATAATGCCTGTGTTAATTTTTGAAAGGCAAAATTATGGATTTCGAACAGGACAACAATATGTCAAGTCCGGTGGAACCACAGCCTGTAGGACCAGTATCAGATATGAATGCTGTCACACCGACAATAAGGCCAGCCAGAAAAGGATATGGCTGGAGGATTTTCTGGGGCATAGTTTTGGCGTTTTCTATTATGGCCAATTTCATGTTGTTTTTGATGCTTATTGGTGTGGTCGCTCTGTTTACAACCGGACAAAGAGGAATGTTCACCGAAGAAGTGATACGAGAGGGCCCTGCAAGGAATAAAATTGCTGTAATTACATTGCAGGGCATAATCCATGGTCAGCTTGCCGGCGAGGTTTACCAGCAGCTAAAAGTGGCCGGTCGGGACAGGCGAGTGAAAGGATTGATTGTTCGTGTTAATTCGCCGGGAGGGACAATATCAGCCAGCGATCAGATCTATAAGGAAATAAGGAAGTTCCGGAGCGAAGAAAACATACCGGTCGTTGCGTTTATGCAGGGAGTCGCCGCTTCAGGTGGGTATTATACGTCGGTTGCTTGTGAGAAAATAATAGCTGAGCCGACTGCGATTACAGGTTCGATTGGTGTGATAAGCTCATTTTTTGTTGTGCAGGAACTACTTGAAGAAAAACTCGGCGTCCTGCCGGTCACAATGAAGTCTGGCCAGAAAAAAGACTGGCCGAGTTCATTCAGAGAGCCGGCCCCGGAAGAGCTTCAGTACATGCAGGAAAAGCTCATTACACCTGCTTACGAAAGATTCGTAGAGATTGTTGCCGAAGGGAGAAAAGAGACACTTGATGTGAACGAAGTCAGAGAGTTAGCTGACGGCGGGATTTTCGGCGCGCAGGAAGCCCATGATAAAAAGCTCATAGATGATATCGGTTATCTGGATGAGGCGATAGAGTCCGTCAAGACTATGGCGGGGATTGAAACGGCCCAGGTGGTGGCATATCGTAAGCCTTTCACTTTTGCTGATTTTTTAAGCTACCGCAAGCCGAATCTCCTGAAACTCGACAGAACCATGCTGTATGAGCTTAGCACGCCACAGGTATTATACCTCTGGAGCGCATATTGATAATCAACAGGGGGGAGGGGATTTGCTGCCTTATGACTTGTAAAACATACCTTCCATTATTGATTTGCTTAATACTTGCCTGGAACAATGCTTATTCGGGGAAGCTTGCACAATCTGAATGGGGATGTCCGAAGGTCAATATTCAGCAAAATGCATCTCAATGGACCATCCAAGGGAAACGTCTCACAGTAGTCATTGACTCAAATTCCCTTGCTATGCAGGTCAAAGATAAAGACATTACATGGAATATTGAAGGATCAAGGCAAGGAGACCTGACGATTGAACATGATGGCCGGAACATCCCTTTATGTCTTAAAGATGCAAAAGAAATTAAAATAGAATCCTATGAAACAGGATTCATGTCGGGAGTAAAAATCCGATTGAGCAGTTATGTCCATCAGAACACGCCGCTGGGATTTAGCTTACAGCTAAATATTTGCCTTCAGACTCCCAATGAAGACCTTGTTTGCGAACTGGTCGCTACAGAAGATACTGCTGCTGTTAAACAGTGCTTATGGCCGGCTCCCTTCGAACAAGCGACCTTCGATTTTACAGTAGTCCCGTTTATGCAGGGAATGCTGCTGCCAAAGCAATGGCCTCAGCGTGTCTGGCTTTATGACACAATATCTTACGGGCGTGGTCTCTACATGCCCTGGTGGGGTCACCAGAAAGGCGATTCGGCGGCAATAATTATTCTTGAGACGCCTGCCGATGGCGGCTGTCACTTTTCACATCCTGCGGGCGGGCCGACCCGGACTGGTACTCGCTGGGTGCATTCTCTGGGAAAAATTTCGTATCCGAGGCGGGCCAGATTGTGCTTCTTTCGGAAGGGCAACTATGTGACACTTGCCAAACAGTATCGAAATTATGTTATTGAAAATGGACATTTCGTTTCCTTAAAAGAAAAGATCGCCCGTAATCCGATTGTAGAGCGACTGGTTGGTTCCCCGGTAATTCATACGAGTATTCTCATACACATTCAGCCGGAGTCGAGCTATTACAACAAGAAGGAGCCTGAAAAGAATCATTATTATACGAGATTTGACAAAAGGGGGGAGCAATTACGTGCCCTGGAGAAGAGGGGAGTAAAACGGGCCTATGTTCACCTTGATGGATGGGGATTTCGCGGTTACGATAACCTCCACCCTGACATTTTACCTCCGAGTCCGGAAGCAGGGGGCTGGGAAGGACTTCGTTCTCTCGCACAGATTTGTGATGATTTGGGCTATGTTTTTGCCCTGCACGACCAATACCGCGATTATTACCTTGATGCCAGGTCATATAGTGAAAACCATACGGCCATACTGGAAAATGGTCACAGATATTACGGCAGTACATGGTACGGCGGGAAACAATCTATTCTATGCTCAAGTCTGGCTCTGGGGCATGTAACAAAGAACTACCGAACTATCCTGAATAACAATGTAAAGGTTCGAGGAGCATATCTGGATGTTTTTGCCGTTGTCCCGCCGGATGAGTGCTACAATCGGGAGCATCCCGTGACACGAGAGCAATGCCTTCGGTACAGGGGCGATTGTTTTGATTTTATCCGCACCCAGGTTGGAGTAGTTAGTTCCGAAGAGCCTGCCGATTGGGCAATACCTTATTTGGATTTAGTTCATCATGGCCCTTTTGCCTTGAATCCGAATCCGGGCAGAGGGCCGGCAATGGGCATACCAGTTCCCCTTTTCAGCCTGGTTTATCATGATTCGATTTTTATTCCCTGGTCACTTGGAAAAGGAGCTTGGGGCATTCCGGAAAACGACTCAGGCTATTTACATGGTCTGGCCCATGCGGGACTCCCGTACTTATCAATCCAGCCCTCTGAGCCGGAATTAGAACGAGTTCGAACGATGTGTAATCTCAACAAGAGACTTGCTATGGTTGAAATGACCGACCATAAATTTCTCGATGAAAACTATCGCAAACAACGGACAACATTTGCAGATGGCACAACAGTCACGATCGACCTTGACAATGACACTTATACAATCGCCCCGGAATTATGAAGAAGATTACTATTCTATCGTCTATAACCATCGGAATTATTGCTTGTGTAATTCTGTATCTCTTTGTGTTTCAGAAAAATGCTCAGGATAGACCTAAGACGATAGCATTTATCGCCGGCACGCCCAGCCACGGAGAGGGCAACCACGAGTGGGAGCAGGATGCTCAGTTCCTAAAGCAGTGCCTGAATGGAGCGCCCAACATCGAGACTTTGAAGATAGATATCCACTACGACGGCTGGCCGGAAAATCCGAGCGATCTGGATGATGCGGACGCAATCGTGTTTCTCTCCGACGGTTTCGAACATCATCCTCTAAAAGTGCCGGAACGGCTCGCAAAAATTCGCAAACTGGCTAAACGAGGAGCAGGCCTGGCATTCCTGCACTATTCAATTGAGCCGCCCGAGGGCGCCGAATCAGATTTCTTAGAGTGGATGGGCGGTTATTACGAGCGGGGCTACTCACAGAATCCCATCAATACGGTGAAAGTCTCGCCGATCAAGAATAATCATCCCATATCCCGCGGCTGCGCCGTCTACGTGGCCGAGGATGAATGGTATTTCGATATCAGGCTTTCCGAGGATGAGCCGCGAGCAATTCCTGTCATGACGGGCAAGCTGCCTCCGTGGAAGCCTGAAGACAAAACCCTCGCTTGGGCGGTGGAACGTCGCGACGGCGGCCGGGGCTTCGGATTCAGCGGGGGCCATTACCAAAAAAACTGGCACATGGAGCCTTTTCGCAAGCTCATCCTGAACGCGATTTTGTGGGTAGCGAAAGCGGATGTTCCCGAAGAAGGCGTCTCATCTGTCCAAAGCTGGCGATTCGTGAGTATCCCGGACTTTCTGAACGTGGACCTGACTTACCCGCAGCCGGGCTGGGAGGAAACGCTCGACTATGTTCTCAAGGCAATTAAGGCCGAGAATCCCGAATTCGTTCTTGTAGCAGGCGATCTGGTCATGGGACGCTGGCCTGACAAGGAGAGCATCAAAAAGTATGCTGGCATCTATTACCCGGCCTGGGTCAAGCGTATGCAGAACCACGACCTGAGATTCTATGCCGCTATCGGCGACCATGAGATAGGGGACAATCCCTGGCGCGGCGACAAAGTCGAACTTATCTCGTATTTTAAGCGACAGTTTCAGAGATACCTTAAGATGCCGCTGAACGGTCCTATTCGCAACAAGGGTACGGCCTTCTGGTTCATTCACGAAAATACCCTGTTCATTGCAGTCGATGTATTCGAGAAGGGCAAAGGCCCTCAAGGAGAAATTGTAACGAATGTAACAGGGCCACAACTCGAATGGTTCGAGCAGGTCATCATCGACAATCCCGGCATTAAGAACATTATCGTAATGGGGCATACTCCCGTTCTGGGGCCTGTACGAAAAGAAAGCTCCAGCGGCCTGATGCTTCAAGGCGGCAGACAATCACCTTTCTGGCAGACTATGACCAGGCACGGCGTCGATTTGTATCTGTGCGGCGAGGTTCATGCTATTACGTGTACTAAGGCCGACAATGTTTTGCAGATCGCACACGGCGGCTTGTTCGGATACAATCCGAGGGTCAATTACCTGGTTGGGACCGTCTCTGAAGATAAAATCGAGCTGGAATTGAAAGAGATCGAGATTGTCAATCAGGGCGATAAACTTTGGCAGGAAGGGACCAATCGGCCCTATGAGACAGTCCTGATTACCGAGGATGTAAAACAGAAGGGATTCGTTACCGTAGGCACAGCCACCCTTGACAAAACAGATGCAAATGAGCCTCTAACAAATGCGACGGGGTACTTCGCTTCAGACATGTAGGATATGATAAAATCCTCAATCGCAACTTTTCTTCGAGTAGCAACCGTCTGTTAGTGTCTTTTTATGCCGTCCGAACTCAACAATCCATGGAAATAATTCCAGGTCCAGGCCTTCGAGCCGTCCGGTCGTATCAGCCAAAAACCGCGGACAGCATTGTTGCTGTGTACAGGTGGCAATTCTTTACTGTCCTGAAGCTCGTTACAATACAGTTGCCAATATATTATGTAGGGGCATCCCCAATCAAGAGCAGTCGTAATAACGTTGGGGATCATTTTTTGGATTTGCTCGGCTGGAAACTTATTCTCAGGCATACCAAACTCGCCGATGTAAACATTTCGATTGCCGAAATAAGGACTGTCCGGCATGTTTTTCGCTATGAAATCCAGCGCCTCGCCGAATACCTGCAGATCATCCGGATAATCTATTGTTGCATCCCATGCAGAATAGGAGACTAAATCTAATTTGGTGTGAGGTAAAACCGTGTTTACCATATTAGGCTTGCCGTTCTTCATAGAATCGACAACACGGTTCACCTCTGCTGCGTGATACACAAAAACTTCATTCGTTCCGACCTCTTGTCTGGCTTGATTTACCCCGGCCTGCCGTGCATTAAGCCAGTCGATCATGCCGCTGATAGCCTGAGGTGTCGGATCGACATTCCTGTTGTAATTGCCGCGAATTAGCCAGTCACCTTCCCAGTGCTGTAATATGAAGGTCTTACGAGTTCCTGTGTAAGTGGTCAATAAATGTTTGGTCAGTTCGTAAAACTGACGCTTTTCATCCAGTTTCTGCTCTTCGGTTACTCCCTTCCTCCAATAGACATCACCTCTGCCCATTGAAAAACACATCAAAATATAGGCCGTCATTGGCTTGTCAAACAGTTCCATGAAATAGGGTGACTTTGCCATCTCAACCATGTTGTTTATCTTAGGCCATTTCGAATTGAACGGGTATTTCTGGTGCGGATTATTAAACCAAACTTTAATCACTCGTGGGCCTAAAGCTAAAATCTGATCGGCACCTTCGTTCAGGAAATCTTCGCTGGTCAGGCAGTATTTGCCGTCTACATGTGTTATTCCTATAATGTCTCGCAGCTCTTTTCCGGTATTCTCTTTGGCAGTGGCAATGGCCGGTCGTTTATGTTGTCCACAAACGACACAAATTCCTGATAGTAAGATTGTCATAAGCCATTTTTGCATTCGTTATCCCTTTTGAAATAATAATAATCTGAGCAAGATATTTCCACACGTATTTCTTAAGGATTTTACCAGATGCATTACCTGATGTGTTTTTAATCGGACGATAACAGATTTCTTATAGCATTCAAGCCGTAATTTCATTACAATCAGATACCCGTTAGTAAATATTCCATTACCGGCTTAATCGAGTTTTTGTATGTCTTGGCAGTAAAAAATGTTTTTTATTTTTAGAAATAATTGGTTGATATTACTTTTAATATTGCTGTTACCAGCCATGTCCACCGGCGACTGGCCGGAATTTCGCGGGCCATGGGGCAACGGCCTGGCATCGATTCCCGGCAACGATAAATCCACAGTCATCCCACTCCACTGGAGCGAGACCGAAAATGTCAGGTGGAAAACATCTATTCCATACAAGGGCTGGTCAACGCCTGTGGTGATGAATAATCAGGTCTGGTTGACCACAGCAACATTGGAGGGGCATGATTTCTTTGTGATTTGCGTTGACGCAAAATCGGGCGTGATCCGTCTTAATAAAAAGCTTTTTCATGCCGATAATCCCGAGCCTCTCGGAAATCCTCTTAACAGCTATGCTTCGCCGTCGCCTGTAATAGAATCCGGCCGGGTATATGTGCACTTCGGAAGTTACGGGACGGCCTGTCTGGACACTAAAACATTCGAATTGTTGTGGAAACGTAGCGATCTTCCGTGCCGGCACTTCCGAGGGCCCGGTTCTTCGCTGATTTTGTATAAAAACCTTCTTATATTGACCATGGATGGTGTGGATGTTCAGTACTTAGTCGCGCTCGACAAGATGACGGGACAGACTGTTTGGAAAACCGACCGTACTGCGGAGTGGAATGATCTTGATACCGATGGTAAGCCGAGAGGCGAAGGAGATTTGCGAAAGGCATATTCCACGCCACTTATCATCGATGTTAACGGGAACAAGCAGATGATCAGCGTTGGAGCCAAGGCTGTTTATGGTTACGCCCCGACTGATGGTCGCGAGCTTTGGAAAGTTCACACTCCGGGCTTTTCCGGTGCATCCCGTCCGGTATATGGCAACGGCATAGCTTACATGATTTCCGGATTCGGTAAAACAGAATTGATGGCCATTCGAGCCGATGGCTCGGGGGATGTTACCGATACTAACATCGTATGGAAAACTGTAAAAAATGTGCCGCGGACTCCTTCTATACTGCTCGTCGACGACCTGCTCTTTACGATTAACGACGCGGGTACGGTAATGTGTTTGGAAGCTTCGACGGGCGAAGAAGTCTGGAGCCAGCGCATCCAGGGTGATTATGCTGCTTCGCTGCTCTATGCAGATGGACGTATTTATTGTTTTAACAGGGATGGCAAAACAACAGTCCTCAAAGCGGCACGTAAATATGAACTCCTGGCGACAAACGCGCTCGATTCCGGCTTTATGGCCTCTGGGGCGGTCTCCGGAAACGCACTCTTCCTGAGAACAAAGACCCACCTCTACAGAATCGAATCAGGAAGATAATACTTGCGATAATGTTATAACTCCGGGAAGCGCGAGGTAAATCGGATCGGCACTCTTATCAAGATGCGGATTTAATGGGCGATGCAGGGCACGAACACCACCCTGTGGTGGTATCAAAAACGTTGATCTCGGAAGGTGGCGGCGCAAAATCCTACGCACGTTGCGCAGGAAACACCAAAATGTTTTATCCGTCGGCGACTATAACCGATATACAACCCGAATTCCCTATCTACCAATTCCCAGAAAATTGTATAAGTCTTCGATGAACTGTTCAGTTCCATTCATCATCTTGTACTTAATTGGCCTTGAATCCATTTAGTGCTTCGCCGTTGCCAATAAGGGAGATATCGGGACGCGGCGGGGGCGTCATTCCCTCGCCAAGAAAAAATCCTGGATGTGGCGGCTTATTATAAACCACGTTTTGCCATGCGATTGAAAGGCGGTATTGCGGATTGTGCATCAATGTATAGATGCGATGCTCGGTTGGAATCGTTGTAGTATAAAGTCGCAGAGATTTACCATCAGGAGCGGTCATGAGCATTTCTTCCCGCCAGTCGCCTAAGAAATCGCCCATAATGTTCGGGCCGCGCCTGCCCCATCGGGCACCAGAAGAGAAGAGCCTTTCTTCAACACCTCTTACCCAGTTCCATTTATTGATGTTCGTGCCGGAAATAAGTTCACGCAGCAGATCATGATCCCACCAAATTACAAAACCGCTGGATCGCGGCTTTGTACCTATCTCATTACCTTGCGAATCACGCAATCCTCCCGGACCGCCCCATGCCTCATAACCGCGATGCCGTGGATCGATGTCGGCTGCCAAGCCCCCTGTGACATCTATGCCGTGACTGTGCGTCCAAATCGCTTCACCCGTACGCGCATCTCGCATCGCTGCACCGGGGCTTTGGAACCGTACAGTGTCATCCTCGTTTTCGTGAATGGTGAAGACCTCCAGGCCCGGACGGTCGGGATACATATCGCTGAGATGCATGGAGTCACCATGTCGCCATCCGGTGGAGTAGAGCCCTTCACCGTTATCATCGATAACCATAGCGTGATAAACAATCTCATCCTTGCCGTCTTTGTCCACGTCTGCAACCGAGAGTGAATGGCCGCCCATTCCGGAATAGGGCGAAGCATCTTCGAAAGGAGGATAGCTGATGCTGGAATCGAAGATCCAGCGGCTGGTCAGTGTCCCATCGTGCCAGTCCCAGGCCGCCAAAACAGTCCGGCCGTAAACGCCCCGGCACATCACGAGGCTCGGCCGCACACCGTCCAGGTAGGCGACACAGGCCAGGAAGCGGTCGCAGCGGTTTCCGAAGCTATCGTTGCCGCCGTTTCCGCCGATACCGCCCCAGCCGTTAATCGGGTAGCGATTGGGTATGTAATCCACTGTTTCCAACGCCTCACCGGTCTGGCCGTCGAAGATGGTCAAATACTCCGGGCCGTCAAGGATTCGGCCGTGAGTCCGGTCGCCTTCTTTATGGGTGCGCCAGTCCTTGTCCTTGTCGCCGATGACCAGGCCTTTGCCATCTATTGTGCCGTCGGCTGTTTTGCAGGCCATCTCCGCCTTACCATCGCCGTTGAGGTCATAGACCATAAACTGGGTGTAGTGTTCGCCTTCGCGGATGTTGATGCCCAGGTTAATACGCCAGAGATGCGTGCCGTCCATCTCGTAGGCGTCAAAAACGGGCGTCCCCGTGATACCTGCAAAGGCGTTATCCCGGCCTTGTGAAGTTTGATGCAGGACAATCTCATATTCTCCGTCACCGTCCAGATCGGCTATTGAGGCATCGCCGGGCCGGTATTCGTCGATAGGTTGGATAGGGATTTCGAGGTAATTATTGTCCCAGGCACGTGTCGGTTTGGAAGGTGACAATTCACTGCCATCTAATACCGGCCGGACAAAATACTGAAGCTCCTGATTGGGATCGGCGCTGGAATCCACGTAGTTGGTGGATTCGGTAATCGGCTTTTCATTGACCTTGACCGGCTCATCGCTGCTGGTAATGCGATAGAGATTGAAGGAGATTGTGTTAGGATCGGTGCCGAACAATCTCCAGCCAACATAAACTCCGTCAGTTTGCTTGACAGCCGCAATCCCCCGGGTAATATTTTCCATCTGACGCTGTGCTGTTGCCGGCGTAGAAAAAATTGACAGCAAACAAAGACAAAGAGCTATTTTGATCGAATTGCGAATCATGATAGTAATTCCTGTGAACCAACTGTTTTGTAATATATTTTCTACTAATTCGGTTAATCCATACGATAATCAACCGGTTTGTATTTTATCACAAATCAGCCGAAGTACAAAAGATAACCTGCCTTGATAATTGAGGAGCTAATGTTTTCCTACTTGAGTTGTTATGCTGTAGTGCTATAATCACTCATGTGTTGGAATCAAATTTTCGATTAATTCTTATAAGTTTCCCAAAACAAAAAGATGTTTGGAAAGAGAATATGAAGACATGGCTTTGTACGGTAATTCCTGCTTTATTTGTTTTTGGTGGTGTATGGGTAAGTGCCGAAGAGTTTAGCTGGCAGAAGAAATATGCGAAGATTTCTTCAAAGGGCGATATTGAGTGGTCGCCACAGCCTTTCAGATTTGAAAAGTGTGATTCCGTTCGCTATATTGATTATGAACAGGGCAGTGATTCAAACAATGGATTGACCAGAGAGACTCCGTGGAAACATCATCCATGGGACCCACAAGCATCGGGAAATGCGAAAAAGTGCAAAGGGATTCACACGTATGTATTCAAGCGAGGAGTGTACTACAGGGGTACAATGAATGCCATTGAATCCGGCAAAAAGGGTAATCCGATCCGCCTGACAAGCGATCCGGCATGGGGTACGGGGGAGGCCGTAATCTCAGGCGCTTGCAGAATCACAGGGGGATGGAAAAAAGGGGCACAGAACAAGGACATTCCTGAGCCTGAAAAAGTCTGGTATATCGACCTCGATTTTGCTCCGCGGACGGTGTATCTTGTGGCCCCGGCGGGAAAGGCCGCTTCGAAGAATGATAAAATAACACGTATTCCTCTGGCGCGGTTGCCGAACTGGAAGGTGTCCGATCCGGAGGATGTAAAAAGTGAGTGGTGGTGCTGGGACAATCCGGGACATCCATATTTTAATCTGACCATGAAGGCGGAAAACAGTGGAAGAATTCTGGCAATGGGTAAGGACACCAAGCATATCACAGGACCGAAAGAACTCTACCTGGGTGCGATTATATGGGCGGAATTCGGCTGGGTCGATGGTACGCCGTATCCATCCTATGTTCAGGGATTTGATGCCGAAAAAAGGGCGTTTGGTTTCGAAGGATACCTGGGCAGCGCGACATCACGTATTATTAGCAGGAACCACAGGTATTATCTCGAAGACAAGCCGCATTACCTCGATGATACTAACGGAGAATACTGGTTCGAAAAGAAAGGACAAGGTGGAAGGCTTCATATTATCCTGCCGAACGAACAGAATCCCAACACGGCGGTAATCGAAACAGGGAAAGAGGCCACTCTTGTCGATCTTACTGGACAGGAGCATATTGTTGTTAGCAACCTGACATTCAGGTTCACGAATGTCTCCTGGGATCTGACCGAGATCCCGTGGAAATATTCACAGAAATTCAGGCTCAAGAAACACATCTATCCAGCCTGCATCAGGGTCTGGGGGCCTGCTAATAATATAACGGTTGCTAACTGCAGGTTCGAGCATATCAATAGTGGCGTACTCTTCAAAGCCGTCAATCCGGGCGACCGTATCGACAGAATAATTGTGCGTGACTGCGAATTCCGCCAAACCGATCACAACGGCATGAGCATTGAAGAAGGATTGCTATGGGGTGACACACTTCCGGACAGGGCGGGCCATTTGTTTGATGTTAAGATACTTAGAAACTATCTTTATGAAACCGGACTGCGAAGCCCCCGGGTAGGAGCATCTAACGCCATCAACGTTGACAACGCCGAGATGCTTGAGGTCGCTGGCAATGTCGTGGAACGCTCCTGGCATGCCGGAATAAACGTCCGCGGGGCCAAAATAAGCGGTAACGTCAGGGACTGTCCGCTTACACGTATTCTTATTTATCAGAACAAAGTGACCGACTCGATACGAACGGGCGACGACTGCGGCAATATTGAGACATGGCAGGGGGGAAGCGCTTACGTATTCAACAATGTCTCCGGTAATCCGGGAGGATTCAGATACGGTCACTGGATGTCGGATCAATCGTCAAAGACGCCCGGCGGCGCACGATTCGGAATGGCGTATTATCTCGACGGGGCCTTTAAAAACTACTATTTCAACAATATCGGCTGGGGACTGAGCAATGACATCCTCAGCCCGCACGGCGCCACAACCATGTTCCAGGAGATCATAAGCTATCAGAATATGTTTTTCAACAATACAGCATACAATTTCGTGAAAGGGACCAGGCGTCAGGCCCCGCAGGCGGGCCGGAACAAGTTCATGGGAAATATCTGGGACAGTATCAGCGACTGGGTGTTCTGGCACACTAAACCTTCTAAAACACCCGAAGACGGCAATGAGCTGGATGCGGGGAAAACAGAAAAGAAGTATGCTCTTGAGACCAACGCATTTACAGGCAATCTTTTTCATAATATAACTGCGAAATATGGTTCATTCAAATCATCTGGAAAGTGGCATCAAACTTTTGAAGAGTGCAGAAAAGCGCTTAAAGAAGTCAATTCAATCGCATACGACCTTGGTGTTGTCGCGGATAAACCTGTTATGAAAGACCCCGCAAACAAAGATTTCAGCCTGACCGAAGATTCGCTGGCTATTGATCAGGGCGTAAAGTGTTTTGTGCCCTGGCCTCTGTACGCCGTGGTTGGTGAGTGGAACTTCTATCCGGCAGGAAATGATCCGACCAGGATTTTGGACGAGCACTGGTACATGACACCCTATTACTATGTGAGGGACAATTATTATAAACAGCCTATGTTTCCTTTGACCGGAGTAAATATCACAAAAGACAATTACGTTGACGGCCCGCTCGAAGACTGGACAAAAGGGGCGTGCACCTTCAACGGTGTAAACCAGTACGCGTTCTGTCCGAATAGCAAACTAAATCATACCCTTACCATACCGATCAGGTTCAGATGGGACAAAGCCGGACAAAAAGAGGATAGAAAGATTGAGGGCAGGGATTTTAAGAGCCCCCAGGTCTGGGATTCCAATTTTTGCATCGAAGCGTATTTCAAGACAGAATCGATGGACTGTGTTCTGGTACATAAAATGGCCGAATCCGGCTATGAATTGACCATTGACGAATCGGGCAGACTTCTGTTTACAGTAAAAGTACCTGGCACTTCATCAGAACTTAAAAGCAGAAAACAGATCAGTGACGGGAAGTGGCATCACGTGATAGCTGAAGCCGACCGCTTAGCTAAAGAGCTGACTATTTATATTGACGGCAAGAGAGATTCTTCTGGCCCCGGAATCGGCGGTGTATCCATAAACAATGACAGCGATCTATTCGTCTGCGGGACTCCGGATGGTAAGTGCTTCAAAGGAACTGTCGAATTTATGCGAATATCACTTGGCACCATTAAAGATGCGAAAACCGATATCGAAGAATTGTATGCCTGGCAGTTTGATGGGCCGTTCCTGCGTGATTTCACAGGAAACAAGCCCAAAGGAAAGAGAGATGCCGGAGCACTTGAATTGATCGATTGACCAATACAAAAAATTCGGGCGATTTTGACATGAGAAAAGAATTAACATGAAATGGATGTTATCTCATTGAAAGGCACACTTGTGAACATTCATTCTATCAGAAATTCCGGCAGACTTTTTTGCCTTGTGACGATAAATCTCGTCGTTGGTCATTTTTTCAGTGGACAGTATGTGTATGCAACCGAAATATCATCAAAAACAGAGCAGCTCAATTATCATTTTGACCGGACTATCTCGCGGAAGGTGCTGGAGAACTACCTGGAGCGTTCAGTGACAATGGCGTATTTTTTAGTGACTGGAAAGACCGAAGGCAGCCGGGAATATCCCTATAGGCAGGATGATACACGTCTGATCCGGAACATCGGGGCAAAGTTCATAGGCCGGGCCATCTATCGCTGGAACGGAGAAGACCGCCTGAACGATCCCAGCTTCTGGTCGGACGCAAAAGTGTTAATGGATAAAGTCCATGCGTTCGACTCGGATGTTATCTTCCAGGGATGTCTTTTCGAAACCATCAGCAGAAGGGTAAACAGCGTAAAGATTCCCTCCTGGGTGTTCAAAGAGTTTGACCTGCCGGCAGAGGGCAGAACGTTTTCATACGAAGCCATGCTCAATAAGGACAGCAAGCTCGTCAATCATTGGGGTCGCAGCAGCGTGCCCGATGTCACGAGGCTCGAAACGCAACTATGGTTCTACTATCTCGCCGGCTCGTACATAAAACTCGGTTGTGAGGCCCTTCACCTGGGGCAGGTGCGACTCATCGGCATGGCCGATCCGGACTTGACGGAATGGTCCCGTTTATTGGCAAGGATACGCGCTTATGCAAAGATTCACGCCCGCCGTCATCTGGTGCTGCTGGATGCGCACGTGCCGACGTGGGGGATGATCGTCGACGGCGTAAGCCTTCTGGATTTCAACTCGTTTCCGCTGCGCATCAAAGAGGTGCCTGATAAGCCCTACGAAGGAGTGCTGGAAGTTGGCCATCTTGACGCCATGTTCCAGAAGAGTAAAGGGTGCATCTCACCCAGTGGTTGGAAGTGCCGGAGCCTGCCGTATCTCGTCGAATTCGACAACTACGGCAGAAGCAGATCTCCGAATGTTGCCAATCTCAATTCGCATTTCGTCTGGGGCTGGGATGAGATTTCATGGTTCTCTCTCCAGGACGAGCAATACCGAAACCAATGGCTCGAATATGCCTACAACTGGATTAAAGAAACCGATCCCAATGGGTACCTGCAAATGCCGGTGAGTCGGATGATATCATGTCCGAACGATTCGTCGGGCAGCTATCGGGCCAATACCAGAAGTCCGAATTGTCCCATCGGATATTCTCAGGAAGAAACTATAAAGAAAATATGGAGCAATGCGCGCAAGTAATGAAAATCAAATAGCACGATTGTCAGGATTGTTTGAGATGGCTATAATAGTGGTCGTGTCAAGTATATTCTATACTGCAATTAAAGGAAATATAGCATGAGTACAAAACCGAAGAGAACGCACTGTTGCCGGTCATTTCAAATCTTCTTTGCCTTAATCGCTCCATTGCTTTTGATGAGTCGCCTTTGTGCGATGGAACCTAAATCCGTGACGTTCCAGGGCCGAATATCAGAGCACAAGTGGCCTCTGAAACAATTAGATGAGGACCTGCCTGCCGACTGGTCTGGATATGAATACTTAGTGCTGGAAATGCGGACTTCCACGCCGCAGCGTTTTGCCCTGTGGCTTTACACGGCCGACGGCCCGCGACGCATCATGCTCCAGCCCTTCGGCCAGAATGTCTGGCTGCGGGCATCTATCCCTCTTAGATTTTTTAAGGGCAGGGATCAATCCGGTCATGATATGGCGTCGGCCAACAACCGTCGCTCGGGATCCTTTTGGATGTCTGTTTGGGGGCCGTTCGGATCGATCGATAAGGTCCATGCGTTGGGCGTGACCATGACCTACCCCATCAACCAGCCAAAGTTG
>Ga0209536_100005954_pt1 | contig 18803 bp, 20 predicted proteins | sample DeeMarSeWOR28_12_FD_187461 | JGI IMG/M metagenome (GOLD analysis project Ga0209536, IMG submission 187461) | Marine sediment microbial communities from White Oak River estuary, North Carolina - WOR-2-8_12 (SPAdes) (version 2) | ecosystem: Environmental > Aquatic > Marine > Intertidal zone >... | reverse complement strand
TTTAGATCAGGAAGTGAAGCCGGCCAGGGCGCAGGTGCTGATAACAAAACCCATTAATAACCTTAAAATTAAAGGGACTTTTCATTTGGATGAGGGTTTTTATTACTTCAGAAATATTGAAAATCGGATACTTTTAGGAGGGGGGCGAAATCTGGATTTTAAAACGGAAGAAACATCAGAATTTGGACAAACAGAACTTATTCAGAATAAACTGGAAGCCATGTTGCATGAAATCATTTTACCCAACACGGAATTTCAGATTGAGCACAGATGGAGCGGTATTATGGGTATAGGTAATAAAAAGAAACCGATTGTAAAGCAACTTTCCGATAATTTACTTTGTGGTGTAAGGCTAGGAGGTATGGGGATAGCTATTGGAAGTTTAGTTGGAAAAAATTTAGCTGATTTAAGCTGATATGAATATTTCATTAGAAATAAAGGATGAATTACGAAGATTTTGTGAATCAATCGCGGAGGAAAGGATTTACCGTATAAAAAATACTATTGATGACTTAAACGATTCCCTGAATTCGGAGACCAAAAGTAGCGCCGGTGATAAGCATGAGACTGGAAGGGCTATGATTCAACTTGAAAGGGAGAAGCTCGGCCATCGGCTATATGAAGCCGAAAAGGTTAGACAAGTATTGAACGGCATTTGCACTCCGGATTATGCAACCAAGGTTGGTCAGGGCAGTCTTGTGATCACTTCCGACAGCGCCTATTACATTGCAATTTCGGCTGGAGCTTTTAAAAAGGGCTCTACTAAAATATATTGTGTTTCTGCAGCAAGTCCAATTGGTAAAATACTATTGGGAAAATCTGTAGGACAGTGCTTTGATTTTAATAAAAAAAATAGTTGTATTGAAAAGATTCTTTGACATCATTGTTAAAATGATTTCTTAAAATGTTCTATGAATGATATATTTTTCAATAAATTGTTCTGTGCTCAAAAGCGATTATTAACGGATTACTTAACCCATGTTTAAATGAAAATTTATAAGCTGATTAAAGGAATTCTGATAGAGAATAAAGGGAAATTTTATTTATTGGAACATGAAGATTGGGATTCATTTATTAATGATAATAACCTTTTAACGAAAGTTCAGCAAAGGATATCCGAGGTTGAGCCTCTTCAAAATGCTGAAGTTTATTTAAAAGGAGAACTCCTTGCGCCGGTAGGCAACCAGGAAATCTGGGCAAGTGGTGTAACTTATTTCAACAGCAAACTGGGGCGTGAAGAAGAATCAAGAGAAAAAGGAGGAAGTAATTTTTATGCAAGGGTATATGTTGCAGAACGACCTGAGCTGTTCTTTAAGGCCATGGGATACAAAGCCATTGGCTCCGGGGGAAAAGTCAGAATACGAAAAGACTCTGACTGGGATGTCCCGGAACCAGAGTTAACACTGGTAATTAGTTCAACAGCTAAGATTATTGGATATACAATTGGGAATGATATGAGTTCCAGGAGTATTGAAGGAGAAAATCCTTTGTATTTGCCCCAGGCAAAGAATTACGATGGGTCGGCGGCTATTGGCCCCTGTATTTTGGTTGCTGAGGGACCTCTTCCCAAAACAACAAAAATAAGACTCGAAATAGGCAGAGATAATAAAAAGGTATTTTCCGGTGAGATAGGGGTTGACCAGATAAAAAGAAAGTTGGAAGATTTGGTGCGTTACCTCTATGCGGAAAACACTTTTCCCAATGGGAGTCTTTTAATGACCGGGACCGGGATAGTTCCATCTTCTGACTTTACCTTACAAAAAGGAGATGAAATTAAAATTGAAATTGATGGGATTGGTTCTTTGGTGAATACCGTTGACCAATAATAAAATTATTCATTTTCTGGTTTTTTTCGGCTGATTTTCTTTTTTGCTATTACTTTTTTGGTTTTCAATCTTTTTTCTACTGAAGCCTTTGAGGGAGAGGTTTTCTTACGTTTTTTAGGAACTTTAAGCGCCTCCTCAATTAATTTAAACAATCTATCTTCGGCAATTTCCCTATTCCTATGCTGGCTCCTTGAATCATCACATTGTACAAGGAGTTTGTTATCCGAAGTAAGCCGTTTCTTTAGGTTTTTATATATGCGTTCTTTTTCAGAATCATTAAAAGCCTTTGAAATGGGTAGGTCTAAAGTCAGTTCCACCTTTGTAGAAACTTTGTTAACATGCTGACCACCAGCACCGCCGCTGCGGACAGCCCTGAACTTTAATTCCTGCAAAATCAGATCCCTATTCATCTTCCGGAGGAGGGTTATAGTTTCAGCCTTTGGTTAATTATTTCAAGAGAAATATTAAGAAAAACTTCTGTTCCCTTTTCAATATTCCTTTCTGAATGGAAATAAATATTCTGTTCTTCGGCAAGTCCTTCAATAAGATAATGACTCCCCATAGGATATGTTTTTTTTACTTCTACAGGAAGGCCGGAATTTTGAGATACTTTAAATTCATGCGCATAAACAATAATTTTTCTTTTTGTATCCGCATATGATTTTATAATGTCTATAGGCACTAAATTGGCTTCACCAAATAGTGAAGCAACGTATAGGCTTCGAGGCATCTTATACAACTCCAGAACAGGCTCATCTGCCAATATTTGTTTATCCTTAAGTACAAGTACCCTGTCCGCAAATGGCAAAATATCATTATGGTCATGGGTAGCAGTCAGGCAGGTAATCTTCTCTTCCTTCAGATAGTTAAACAACTTTCTTCTCAGGCTGTTTTTTCTAAAATTATCGATATGACTGAACGGTTCATCCAATAGTAACAACTCGGGTTTTTGAGCTAAAGCCCTGGCTAATGCAACACGCTGTTGCTGACCAATGCTCAGATGCTTTACTTTAGTTTTTGCAAATTGCTTCATTTCAATAACTTCGAGCAATTCTTCAGTGCGTTCTTTTAGTTCTTTTGGATAAACTAAGGATAGATATTCAGCAATATTTTCAGCCACCGTCGTTACTCCCATCAGGTCGAAACTCTGTGACATATATTTGATGAAGGACTCGCCGGGAATAAGCTTAAAGAGTGGGCCCTTAACTTTTTTCTTTCCCCAATATATATTGCCTGTTGACGGCTGAAGAGAACCATATATTAGTTTTAAAAGGGTACTTTTCCCACAGCCACTCTCGCCCATTATGGCAAGGTGTTCCCCTTTTTCAACAACAAAGTCAATGCCATCCAATACCGAATCCTTGTCATAGGCAAAAGTTAGACCGGTAATTTTTAACATGATAATAATCTTAAATGGCTTTCAACAAAAAATCCGTTTCTACAGAAACGGATTTCGTTCTGTATTATTGATAGTTATTCTTTGAATTCCTTGAGGACCGCTTTATTTGGCAATTCACGATAATTCATATTATATAAGGTAAATGCAAATATATCGGCATATTGTTCAATTGTCTTACTCACGGGCGTTCCTGCTCCGTGGCCTGCATTAGTTTCAATACGGATAAGTGTAGGGTTAGGACCTGTCTGCTTATCCTGAAGTTCAGCCGCAAATTTAAAGCTATGGGCGGGCACAACACGATCATCATGATCTCCTGTTGTTATTAAGGTAGCCGGGTATTCAACTCCTTCTTTAATATTATGTAAAGGAGAATAGCCTTTTAAGTATTCAAACATTTCTTCGCTATCTTCAGAAGTTCCATAATCATAATGCCAACCTGCTCCTGAAGTGAATGTATGATACCGCAACATATCCAAAACACCTACCGCTGGCAGCGCTACCTTCATAAGTTCAGGTCTTTGGGTCATTGTGGCACCTACCAAAAGGCCACCATTGGAACCACCTCTTATCGCTAAATTTTCGGATGAGGTATATTTATTGTCAATCAGGTACTCCGCAGCAGCTATAAAATCGTCAAATACATTTTGTTTTTTTGTTTTTATACCGGCATTATGCCATTTTTTCCCATATTCTCCACCACCTCTTAAATTAGGCACAGCATAGACTCCGCCCTGCTCCATCCAAACAGCATTAGCAATATTGAATGACGGGGACAGACTTATATTAAATCCCCCATAGCCATAGAGGATAGTTGGGTTTTTGGAATTTAGCTCCAGCCCTTTTTTATATGTTATTATCATTGGGATTTTTGTTCCATCTTTAGAGGAGTAGAAAACCTGTTTTGACTCATAATCATCCGGGTTAAAATCTATTTGCGGTGTCCAGTAAGGAACATAATCGCCCGTTTCTATGTCGAATTTATATGATGAACTTGGAGTATTGTAATTGGTAAAAGAAAAGTAAAACTCCTTTTCTTCTTTTTTCCCACCAAATCCATTTGCGTTGCCCAGCCCGGGTAGTTTTATTTCCCGGATTAGTTTACCGTTATAATCATATTGAAAAACTTTGGAAATTGCATCAACCAGATATTCTGCAAAAAAGTAACCCCCGCCGGTATCAGGACTAAGAACATGATCTGTTTCTGGTATAATATCCTTCCAGTTTTCCGGACTTGGGTCTGAAGCATCTACAGCAATGATCTTCTTATTAGGGGCATCTAAATTGGTAACCAGGTAAAGCTTTGAGCCCATATTTTCAATGAGGTCTGTATCTGAATCTTCATGGTCTAATATTGTTATGAGCTTACTTTCCGGCTTTGTTAAATCTTTTAAATAAAGTTTATTACCTGCAGTAGAATTAGCGGCTGAAACAAGAAGATACTTATTGTCCTCTGTTACACTTGCACCCACATACCTGTGTTTTTGATCTGGAACACCTCCAAAAATTAATTCATCTGAACTTTGTGGGGTACCCAGCTCATGGTAATATAGTTTATGCTGGTCTGTCTTGGCAGAGAGTTCACTTCCTTCAGGTTTATCATAACTGGAATAATATAAACCTTGATTCTTGTACCAGGATAGACCACTAAATTTTACATCAATTAGTGTATCCTCAACAATGGTTTTATTTTCAGTCTCCATTACAATTACCTTTCTCCAGTCACTTCCACCCTCGGAAATGGCATAGGCAGCCATGGAACCATCCTTTGTGAAACTCAGCCCCATAAGTGAGGTTGTTCCATCTTCAGAAAAACTATTGGGATCTAGAAAAACTTCGGCTTCCTGACCCTCTTTCTGACGGTATAGAACATATTGGTTTTGAAGCCCGTCGTTCTTATAAAAATAGGTATAACCACCCTCATTGAAAGGCGTGCTTAGTTTCTCATAATTCCAAAGTTGTTCTAATCTGTTCTTCAGATCTTTCCTGAAAGGGATTTTTTCTAAATACCCAAAAGTAACAGCGTTTTCATCTTTTACCCATTTTTCCGTTTCTTCGCTACGGTCGTCCTCTAACCAACGGTAAGGATCCTGAACGGTATTTCCAAAATAATCATCAACGGTATCTACTTTTTTAGTCACTGGATAATTCACGGCAATGGCATCTTTTTTATCTGATTTCTGGCAAGAAATATTAATTAAAATAAGAAGTAATAGTATCCCTGTATTTTTCATGGCTGTAAAAATTTATGAAGATCAAAATTACCATAAAAAAACCTTTAGGAGCCCATTGAGTCGAAGGTTTTAACAGATTTTATGATACTGCTGTCAGATAAGTTCTTTGCGCCCCAGGTATTCGGCTATTTGGACTGCATTTGTAGCCGCACCCTTTCTGAGATTATCCGCAACTATCCACATATTTAAAGTGTTTTGCTGTGTTTCATCTCTCCGTATCCGACCTACAAAAACATCATCCTTATCATGGGCATAAACCGGCATTGGGTAAGTGTTTGTATCAGGATTATCCTGGACCACAACCCCAGGAGTATCATTTAGAATTTGTCTTACCTCATTTAGCTCGAAGTCAGTTTCAAATTCAACATTAACCGATTCAGAATGTCCACCTGCAGTAGGAATACGCACAGCAGTTGCCGAGATTGAAAATGTACTGTCGTTAAGTATCTTCTGAGGTTCCCTTGCCAATTTCATTTCTTCTTTCGTATACCCATTTTCCATAAAAGTGTCGCAATGGGGCAAAGCATTCCTGTTTATAGGATAGGGATAAGCCATTTCACCTTGAATCCCGGCCATTTCATTCTCCAACTGCTTTACAGCTTTTACTCCGGTCCCTGAAACAGATTGATATGTTGAAACTACCACCCGTTTCATTTTATATTTTGCATGCAGGGGCGCAAGCACCATAACCAACTGGATGGTAGAGCAATTGGGATTGGCAATTATTTTGTCTTCTTTTGTCAATGTATTTGCATTGATTTCGGGAACCACCAGTTTTTTTTCAGGATCCATACGCCAGGCAGAAGAATTATCAACTACGGTTGTGCCAACCGCTGCAAATTTGGGAGCCCACGTCAGGGATGTATCTCCTCCGGCAGAAAAAATCGCCAGATCCGGACGCGCCGCCACGGCATCCTCAAGGCCAATTACGGTAATTAATTGTCCGTTATAGGAGATCTTTTTTCCAACAGATCGCTCGGATGCCACCAGTAATAGTTCAGTTATTGGAAAATCTCGCTCCTTGAGCACTTTTAGCATTACTTCGCCAACCATTCCGGTTGCGCCGACTACAGCTACCTTCATGTTTTTATTGTTTAGTGCTCAAAGGTATTGCAACCAGTGTTGAAGTACAAGACTTTTTGTTGCTATTATAGAAATATAACAAATTGTTACAATAACAACAAATATAAAAAATGGCCACCTATTCAGTTTGCGAAATCTAAATGGTGGCCTTTAAGTTAGTTTAGTAATGTAGCGGTAACTCCCGTAGTGGAAGTTTTATTTATAATTATTTTTTCAGTAAATCTCTGATTTGGGTTAACAGTTCTTCCTGACTTGGCCCTGAAGGTGCCGGTGGTGGTGGAGGTGTTTTTGTTTTGTTATAAGCCTTGACAATAACAAACATTACGAACCCCACGATAATGAGATTAACAATGGTGTTTACCCATGCCCCCCATCGAATGGCATTTTCGGCTACATAGCCCGGTTCTCCTTCAGTCCCTGAAGCCTCCGTGAGGATAAATTTTAGATTGGCAAAATCTACACCTCCTGCAAATTCTCCTACTATTGGCATAATAATGTCCACGACAAAGCCATTAATTACAAGGCCCATGGCCCCGGCCATAATAACGGCAACTGCAAAATCAATTACATTGCCGGTCATAATAAAATTCTTAAATTCTTTTAGCATGTCATTCGTTTTTAAATGGTTAGATAATAAATGCAGGAACAAGATACTCAAAAATAAGTATTCTTAATATACCGTCAGGTTCCTATAATCACCCTTTTAACTCTTTGAGAAATGCCACTTAAAACTTCATAGGAAATGGTATTTGCTCCGGCTGCAAAAGTTTCCGCGGAATGTCCTTTACCAAATAGTATGACTTCATCACCTTCATTACATTCAATATTTGACACATCAATCATGATCATATCCATGCAAACGTTCCCAATAATTGGCGCCTCCTTACCATTAATTAAAACAGATCCTTTACCATTTCCGTATTGTCTGCCTATTCCATCGGCATGCCCAAGCGGCAGTGTTGCAGTTCTTTGGTATCCTTCAGACCTAAAAGCCCGGTTATAACCTACGCTCTCGTTTGGTTCTATGTGGTGTATTTGTGAGATTATCGTTTTTAATGTTGCCACAGGCAGCAATTCAGCATCAAACCTGGCTTCATTTCCGTAGCCATAAAGGCCTATTCCAGTTCGCACCATTTGAAATTGCGCTTCAGGATAATTTAATATCCCCGAGGTATTTAAAATATGCATAAAAGGATTAACTCTTAATTTGGCATTAAATTCCTCGGAAATCTTTATAAAGGTATTTATTTGATCATTACTAAAGCTTTCCTCAGATTTGTCTTCAGACGCTGCTAAATGAGAAAATATTGATTTTATTTTCAATTCGTCTCTGTCCAAAATCTCATCTGCTATATAGTCGATATCATTTTCAGAAAACCCAAGCCTGTTAAGACCAGTATTAAATTTTAAATGTACGGGATACGCTTTTTGCTTTTCGGCCCTGGCCGCTTTGAGGAATTCGCGCAACACCCTTGGGGAATATAGACTGGGTTCCAGGCAATATTTAATAACCATGGAATAATTCGAGGGCTGCGCATGCAAAACAAGAATTGGGGTTTTTATCCCGGCCTCCCTTAAAACCATCCCTTCGCGGGCATAGGCTACCGCTAAATAATCTACATCCAGTTTCTCCAGTTTTTTTGCGATAATTACCGAATCACTGCCATAAGCAAAGGCCTTGACAACAGCCAATAACCTTGTTGAAGGATGAAGTTTAGATTTTATATACTTGTAGTTATGTTCTAAAGCCGCCAGATCCAATTCCAATGTAGTTTCTTCAACCCTTGGCATTAGGACTCTTTTTAGCTTGTTTTACCTCTTCTGCTTCTACCTTCATATTATAAATTTTTTCTTTAAGCATAGCCTTGTAAAAAGCCGCACGACTTAGGGGCTCATACTCTTCTGTTTCGCCCAGCAGGACCAATTTATCATTGTTAGATTTTCTATAACTATAATTGGCAAGATTGCCTGTGCGCGTGCAGATGGCATGAACTTTGGTTACGTATTCAGCTGTGGCCATTAAAGCAGGCATAGGCCCGAATGGATTGCCTTTAAAATCCATATCCAGTCCTGCAACGACAACTCGTATTCCCATATTTGCCAGGTCATTGCAAACTGTGACAATTTCATCATCAAAGAACTGGGCTTCATCTATCCCAACTACATCACAGTCGTCTGCAAGAAGTCGGATATTAGCCGCCGCCGGTACCGGTGTGGAACGAATTTCATTTTCATCATGAGAGATTACCTTCTCTTCATGATATCTGGTATCTACAATGGGCTTAAATATTTCTACTTTTTGCTTTGCAAACTGGGCTCTTTTAAGTCTGCGAATTAATTCTTCCGTTTTCCCTGAAAACATTGAGCCACAGATAACTTCTATCCAACCGAATTGTTCCTTATGATTAACAGTGTTTTCGAGAAACATTTTGTAATTTTAATCCATAATAAGGCTACGATGACCTTATCCATGATAACTAAATATAAAAGTATTAAAAAAGATAGACCTTTACTGTTTAGTCTAAATAAAAAGAAATGAAGCGAAAACTGAAAGAGGAATTAATTAAGATATCTACAGATATTATAACCTCAAAGAGTCTTGAGGAGAAGGAGATACCGCAATTATATGAAGATGCGAGAAGTCTGTATGAGAAATTGGCTGTTCTTAAATTTATAGATGAAAAGCTAAACGATATTGAAATAGACGTATCAAAAAATGTTCTGGCAACCCGTTTTGAAAAAATGGCGAATGCCGTAATAAATGAAAATAAACTGGTTCCTGAAAATAATCCGCACGAAGAAGATATTATTACCCAGGGAATTGAAACCATTAAGGGTATGGTATCTGAAATGCCAAATAGCGAGGACAATGACAGGCTGTTTGCAGAATTTGTTGCAAAGCCCCCGGCAACCCAGGCTGATAATAATAAAACCTCTGGACAAATGTCTCCTGAAATAAAGGGAGCCTCTGCGCCTAAATCCTTAAATGACAAACTTTCTAACAAGGAAATAACAGTAGGTTTAAATGACAGACTTGCTTTTGTTAAACACCTTTTTAATGATAGCACCGAAGATTTCAATAGGGTAATTTCCCAGCTTAATACCATTGATTCCCATGAACGTTCTATAGCCTTTATTGAAAATATGGTTAAGCCAGATTACAATCAGTGGTTAGGAAAAGAGGAATATGAATCCAGGTTTTATGCCCTTATAGAGCGCAGATTCACATAATTTCTAATGCGGGATTTGCCAGGATTAATAAAATGCAAATTGCTCATACTGCCTAAACAAAAAGGTAACATCACAAAATAGTGCTGACAGGTAAGTTATTTATTGTTCCAACACCTATTGGAAATTTGGAGGATATTACCTTTAGGGCGATAAAAGTTCTAAAGGAAGTAACTTTAATTCTGGCCGAAGATACCCGCACAAGCAAAAAACTTTTGCAGCATTACGATATAATTACTCCAATGCAAAGCCATCATATGCACAATGAACATAAAACGGTAGATGGTATTTTGCAAAGACTTAAAAGTGGAGAACAAATTGCACTTATTTCTGATGCCGGTACTCCGGCTATTTCCGATCCGGGGTTTTTGCTATGCCGGGCCAGCATTGAACATGGAATAGAAATTGAATGTCTTCCGGGAGCCACTGCTTTTGTTCCCGCTCTCGTTATTAGTGGACTTCCCAACGACCGCTTTGTCTTTGAAGGCTTTCTGCCACTAAAAAAAGGCAGGCAAACCAGGCTGGAAGTTTTAGCAGAAGAACCCCGAACCATAGTATTCTATGAGTCGCCACATAAGCTTCTAAAAACATTAACACAGTTTGTAACTTATTTTGGCCCTGACAGACCAATTTCTGTTTCCAGAGAACTTACCAAGATGTATGAAGAAACCCTTAGAGGTACAACATTGGAACTCCTGTCACATTTTGAAAGTGTACCTCCAAAAGGAGAGTTTGTAATTGTTGTCTCAGGGAAAAAATAATCAACTCTGCTTTACCATGCTGGAAAGCTTACTTATGTTTGCCTTTTTCCCATCCATATTTGCCCAAATAGAGCTCGCCACTTTCTACAGCGCCATCCTCAATAGTGGTGCCCATAGAATCATTCCAGCGGTTTAGATACCCAAAAAGAGAAATTACCCCCAGCATTTCAACAATTTCGCCCTCATTCCAATGCCTGTACAATTGATCTTTGATTTTTTCGTCAACGGCATTGGGAACCTGCGAAGCTGCAAGGGAAAAATCGAGTGCAGCACGTTCAGCGTCCGAAAAGGCAGCATGGGTTCTGTACTCCCAAATATTATCCAGTTGCTCCTGTTCTGCACCATAACGTTCCGCGGCTCGTATGGCATGGGCCTGGCAATAGCGACAACCCGTGGCATTGCTGCTAACCCAGGCAATCATTCGTTTAAGGGCAGAAGTTACCCTTCCCTCATTGGCCATAACCGCCTTGTTCAGGTTGATAAACGCCTTGGATATTGCCGGTCTATGTTGCATGGTGAGAACAGAATTTGGGCAAAAACCAAGGGTTTCATTGAAAAATTCTGCGAGTTCTCTGGTTTGTGGATCATGATTGGGATCTAGTGGTTGTACAAGTGGCATAGTGGTCGTATTTTTGTACTCTACAAGAAACGAAAAATTATGAGCACAACAAATCTAATTACAACCAAATGGCTGGGAAACATGGCCTTTGAGAGCACTAATCCTTCCGGATTGAATTTAACGATAGATGCAGGTCCCGATGCAGGGGGGGAAGGCAAAGGATTAAGGCCTAAAGCCCTTATGTTATCTGCTTTGGCAGGGTGCTCTGGTCTTGATATTGCAATGCTCATTAAAAAAATGAAGCTCGATGTGGAGGAATTCACTATAGAAACTTCTGCCAGCCTAACAGACGAACATCCCAAATATTACGATGCTGTAACCATTGAGTATCACTTTTGGGGAAATAACCTCAACGAGAAAAAGTTGCAGCGGGCTATAGATCTTTCGGTTGAAAAGTATTGTGGGGTTATGGAAATGTTCAGGCAGTTTGCCAGTATTAAAACTAAAACAATTTTCCATAAAGGATAATACCCCTTCTTCAGGGGACCATACTCGTTAAAATAGAAATAAAATAAGTGTTCCTGCATTCAGGTTGCACGAATTCGTTTTATCTTACAACAGATTGATACGTTAGCACAATGCGCTGGACATTAAAACCAACACATGATGATGAGCAAGTAATGGCTTTAGCCGAAATACTTAAGGTAGATCGGATGATTGCACAATTATTGTTGCAGCGCGGGATTACCTCATACGAAGAGGCTAAAAAATTCTTTAGGCCACAACTTTCCGACCTGCATGACCCATTTCTTATGACAGATATGGAATTAGCTGTGAAGCGGATAGAAAATGCCATACAAGCAAATGAAAACATTCTTGTTTATGGAGACTATGATGTTGATGGAACCACTGCGGTAGCTTTACTGTCATCTTATTTATTAACTCTATACCCTAATGTAGCAACTTATATTCCAGACAGATACACGGAAGGATATGGAATATCATATTCAGGAATTGACTTTGCGGAAGACAATGGTTTTACACTTATTATAGCATTGGATTGTGGCATAAAAGCAATAGAAAAAGTAACATATGCCAGCGAAAAAGGAATTGATTTCATTATCTGTGACCACCACAGGCCTGGAAAAAAAATACCGGATGCAATAGCGGTACTTGATCCAAAAAGAGAGGATTGCAATTACCCCTATGATGAATTATGCGGGTGCGGTATTGGTTTTAAGCTTATCCAGGCCCTGAATTCAAATAGGGAATATAGTTTTGATAAACTAATTCCTTACCTGGATCTAGTGGCTACGGCAATAGGGGCAGATATTGTCCCAATTACAGGGGAAAACAGGGTATTGGCCTATTTTGGACTTGAAGTAATTAATTCAGCACCAAGAATTGGATTTAAAGCAATAATTGATAACATCCAAAAGAAAGAACTTGACATAACAGATGTCGTTTTTATAATTGCCCCGAGAATAAACGCAGCAGGACGTATGAGACATGGTCAATATGCAGTTAATTTATTGACAGAGAACAATATGGAGCAGGCAGTTATATATGCTTCGGATATTGAAGAATTCAATACTAACAGAAAGGGCTTGGACAAGGAGATTACGGATGAGGCCCTTGAAATGATCCTGCAAAATAAGGAGGAAAATAGATATACTTCTGTTGTTTATAAGGAAACCTGGCACAAAGGGGTTATTGGAATAGTTGCTTCAAGACTTACTGAGACTTACTACAGACCTACTTTAGTTTTTACTAAAAGCGGAGATAAACTTGCGGCATCTGCAAGGTCAGTAAGAGGTTTTGATGTTTACAATGCCCTGGAACGTTGTGCTGATTCTATTGAGCAGTTCGGAGGCCATAAATATGCAGCGGGGCTTACCATGGTTGAAGAACAATATGAAATATTTAAGTCCCAATTTGAAAATGTAGTCGCGGAAACAATAGATCCAAATCTATTGACTCCGGAGATCATCATCGATGGGAAACTCGATTTGGATCAGATAAGTCCAAAACTTTTTCGCATAATAAAACAATTTGCACCTTTTGGTCCGGGTAATATGACACCCGTTTTCATGACAGAAAATCTTAGGGATACCGGATATGCCAAAGGAGTTGGAGAAGACGGTAAACATCTGAAATTATCGGTAACTCAAAATGGTACTGGACCGGTAGGAGCTATTGGATTTAATCTAGGAAATAAGCTATCCGTGGTTCAACATGGAAAACCATTTAGCGCTGTGTTCTCTTTGGACGAAAATCAGTGGAATGGCAGGGTAAGCTTACAATTAAAGGTGAAGGATTTAAGATAAAGTAAGCTACTTTCCAAAAGTTTCCAGCGAGAAGTTGGTTCCATCAAATTCGCCATAGGTATAATAGGAAATCCAGTCGCCGAGATTTATGTAGGAAGAAGTTTCACTTAGTGAGATTTCAAGAGGCAAATGCCTGTGGCCGAATATGAAGTAATCGAAGTGTTTTTCTATTAATTTTCTCCTGGAATATTGGACGAGCCATTCTTTATCTTCACCTAAAAAGTGAATGTCTTCCTCTCCAGAGATCAATTTGTTATTAATGGAGAAATATTGAGCTAGCCTAACTCCCAAATCAGGATGCAGCCAACGGAAGCACCATTGGGCAACCCTGTTTGTGAAAAGTTTCTTCATTCGCTTGTACCCCTTATCACCGGGTCCTAATCCATCTCCGTGACCTACAAAAAAAGTGGTATTATTGATTTTGAATTGTTCAGGTTTATGATAGACAGGAATATTGAGTTCTTTTTCAAAATACCCGTTCATCCATAGATCATGATTGCCAACAAAGTAATAAACAGGAATACCTGAGTCAGTAATTTCAGCAAGTTTACCCAAAGTTCGGGTAAATCCTTTGGGTACAACGGTTTTATACTCAAACCAGAAATCAAATAAATCTCCCAGCAGGAAAATTGCCGCAGCATCATCCTTCACCCCATCCAACCATGCAACAAATTTTTTTTCCCTGGGAAGACTTAGTTCCTGCGTTGGGGCACCTAAATGGTTATCGCTGGCAAAATATACCTTTTTACCTATTGGGACAGTGATGCTTTTCATTTGGTGTAAAGATACATAAAGCAACCTAGTTATCACTGGCGTGCCATTCGGCGTATGCAGTTTCTGTTTCTCGAAGTTTTATTGAATGTAACTTTATTTCTTCTGATAAACGGGATTTGATTTTAGCTGCAAAATCTATGACCATGTTTTCACTTGTGGGCTGATAATCTGCCAGTATTACTTTGTGTCCGCGATCTTTTAACTCTTTTGCCAACTCCATATGTGGCGTATTTTTATTAAACACGGTAGCATGATCAAATGGGTCTACGATTTCTTCTTTGACTATTTTTTTTAAGTCGCCAAAATCTATTACCATTCCAAGTTTCACATTGGAGGTATCAACAATAGGTACACCAATTACGGTAACCGAAAGTTTGTAACTATGGCCATGAACATTTCTGCATTTGCCATCGTAGCCATAAAGTGCATGTCCGGTTTCAAAAGTGAACTGTTTGGTAATTCTTATTCTGTGCTTGCCTTTCATTATCTGCTTATTTCGTATTTAATCTTTACCAGGGGGTATGGAGTATTTAAAAAATAATTGTACCCCCTGTACACTATTTTTTAAATTTTCTCTTGTTTCGGATTCTATTATAAAGATATATGACTACTACTAAAAGAGCGAGCATCGGAAAAAGAAGATCACCATTGAGTAACTCCAGAATTTTCATAGTATTACTTTTTTAGGCTCGTTAATATTGCCTTGCTCGCTGGCATAAGTGCTAATTTGCCTGAAATCTCAGCTCTATTCGCCAATAATTGGTTCCAGGATGTTGTGCCTTCCCAAAGGATCTTTTTAATTGCTCTTAAGGCTTCCGGATTATAAGATGCCATAGCCGAATTAAAAAAGTCTAACTCTTTATCCATTTCTTTTATGGAATTATAAACTTTAGAATAGAGTCCTTTTTCCAGTGCCCAATAAGCATTTTTCCATTCCTTAGGAGCCATTGCCAATTCTGAAAAACCGGCTATTCCAATTTTACGTTGAACTGCAGGCGCAATGACCAGAGGGGCTATCCCTATGGAAAGTTCAGAAAGCCTGACTGCGGCAGCTTCGCAAGCGAAGACATAATCGCATGCCGCAATAAGTCCTACACCACCACCTACTGCTTTCCCCTGTATTCTGCCAATAATTGGTTGTGTACATTCTCGCATAGCATTGATGACATTGGCAAAACCACTAAAAAAAGATGTTCCTTCATCAGGGCTGGATATAGCCAGCAATTCATCAAAAGAAGCGCCTGCACAAAAAGCCTTTTCTCCTTCAGATTTTAATACTATCAGTGAAACATCTTTATTGGAGGAAACTTTTCTAAGTTCATCAGTTAATCTGACTAAAAGTTCAGTTACAAATGAATTACTCGCAGGATGGCCAAATTCTATAATGGCCGTTCTGTTTTCAATTTTGGTATAAAGACTCCCTGAGGGTCTGTTCGTGCCCATTTGGATTGTTTTCTGTAAAATTAAACCTTTTGTAATAGCGGGCGAAATTTTCTGCGGAACTTCCAGATTAGGGCACCACCTCTGATTATCATCCACAAGCTTAGTGCAATCCAAATTCCCTGCAAACCAAAATCAAAGGCTTTGCCTATGTATAGCAAAGGGGCAAAACCCAAAAAAGTAGCTATCAACAAGACGTTTCTGAGAAATTTCATTTCACCCAAACCTTTAAACAAACCATCAAAAACAAAGGCAATAGAATTCATGGGGAATCCCAGGATAAGAATAAAAAAAATTGAATAGAAAGATTCCAAAACCATGGCATCATTGGAAAAAAGACGCCCTAAAGGTCTGTAGAATAAAAAACCACTAACCATTAAAAACAAACTCACCATTCCCCCATACATTGCAATTTTTTTTGCCAACTTCCATAAGGTATTGTAATCTTTAGCTCCAAGTAACCTGCCTCCCATTATATTACCTGCAGCGCCATATCCGTCAATAAAAAAAGCAGCAAATAGCCAAAGATTTATAGCTATGGTATGTGCACCGATATATCTATCGCCCAGCGCAGCTGCTTCTCGAACAGCTAGAATAAGCGCAATATTAAGTGCTATTGCACGTACAAAAAGATTAAAACTCATTAGTGCCAGGCGCCCCAGCTCCCTGTGTATTGGAAATCTGGGAATTAAACTGATGTTGGTTTTTAGTTGTAAGAGAATAAAGGCCATTATGGCCATAACCCCTTGTGAAATTAAGCTTGCCCAGGCAGCGCCTTCCAGGTTCAAGGCGGGAATTAAATCAGATATACCGTAAACCAGTATAAAGTCTAGTACAATGTTTAACAATGCACCTGTAATTGCTATTACCATGGGCCAAAATGTGTTTTGTAATCCTCTGAAAATTCCCATAACAGCAAAAACGAAAAGTGTTAAAGGAAATCCCCAAACACGAATGGAGTAATACATCACACAGAATTCTAATATTTTCCCGGAGGCATTTAATAATTCAAAAATCTCCTCTACAATGAATATTGTAGAAAGCAGAACTAAAACGCTTAGTGTTATATTAAAGAATATTGCCTGTGCAGGCAAATTCTTTACCTCATCTAGCTTTCCCGCTCCTAAATATTGAGAGATTATTGCTGATATAGCACTTCTGGTTTGGCCTAATATCCATATCAGCATTGATAAAAAGGAACCAACAATCCCAACAGCCGCAAGTGATTCTAAACCGAATGTTTCAATGTTGCCAACAATTGCAGTATCCGTAATAGACAATACAGGTTCTGCTATCCCAGCTATGGTTGCAGGAATAGCCAGCCTATTAATTGTTTTGAGGCTAACAACAGTTTTCAAAAATTAAACGGATTACAATACAAGTTCATAACAGTAGAAAGGATAATCACTTTGTTTGGGGAAATAGATATTTTCAAGTTTTTGATACCCTCGTTCTTCATAAAATTTTTGATTCCTTTTATTTTGACTAAATGTATCTAATCGTATAGAGATATACCTGTTCTCGCGCGCAAAATTTTCAGCAAAATGCATTAGCTGTTGTGCATGGCCTTTGCCCTGGTATTCGGGTTGTATAGCAAGTCTGTGAATATAGATGCTGTTTTCATTTGGTGTCAGCCATTTAACAGGGATATATTCGTCATCCATAATTGGTGTAATGGTTATGCAGCCTATAATGCTATTCTCTGATTTAAGAACAAATAATTCTTTTCTGGAAATATCTTTTTCAAAAGCCGCCCTTGATGGATATGCCTCATTCCATTGAAATATCCCTGTTTTTTCCATTTGTTTAGCGCAGGCTTTGGTAAGTTCAAGAATGTCAGTGATTTCGAGTATCTTTGCACAGCTAATCATATATTATTTATTGAATAAGTTGTAAATTTAATTTAATAATACCAAACCTTATGAATAACATATTGGTACCCATAGGAACTTCTCCTAATGCCCATGAGACTTTACAATATGCTGTTGACTTCGCATCCGAATTTTCATCCAGGGTATATGTCATGGGTGTATTTTCAGCTAAGACAGGTGCAGGTGATTTGAAAAATATATCGGAGAAAGTAGCGGAAAGCATTAAGAATCATGTTAAGGAAGTTATTGAAAAAGTTGACTCCAGGAACATAGATATGAAGATAGTCACTTATAATGGTGATCTAATAGACGGACTAAAGGAAATAGATCAAGAACTTGGTATAGACCTTATTATTATTGCCCCAAGGTGCAATGATATTAAAGAAGAATTATATTTAGGGCATACAACCGGGAGAATAGTTAAAAGAACCGACATTCCTACTTTAATTGTACCCAGAAGCACTGTTTTTAAACCAATCAAGAATATTCTAACGGCTTTTAAATCCGGGATTTTGAGTCAAAGGAGAATCCTTGAGCCATTGAAAGTCATAAAGAAAAAATTTAAATCAAAGGTAAATTTACTTCTTGTGAAGACTCCGGGTTATTCAGATGAAGATCTCAAAATAAATACTTCTTTAATGGATTTGTGTTCACATTTAACAATTACGGAGAATGCTACAACCTATTTGGGGGTTTTGGAGCATTTTCAATCCACAAATCCGGATTTACTTTGTGTATTTAGAAGGAAACGGGGATTTTTTAAAAATTTATGGGAGAAAAATGCCATTCCCAAGTCTGAATTCTCTGTACGTATACCTGTCCTGGTTTTAAGTGTCAAGAAGGATTAGGGATAAATTTATACGGTGGAATTTTGAAACTTATTCAAAAAGTAGTTCCTTTGACCTTCCTTAAAAGACGGGGGATTAGCTCAGCTGGCTAGAGCGCTTGCATGGCATGCAAGAGGTCACCGGTTCGACTCCGGTATTCTCCACAAAACCCTCCTTCAGCTTTATGTTCGAGGGTTTTTATTTTTATGTATGGCACTTTTTAATATTTAGGCATTTGTGTATTAAATTACAGAAACTTCAATTGATATGAGAGATTTAACAGGCGGGGTTGCCTATATTACTGGCGGCTCCAAAGGGATAGGGTTTGGTGTGGCAAAGAGATTACTGGATTCGGGTATGAAAGTTGCCATAAGCGGCAGAAATAAAACAAGTTTGGAGTCAGCTACAAAGCAATTAGGTGCCGGACCAAACATTTTGGCACTTTTGAGTGATGTCACAAATCTTGAAAATGAGCAG
>Ga0209536_100005952_pt1 | contig 18809 bp, 19 predicted proteins | sample DeeMarSeWOR28_12_FD_187461 | JGI IMG/M metagenome (GOLD analysis project Ga0209536, IMG submission 187461) | Marine sediment microbial communities from White Oak River estuary, North Carolina - WOR-2-8_12 (SPAdes) (version 2) | ecosystem: Environmental > Aquatic > Marine > Intertidal zone >... | reverse complement strand
CAGGGTGGATATGGAGAAATGCAACGACTGCAAGGAATGCATTCGGGTCTGCCCCATTCACATGTACGACGATTTTAACGAAGGCATAGGCTTTCGCACCGCCATAGACTATTTCAATCCTGAAACGGCCAAGATGGGTGAATACAACCTCTACAAAGAAGATATGCCCATTTGCCAGGCCACGTGTCCGGCAAATCTGAACATTCGCTCATACGCGGGACTTATTGCCGATGGCAAATATGCCGAATCACTGGCGGTAATCCGCGAACGCTTACCCTTCGCGCTCTCAATCGGCCGGGTTTGCCCCCACCCCTGTGAGACAGCCTGTAACCGTGGTTATCTGGACGAGCCCATCGCCATCTGTGCTTTGAAGCGTTATGTGGCGGATTTCGAAATGCACAACAACGTAGAGCCCCCGGTTGAGGTTCCTGATCAATTCCAGCCTGAAAAGGTGGCCATTATCGGGGCTGGGCCGGCAGGGCTCTCCTGCGCGTATTTTCTGGCCAAGGCAGGCTACCATTCTGTCGTTTTTGAAGCCATGCCGGAGCCGGGTGGCATGTTTCGTTACGGGATTCCCGAATACCGTCTGCCCACCGAAACGCTCATGCATGAGATTAACTGGATTCTAGCCCACGGGGTGGAGCTGCGTTGCGATACTCGCATTGGCAAGGATGTCTCATTTGAAGAGCTTCAAAGGGACTATGGTGCGGTATTTATTGGGGTGGGCGCCTGGACAGGCATGACCCTGCGTATACCCGGCGAGGACATGGAGGGAGTCGTAGATGGTGTCAGGTTTCTCCGCGACGTTAACATGGGCAAGAAGATTGACATGGAAGGACGGGTCATCATCATCGGGGGCGGCAACGTGGCCATGGATGCTGCTAGGGTGAGTTGGCGGGAAGGATTCGAGGAAGTTCATGTCGTCTACCGACGCACCCGAAAAGAGATGCCGGCGAGCCCCTGGGAAATTGATGCCGCCGAAGACGAGGGCGTCCAATTTCAATTCTTGGTGGCCCCGGTGGAAGTCATCGGGGAGAAGGGCCGGATGACCGGTTTGAAGTGTTTGAAGATGGAGCTGGGTGAACCTGACGCCAGCGGCAGGCGCAGACCCGTGCCCATCGAGGGATCGGAGTTTGTCATCGAGGCGGAGAATCTGATCGCTGCTATTGGTCAGCGGCCCGATATCAAATTTGTGCCAGATGGCAGCGAGCTTGAAATTACCCGCTGGAACACCTTTGCTGTAGACCAAGAAACTTTCCAGACCAATGTCCCCGGAATCTTCTCTGCGGGAGATGTGGAAACAGGTCCGGACATCGCCATTCGTGCCTGCGCCAATGGCCGCAAAGCGGCCGCAGGTATTGTTCGCCATATTGAAGCAAAGAGGAGAGAAGCAGCATAGTGTGTGTTGGGAGTTCCCTGAACGGCCGGTAATTAGCTTGGCTTTAATTGGGTTGACAAAATGGGCACGGAGGGGAATAAATCCGAAATCCTAAGCACGAAATTCGAAACAAATTCAAAATCCAAATGTTCCAATGTCTCAAACCTTGCCATACACAGACTCAAGTCCCTTGTTTTGGTAATTTGAATTTTGAGCATTGGAGCATTGTTTCGGATTTCGACATTCGGATTTCGGATTTGCCGGCTAACTTTAAATAACCATGCGGCTGATGATGTCTTGACCTAACTTGAACGGAAGGTAACACAATGTATGAACATAAGGGACGTTACATCGTTGATTTCCAGGACATTCCCGCTGAGCGTGAGCACCAGATTGAGATTGAGGTTGAGGAGCGCAGGGGTAACTACAACGAGGTAGAGCTGGGCTTCGATGAGGAACGGGCGTTTCGAGAGGCAAAACGTTGTTTGAGCTGCAGGCGGTGCTTGGGCTGTGCCTTGTGCTGGGCCGAGTGTAAACCTGAGGCCATCATCTTCGAAATGGAAGATGAGTACCACGATGTTGAAGCCGACGCTGTCATCATCTCCTCAGGTGTGGAAAGACCCTTTGATCGTGTTGATTCGATTTTTGGGTTGGGGCAGCACCTCAACGTCATCACCGATTTACAGCTGGCAAGAATGCTGAGCGAAACCGGTCCCAGCAAGGGGTTGGTCATCCGTCCATATGATGGTGAGATCCCCTCGAGCATTGCCTTTGTTCAGAGCTATGAAGCGGCCTCCGCTCCGATGCACACCTCAGCACTGTGCTTGGGAATCAACGAGGCAATTTTGGTACGGGGCAAACTGGCCGAGGCGGAAATAGAAGTATTTGCTGGTAACCTGGAGGATTTTCGCCAGGAACAAGCTTCCGCCCTCAAGGGATTGGAAAGAATAGAGATCAGTGATGCGACAGTCAGCAAGGTGGAAGCTGTGGAGAATCAGAATTTAGAGCTAACAATATCGAGGAATGGCAGTGAAACCTCGAAAGTCTTCGAAATGATTGTCCTGATTACCCAGCCGCAACTGTCAAATGCAGTAAAGCAAATGAGCAAAGACCTGGATCTAAGCCTGAACTACGCCAGTTTCCTGGCAGAGGGAGAAGGCTCGGTTCTTCTCACCACTGATAACGAAACCGTTAAAATTGCCGCAAAAGCATAACTCACCGCAGCTAAACCACAAAGATCACAGAGTGAACAAAGAGAGAAAATTCTAGTCAAAAGACCTTTGTGGTCTTTGTGTCCTTCGTGGTGGCAGAACCTCCCTCTCACCGATTACTTTGGTACAACCATAACCCGGTCTTCTTCTCCAGCCTCCCGCATATAGACGTTCACCAGCTCGTCCAGTGTGGTGGACACGGTAATTCCCACATAGTTGGCACAAACGGGAAGTTCACGATGGCCCCTGTCAACCAAAACAGCCAATTCGATTCTGTTGGGACGGCCAAAATCAATTAAAGCATCCATAGCAGCGCGCACCGTCCGCCCGGTAAAAAAGACGTCATCAACCAGAACCACAACCCGCTCATCAATAGAAACTGGCAGTTCAGTAGACCGGACGATGGGATTTGTGCTCAACTTTGTCCAGTCGTCCCTGTAAAGACCTATGTCCAATATACCAACGACGACATCTCGGCCCGTCTTTGCCTTTATCTTCTCGTGGATCCGATTGGCCAAATAGACTCCGCCCGTTCGGATGCCAATCAGAACCAGGTTATCTTTGTCATCCACCAATTCATAGATGGAAGAAGCCATCTGTTCCAGCGCTTCATCTATCTCTTCGGCGTTGAGTATTTGGTGACCAGGTTTTTCAGTCATACGCGCATCGCCCCCCCACTTTATTGCTTAAAAGACAAACTGCCAGTTTCCTGGCAGTTGTGTTATGAACCTAATTTTTGGGACTATACCGCAAGGTTTTCTGATTGTCAATTGCCCTTGCGCAGGGCGCATTGAGCATGGCGTCCTTGATTGCAAAGGCAACACGCCATGCTGTCATTCATAGTCACTTGGCCACAACAGGTGGCCGTCATGTGGCTTTGCTCTCACGTGCTTGACTTTGCCTCTCTCATTAACCAAAATGGCAAACGATCATAATCAGCTAGTGCATCCTGCGACTGAGTTCCCTCAGAAAACCCGCGCGTGATGTTCGCCCAGGACGAGAGTGCTGATTACACTGCAAGCGGAAAGACTAATTTGTTGATAGAATAAGATGTTACTCGCCACTCGACAGTCGGGATGAGAGAATGACACAAAACAACAGTGAAATACTGCTTGGAGAGCTGGAAAGACGCATAGGCTATACCTTTCGCGATCCCCATTTGCTTCGCAACGCCCTCTTGCATCGATCCTATGTGAACGAAAATCCGCATCTCCACCTGATGGACAATGAGCGCTTGGAATTTTTAGGCGATGCCGCCCTGGACCTAGCTATTAGTCATATGCTGATTGAGCGCTTTCCGGACTACGATGAAGGTAAACTTTCTCGGCTCCGGGCTGGCATCGTCAACGAGAAACAGCTGGCTTTAGTTGCTGAGGCGCTTGACCTGGGAGGGGCCTTACATCTCGGTAAGGGTGAGGAACTCAGCGGCGGCCGCCACAAGCCTTCCCTCTTGGCCAATACATATGAAGCCATGCTGGCTTCCGTGTATCTCGACGGAGGGCTGGCCACTCTCATGAGCATGGTTGAAACCCACTTTGCTCGCTTCTTCTCTGAAGAGGAGGATCTGCCACACGCTCTGGGCAAAGACTATAAGACGCGGTTGCAAGAAGTGCTTCAGAGCCGTGAAAAAACAGTGCCCCACTATCGTTTGGAGGCTGAAGAAGGCCCGGATCATGACAAAAGGTTCCGAGTGAGCGTCTGGTTGAAGGATCAACTTCTCGCCTTGGGCTCTGGGCCCACCAAAAAGTCTGCCCAGCAGAAAGCCGCTGGTAGGGCCCTTAGGTTGCTAGAGGGAGAAGGTGACAAAGCGAAAGATTGAACCATCGAGATACCAGAGCGTTAAGTAAAAGGACAAATTCGGATTTCTGACATATGGGGTCACAGTTTGGCTGGCCGTGGAACATGAAAACAAGACCTTTAATTATCCCCATCTTTATCCCCCAAGAAGGATGTCGGCACCGGTGTGTCTATTGCGACCAGCCGACAATCAGTGGCGCATCTCAGGCTCCCTGGAGCCCGAGTTCAATCCGTGACCATGTGGGGAGCTATCTGGATAACAGTGGCCGCTCTCCCGTCCAAGTAGCTTTTTATGGTGGCTCTTTTACACTCTTACCCGAAGCCCGCCAGCGTCTCTTTCTCGAGCCTGTTCAGGAATTTCTCGAACAAGGTCTCGTACATTCCCTCCGGCTGTCCACCCGGCCTGATGCCATTGAGGCCAGCAACTTACGTTTCTTACAAGCCATGGGAGTAAAAACCATTGAGCTTGGCGCCCAGAGTCTTTGCGACAGTATACTCAAAGCTGCAGCAAGGGGACATTCCGGCAGAGAGGTATGTGAAGCAGCTCTGAAGGTGCAACAATACGGCTTTGAGATGGGTCTTCAATTGATGCCAGGTCTACCCAGAGATAGTCGAGAGACTTTTCTCCGAACCGTTGATAAAAGTATTGCTTTACGTCCCAGCTTCGTTCGCCTCTACCCGACCGTGGTTTTATCCTCCACTCCATTGGAGCATTTCTACCGCAAGGGCCTTTACAGGCCTCTGTCTTTAACGCAGGCGGTGGCCTGGTGCAAGGAGGCCAAACGACGTTTTGCCACTGCTAAAATCCCAGTTATCAGGATAGGTTTGCAGCCAACCGTTACCCTGGAGCAACCTGGACGCATTGTTGCTGGCCCTTATCATCCCGCCTTTGGACAATTGGTGCTTTCTTCCATCTGGAGTGACCGAATTTCACCAGTCCTGAAAAAGGCCAGTCTTCAGTCCCAGCGGTTGCTCATCCATGCTGCACCGCAGCAGTTGGCCGATATTCGGGGCCATCGAAATGATAACATCAAGAGGTGGCTTGCAGAGTTGAACCTCACCTCTTTGGAAACGGTTGGTTGTCATCAGACCGAGGGAGGAGAGTTCAGGGTGACGGCGCACCCATGGATCACGGCTGGAAAGCCGCTCCCACAAGACACCCTCCGACCTACGCACGCTACTGAGCTTCCTGCACTTTCGCTTTACCTTTGAGCTCGTCCAGCTTCTGGGCCAGAAGTCGCAAATGATCTCCCATCTGCTTGGCATTCTGGTAGCGCGCTTCGAGACTCTTTTCCAGCGCCCGGTTAAGGATGGCCACGGCCGCCTTGTAAATCTTGGGGTTATGTTTCGTGGGGGGCTCTGGCTCTACCGTGGTAATCTGATACATAATGGCTGCCAGGTTTTCACCGCCAAAGGGAAGTTCACCAGTCAGCAACTGGTAGAAAACAATTCCTAGAGAAAAAATATCAGAACGGCCGTCTACCTTCATTCCTGATATTTGTTCGGGCGACATATAATAAGGTGTTCCTTTGATCACGCCGGTGCGAGTCTTGGAGCTGGCGGTTGCGCGGGCAATCCCAAAATCGGTGACCTTCACCAGCCCATTTTCTAGAATCATAATATTGGCAGGCTTAATGTCTCTATGCACAATACCGTGAGCGTGAGCGTACGCAAGAGCATCACAGACCTGCGCGGTCACATCAATGCCTTTTCTAATTGACAAGAGATTATCTTTGCGGGCAAATGCTTCCAGACTTTCTCCCTCCAGGTACTCCATGGCAAGATATGAGAGATCCAGATCTTCCCCCACATCATAAATTGTGACAATATTGGGGTGAGAAAGTTTGGCCACCACCTCGGCCTCCCGATAAAACTGCTCTCTGATTTTGGCTGCCTGCTCTTCGTCGAAGTCATCTGTAAAGCGGATGGTTTTAATGGCCGTCACCCGGTTTAACTTGGGATCGCGCCCTTTATAAACTATACCCATGGCACCACGACCCAGTTCTTCTAGAATCTCGTAGCGGCCAAGACTGGGCTTAGACTGAAAGACTTCCTGCACCACCACAGTCTCATCTGGACCAAGATGCGGGGTTACCGCAGGTGGTGCTTCAGCGGCAGGCGGTGTGGTCCCCACCTCCGCCATGCCTTCCTGCACCACGGCGTCAAGGTCGGCCACAGCAGCCGTTTCCACCTCCTCCATCCTGGGCATTGGTGCCGGCTGGGCCAACCCGCCTTCCGCCGGCTTACTCACAAAGAACCTGAGACCACCAAACGCCAGTACACAAATGGCAATCAACCTGAAAAGGATTTTGACACTAAATCTGGCTTGCTCACCCAGCGGCAGCAAAGAACTGACAAAATAATCCACATAATCAGAGAGAAAAAGAAATGCCACAAAGATCATTATCAAATTAATTGCCGCTCCGATCTTGCCACCAACATACTCTTTTTTTGCTCTATTGTAGATGACCAGTGTGATAATATAGAGGACCAGGATAAATGCCTGTGCTATCCAAGGCCTTTCGTTGCCAACCATGAGATCTCCTCTTCATAATCTTATCGGTGTTGTTCAAGATCCAGTTTTTACCGGCTTGCTCACCACAGTTGCTGTGAGCTCGTCTAGCAATGGTTTAAACTGTGTATGTGACGCATTCATTCTCTCCGCCAAGCGGGAAACGGTCAAATCTGTGGCCTTCGGACCCAGAAGACGACTTTCCTCTAGCAAAAGCCCTCTGAGCACCTGTTGGAAGGTCTGAACCAGATCCTGACCACCTAACTTTAGTTCCCCAGCCTTACCACTATTTTTCAGCCGCAAAGGATTGGGGTCGGAGGCGTCCTGCACTTCGAAATGGGCGAGAAGGGTGTCAGAGTAATGTGAGCTTCTGATGAGTCCCTGAAACAGACCTCGGGCCTTGGCTCCCACTTCTTGTTCCAGATCGGCAATCACAAGTCTAAACATGTCATTGTAGAAATTGACAATCGCAGTGCCGCTCATGTTGTTCATCGTGGGCTGTAGCCTCCTGGCCTCTGGGATCCCGCTTTCAGCCCCTGCCTGAGTACTGGCTACGTGCCTCGCGCCACGGAGGAAATCCTCACGTTCATAATTTTCTAATAAGCGACTAATGGCTTGCGCCAAAGGCCGATTATTATCCGTGACGTTCTGCAGGGATGCCCTCATCCGCTTCACCGTGCTTTTTGTGCCTTTGTAGCCCAGAAACTGATATTGTTCTCCCAGCAGACTAACGAGCACCTGATTAAAACCATTGATGAAGTCATTTTGGGACAGCGACTGCCCCCGTTGTTGAACAAGGGTCTGCATCTTGTCAATGTTCGTAGCCAGGTCTTGATCCAACTGCAATGGTTTGAGAAAACGTTCATAATAAGCAGACTGCCGCAGGCTATTTTCGAGTGAGGATGAGGCCTTGCTGGCACCAAGTTCTTCAGCAAGATCGGTGATGATCATCTGCAACAGACTCCAATAGAGACTGGTGATAGGACTGAGTTCCAAGGTGTCCATCTTTTTGGTGGGCTGTCTGTCGTCTCCTTTTCTGACAATGCCATTCTGGGCATAAAGCTTGGCCAGAGAACGATACACTGCCAACCGAGAGTAGCCCGTCTCTTTGATAAGCTGCGCCACAGTCCGCCTGCCGTCAAGCAACAGGAGAACCCGTAGATCTCTCGCAGCATGGACTGATTTGGAGGTGTCAACCTTTTGGTTTATCAGAAAAATCACCTGATCATTGGGGATGAGGCCCTTGAACTCTTCTCGCTTTTTGGCCTCTAACACCAGCCGAACCGGGTCCACTTCACACTTGATTTCGTCTGAGTACCCATCTAAGCCGTCATTGTAGGAGAATTTAGCGTCATCCCAGCTTAACATGGTGGCGACGGTCTCTTTGAACTGAAGATGAATAATGCTGACCAGCTTATCACGATCGATATATTCCCTTTCGAGCAAGACAGTACCCAGTCGTTTTTCCATGGCCTTGGATACTGCCAGCATGTCCTCAAGCCTGTCTTCACTGATAAGATTGTTCGCCTTGAGAAGAGCACCCAATTTCAACTCTTTATCTGGGTTGCCTCTGACATGTATGATCTTGCCCCCTCTAAAGTAGATACTACAGCGGTGTCTGGGAGTCGATACTGTCAGTATTCCAGTCTTTCGCTCATCGTGGATCATCTGAACGATTGCCGCCAAGGGAAAGGTTTTGACATCACCGTTTAAGGGCATCGGTAGTCTCTAATCTTTATTCGCTGTTTATCCTTCGTAGTAAAACTGCAGCTTTGCAGATCCAATTTCAATGGTATCGAATTCGTTGAGGCGGTGACTGTCTCCGACCTGAGCATCATTCACCTTGACCTTGGCCCGCCCCGTAGGGGTCAGGTGGTAACCCGTTGGCCGTCTACTGATAGTTGCCGCAACCTTCGGGGTAAAAAGTCCTCCGATGTGGACATCAGCCTCCTCACCCTTCCCCAGCTTCACCAGTTTCTTCTTGATCTCATATTCATCGCCGCCACCTGACAGGAAGGATAGAACTGCTCGTCGTTCAGCAGAGACCGCGGTGCTGTCAAGATTGAGAGGTGTTGGATCTTGGGCTTCTAGTTCGGAGGCCCCCTGAGCCACCTCAATGAACATGGTCTTTTCTGCTAGCTTGTGATCCGCCTCCATCTCTTCCGGACTCAGGGTGAAGACTATGGTGTGCTTGCCTACGAGAATCCGATCTCTGTCCTTCAGCTTGGTGCTTGTGACCCGCTCGCCATTAACAAAGGTACCGTTTTTGCTCTGCAGATCAGTTAAGATGTATTCACTGCCTGCAGGATCGATACGAGCATGGTAGCCAGAGACCAGTAGATTCTCTACAACTATGTCATTGTCCGGTTCCCTGCCCATTGTCATGCTCTGCCCGGTAAGTTCAAACTCTTTCAAGGCCAGGTCCTTAAACTGTAGAGTCAATTGAGCCATGATTCATCCCACCCCGCCAGCGATTTCATTGCTCCACTGGCTTCTGAACTATTTGGATCCAAACAGTTTATGCAAAAGCCCTTTCTCCTCTTTCTGGAGAAAAAATACGACCGCAGTAATGTTGTCCAAACCTCCTCTCTCATTGGCCATATCTACTAATCGGCTACAAATTTCCTCAACCTCCCCCCCTTCAAGCACGGCCTGGTGAATTTCGTCATCAGAGAGCATATCAGTGAGCCCGTCACTGCACAGAATGATCAAATCCCCTGGAAGGGGTTGCATCTCATATACATCTGCCTCCACGGTCTCATGTATGCCAACTGCCCGTACCAGGATATGCTTCATGGGAATTGAGGCATTGTTGGGATCCCACTTTGGATTCTTCCGGATGTGCTCGGCAAGAAGAGTATGATCCTGAGTTAGTTGTTCGATGCTGTCTTCACGAACCAGGTAAATGCGACTGTCGCCCACATTGGCAGTTATTAGCGTGTCTCCGTTCAGATAGGCAACGGCCGCGGTGGAACCCATGCCTTTGTATGATCCCTGATCCTGGGAAAGCTGATACACCACGCGGTTGGCCAGCTCTATGCTGTGACAAACGGCTGTGGCCGCTGGCGACATATTGCTCTCGTCTGTCGCCTGGGCCACAGGGGAGGTATGAAAGGCCTCCATGTAGTCTTTGACACTACTGACTACTGTACTGCTGGCAACCTCGCCAGCCCGGTGTCCTCCCATACCGTCTGCAACTATGTAAAGACCCACCTGATCGTCGATATAAAAGGAGTCCTCGTTATTCTCTCTCTTCCTACCAATATCGGTAAGTCCAGCCGAAAATGTCTTCATAGAATATCCGCTGTGCCAGTGCTGTTTCTACAAATCCAATGCCAAGTGGTCTCTAGCCCGGATATTTCATCAATTGCCTGCTACGACCACGAAACTGCGAACCCGCAAGCGGGTTCCCAGTTTCGCAGTCTCGCGACGGAAATTCATGAAATATCCGGGCTAGGTCGAACGAGGCCCTTTGCCAGACACCAATGTTCGGGCCATGAGGTGCCAAGAAAGCCGTAACATTAGGGTTAAATCTACTCATATTATTGCTTGGACTTCTCAACCGCCATAAAATTCAAGTACAATCCGTACGCCTCATCCACCACCACTTCCAATTTGTCCGTGGTGAAAGGCAAGCGGGGAGTGATGGCTTCCCGGATGCATTCCATCATGAGGTCGTGCTCACCAGTATTGGGAACTATACGTCGCATATCCAAGTAAATATATTGCATACGATCACGGACTGTATTAATGAGCTCTCGGGTGATGATCTGGTAAGTCTCCTGCTCATTCATTACCAGCATGTCTCCAGTCCGCTACCTGTCTGTGGTTGAGCATGGTATCACGCTTGTTTAGAATTGTCACAAGGATTAGTCCACGATCCAAACCAGCAAAATCAACCATCCTCTAACCCGGATATTTCATGAATTGCTGTCGCGAGACCACGAAGGTGGGCGTGCCTGCCCGCCATGCGAGCAAGGCGAGGTGGGCGGGCCACCGGGCAACCGCAGAGTGTTGGATCCGAGGCGTACTTGAACAGTACGTCGCAGGGTCCGACACCCGAGGACGCCAGGAAGGACGGCCATATAATTCGCGCTCGCTGCGCTCCGCTCAGTCCCGCAAGCGGGTTCCCAGTTTCGTGGTCGTAGCAAGTGATTCATGAAATATCCGGGCTAAGGCACTTTCCAGTCATCCTACTGTGCGTTGTCCTTCTTTTGGGAAAGGGTTTTAATCACCCAGGGCTTTAGCCTGCCTCTGTGATCATAGAACTCACCGAAACGGGCAATAACCTTCTTGGTTTTAGCAACGGCCTGTTTGCGCAGTCCAGTATTAAGACCGATGCGCAGATATTCCATTGGGGTGATAAATGGAGCCAAAATATTGTGGCCGTAACGATCACAACCCATATGCACACACTTGGCATGGAGAGCGTGATTTTGATCGTACTCAGTCCCACTCAAAGACGTGTAAGATTTAAATACTTTGCAGTTGTTACAGCCAGCAACTTTGATAAAGTAAGGTATCACCTTCGCCTCGACAGTTTTAGTCATCGCAACCTCTAGAGCTTTTGATGCATATGGCATTTCAAAAAGAATTGTACAGTAGCTGCTCATTGGTCACTCCATGCAATGCAAAAACGATACCATTGCTCCTACCCTTTGATGTTGCTAGAATGGGCACTGCTGAGTGAACGGCTGGCAGAAATCAAATTGAGAAACGATGAATGAATTCTGCAACATCATTTAAATCCGGTTTCATTTCCATAATCGGTGCTCCTAATGTGGGCAAATCTACCCTGCTGAATCAGCTCATAGGAGAGAAGCTCGCCATTATATCTCCCAAACCCCAAACAACCCGTAATCGTATTCTGGCAGTGAAAACCAATCCTGGATTCCAGATGATTTTCTTGGACACCCCTGGAATTCACCAGGCCAGGGGTAATCTCAACCTCGCCATGGTACGCACCGCCCTGGCAACACTGGCAACAGTTGATTTGATTCTCTTTCTAGTGGAGGCACACTCACCAGGGAATCAAAGCAACCAGCGAGTGCTTGAGGCTCTCCAGAGCGTGGAAACCCAGACTCTTTTGGTGGTAAACAAGATAGATTTGGTCTCAGAGGAATCCCTAGCACGCATTGCCGAGCGTTTTCAGGGTTTGCATCAATTTAAAGGCTTGGCTCGTATCTCTGCTTTATATGGCACAGGAATCGATGATCTGTTAGCCCAGATTGTCCCTCTCCTCCCTCTGGGGCCTGCCTACTACCCAGAAGATACACTGACGGATCTACCCGAACGGTTTTTCTGCGCCGAAATAATTAGGGAAAAGATCATGAACTTGACCTCCGAGGAAATCCCATATGCCGTGGCAGTAACCATAGGCTCCTTTAAGGAAGATGAGCAAAAGAATCTCATCCGCATTCAGGCTGACATTCACGTTGAGAGACCTTCCCAGAAAGGTATTGTTATTGGCAAGGGAGGGTCCATGCTCCGGGAGATTGGCAAACAAGCCCGCTTAGACATGGAAAAGTTGCTTGGCTCTCGGGTTTTTCTGGAATTGTGGGTCCGTATTCAGAAAAAGTGGCGAAAAGATCCCCGGGCACTGAAAGAGTTTGGTTATCAATAAGAAAAGCCAGCTGATAGCTATAATTAGAAGAGCCGAAACTCTGGTTCCGCCACGGTGCCTCGCACCTTAAAAGGCAGAGGCTTGCCCCGATTGAGAAAGGCTGCCGCCACCTGTCGTTTATCTGCGGGGAGGTTCAACATGTCACCATCTAACTGGCCCTCTCCCGCCAGGTTCAGAGTGCTTCCAGACAGCCGGGGCTGAAGTAGTACTGTGCCACTCACAGTTCCCTGGAATCCCTGCCCTTTAAACTCGCACTCGGCAATCTCCAGACTCCCACCAGAGAGTTCAATGGTAGCAGACACCTCGAGTCCCTCCAGGGTTCTTGTTCTCAAATAGGCTGAGTCTATGGGACAGCTTCCCTCTTCAAGCTGGAATTCTCCACCGCCGCTGGCATTGACAAGATCGCCAAGGGGTCCTTTCAAGTTAATATCTCCGGAAATCTTCCCTGAGACTTGTCGGCCAAGCAAGGTAGAGAGGGAAGATTGACCTTCCAGCTGGATCTCTTGCCCCTGCACTCTCAGCTGGTAGTTTCGGACATCATAAAATGGACTCAAGTGAACGTCCCCGGACAGCGTGCCTCCATAAGCCTGACTGCGCAGGGTGAAGGCAAGCCTTCCTCTGAGCAATGGCAGCGCCTTAAATCGCAAACGCACCTGGTTAGCTTCAAAGAAGGGTTTGCTTTCCGGCTCTATTATTCTCACAGCACATTTTGCCAGCTTCAATCCGAACGGTAAGGTAGGGGACATATCAGTGATCTCAAATTTCACACCCAACTGCGCACCGGCAATCGCAACCAACCTTTCTTGCAAGCTCTGGTAGGGAAACTTCCACACTATGAGGATCCCGGCAAGAACAAGCCCCCAGAGAAAATAGCCCAACGCTCTCTTTGTCACTACGCGTTTCATGCTCAAGAGCCGACCTATAAACCTCAACGGGCGGGGTAATTCCCGCCCATACACTTGGTTCCCACTACCTCTCGTGCCTGGTTCTACAATCTACAATCCAAAATTAAAACGTACCCTACGCCTTCTTGCTGCCCATCACCCGGGGTGCTTTTAGCAATTTACGAGTTACCACCACCAGGCTCACTTCCAGCTGAGATTGATCCCGCTGTTGTGGCCGGATAGTAAGTCTCCTGATGCGCACTTGTTCTGGTGCCGCCTCAATATGGTAGAGGTAGGGTATCAGCCGGTCCAGTGAAACCCCCTGTAGCCGCATTTCAACCTGTTCTTCCTGATGCATGTCACCGAGTGATTTCACAGAGGGCCGCATGAATTCGATCTGCCCTTTTATCCCATCGCGGCCGGCCAGCCCTTCCAGAAATGCAAATAAGGTAAAATCCTGCTTACGATTGCGCAAGTTCTTCTCAACTCGAACATTTTCTCCCTGTATTTTCCGGTACAGCTGCTCCAGACGAACGAGTTCCTGTAAACGCTTTTCGCTCCGGTGGATATTTGTCACTAACTTCGCTCTTCGACTGAAAATGGGGCGTATCAACCACTGGCTCACCGCAAGGATTGCCACCACGATAGACGCAATCCAGATCAGTTGTCTTTTATTGAGCCTTATCATGAACCTTCCCCGGTGAGCTGAGGGCGGTTCAGTTCCAAGCCGAACTGCACCCCCTTGCCATCTTTGGCCGCTTTCGCACCAGTGATAGTCACCTTGTCAAAATTGTCCAAAGCTGTAAGCCGGTTTTTCACTCCATCAACGGTGTTGAAACCATCTGCTTGCCCACTCAACCGGACACGCTGATTGTCTACCGTCAGAAGGCTTATGGTCACATTAAGGTCCGCCGGGATTGCTTTACTGACAACACGCAGCAACTCCACGGCCGAATGATAACCGCCTTCCTCACCAGAAAGAGCTACCGACTGACCCAATTCATTGATCTTGGTTCTAACAATACTGGCGTATTGCGACGACTGAACAGATCCCTTGAACTCGGGTACAGTACGGCGAAACACTTCCTCAACACCCTGGTTGAGACTGGCTAGCCTTCGGCTCTTGGTATAAATATCCACCCCCACCGAGCCAAGCCAGGCAAAAACCACAAGTGCACAGGCCACTAAAGCGTAACTCAACTGCTGTCTCCACTTGAGCAACGGGTTCTGGCTACCCACCGCTTCAGCTTGAAAGTTGAACCCTGCCCTTCGGCTTGTGCCCTTAAGCGCCAAGCTAGCTGCCACCGAAAATGATGGTGCAGCCGTGAATTGGTCGCCAAATTGGCCGAGGAAAGCCAGCTCCTCCAGGTCACTGAGACAGCGTACATCCACCCCGAGGGCCTTTTCCAAAGCTCCCGCCAAGCCTTCTATGAGGGAGCCGCCGCCGCTCAAAATCACCAACTCCGGCCACAACTCTCGATCCTGCACCTGGGCTGCCGTCAATGAGAATTCTATTTCACGGGCCAGTGACTCAACTTCGTCAAGCATAGCTTCACGAATGGAAAGGTGCTCGGGCGATGTTGCCTCATGATCAATACCAATGGCAAAGAGGCGCTCCATACCCTCATCCACTGACATCCCCAGGACTTCAGCAATCTTTTTGGAGAAGTGACCACAACCGGTCATAAGTGAGCGCAGATACGTGGCCACACCACTGTGTTGGTACAGCAGATTGGTTTTGTGATGGCCGATATCCAGAATTACTGCCCGCCCTGGGAGGTGAGCTTTCAGTTCGCGAGCAATAAAAGTCAAACCGCTTCCGTCCAGGTCAACCACCTCAGGCTCGATGTTGACTTCCTTGAGCGCGACGAGCAAAGGATCCAAAACAATTCTGGGAAGTGCTGCTGCCAGTACACCTTGGTCGCCGGCCTGCCTGGATTCCATGGTGACAAAGTCCACCTGAACCTCATCAAGGGCCAGAGGCAGGTCAGGCTCAATTTCGAACTGGATTACTTGGGAAATCTTGCGTTGACTGGAAAAGGGGAAACGAAGCCGCCGCAGAAAGGCCTCGTGGGTGCCCAGTGCCACTCTATAGCGGTCGCTTTCAAGATTCTCTTCGGCAATGAGATCCGCTAGTGTACTGGCCACTTGCGAGGGATCTGCATCCGCAGGTAACCTGGCCCTGGCATACCCTGAAATCTGACTTGTTCTGAAGCCACGGGTTACCTGGACCACTTTGATACCACTGCTGGCGATATCGATTCCTAGGATCTTCTCTGGCATGGTAAAATCACTCCCACCCGTACCGTAGCAAAAATGGAACCACAAAGTACACAAAGGGCACAAAGGAGAAGGGAAAAGTTCTCATCCTACCCAGGCAGTGACCTTTCACATGGACAGCGAGGAAAGAATTCCTAGCCCGGATATTTCATGAATTGCTGTCGCGAGACCACGAAGATGAGCGTGCCACCTGGCAACCGCAGGGTGTTGGTTCCGAGGCATACCTGAACGGTACGTCGCAGGGGCCGACACCCGAGGACGCCAGGAAGGACGGCCATATCCGCGGTCGCAGCAAGTGATTCATGAAATATCCGGGCTAGACTCATTATTCTCTGTGACCTTTGTCTACTTTGTGGTGGTGAATATACCAGCCACTTCGCACTAGTATACTTCCTTGTAGCGCACAAAGACATCTACCGGATTCTGCTCTTCCTTGTCAGACTTTCGCCGTTCGAGGTATGCGAATATCGATTTCCTCCCCACCCCCACCTTACCTGTCATCTGCACGGTGAAATGCATACTTTGGGTGGTAATGAGCTCAACTGGAAGGCTAATGTCATTGTAGCCTGCCATCCGGTTTCGATACCAATCCGACTCGCTGAGGAAGTCCCAGTGCATCGGTTCCTGCCGATAAGCGACGACACTCTCCGCCCAACCTTCCGCCGTGTCGGGGGAAACACTTGGACTCACCATCGCTTGGAGAACCAGGGGCCCGGCGGTGTTTACGTTTATTTTGCCATCACTATACACGGTGAGCAGGTCCTTGAGACCGGGGTTCTCCTCTGTACCCACATAGAGCGATTCGCTCACGCCTCGAATGAGCCGAAGCTCAGCCAGCGAGGTAAGGGGACCGTTCTTGCATCCATAGGCTTGCTCCAGACTTTGGTAGTAATCTGTTTCCCCGCCGAACTCTCCCGTGGGCTCATCGTCTTTATCAAGCCAGTCTCTGACAGCCATAACCAAACCCTGTGCTTCCTCTTCCTCCATCTGAAATGGAGCATTGGTAAGCAAGCGAGTCAAAACCTGCCGGTGGACTTCCCGCACCTTCCCATCTTCATCTACCAGATAGTTAATGGGAAACTTCCCCATCTCGTCGTCTACCCTTCCCTCCAAGGTCCCGGCTTCGGACAGATCCACAGGCAAAGCATCAGGTTTTGGTAAGAGGGCCCAGGGTTCTCCTATATGATCCACCTCATTCTCAGCCAGATCGTTTTTTAGTAGGGATATTGCTATATTGACGCCAGATTTGGCCAGAGCCTCGGCCCGGATGCCATCCTGAAAATGGCGAGCCCCCGCCCCTTCCACCTGCATAGCTCGCGTGGTTTCCAACACAAACACCACGAGAATGCTAATCATAAGAAGGGCCAGGATGAGAGCAGCACCGGATTGCCCTAAGGCTGCATTCATATTTTTCATTTGAACTTTTTTGCTTTTCATTGAATCTTCATGCAGCATAGCCTTTGGTCATATGGCTTAGTCGTCATTAGGTCATTCGGGCTAACGCCCGTCATTTATGGTCATTGATAGTCGTTTGCATTCAGTATCACGAACACGAAAATAATGCCGCTTTGTTTTTTCTTTGTTTCTCTGTCTCCCCGTGTCGCCGTATCTCTACATCCGCTGTCTCTTGGATTCTGACTGCTGGCTACTCACTCTATGCTCTAGGCCTCCCTAAATTCGCAATCCGAAATCCGAAATCCGCAATGTGCCCTCTATTGCCTTCCGCCCGCTTCCCCTGGTGACTGTATCGCCACTGTGGTGGCAAAAAGCCTCGATTGCCCCCCTGCCAACTGCAACCGAATGTGGACCAATCGGGGTAGAAGCCCTTCAGTCTCTACTGCCTTGCTGTTCCATTGAGACAATGTCTCACCATCCTCATTCAAATAGGTCAAGGTCAATGACTCAACGGTGTCTGCAAGCTCCACCGCTGTCCCTTCTCGCTCTCCAGATAGATCCACAAAAGGTAGTTCCGTGCGGACAAGTCTATAATATCGCTGGTTATCCGCTTGTTTCTCTAACACATAGCCCACCCTGTTGATTCGCAAGCTCGGAAAGCTAACATCAAAACCCAGATGGGCAGTAGAGGCGAACTCGACAACTGCTCCCCCTTCACCTTCGGCTTCCATGCCACCCTGAAAATGAAAGGGTGAACTCTCATTTTCTCCCTCTGCCTTTCTGTAATAGAGAGAGCTAAAATCATCTGCCATTTGCATCAGAGCCAGCCGCGCTGCCTGGTCTACATCCCTCGCGCTTTCCACCATCTCCGTGGTTTCCAGAGTACCGCTGTAGGCTCCGTACAGGCTGCTTACTACAAGTGCAAGAATGGCCATGGCAATAAGGATTTCTAGGAGAGTAAAGCCGGCACGCCAGCGTAACCCCCATGGCACTCGCTCAGCATCAGGTTCGAGGAGCGCTCGGCCCATCTGGCCTCGCTTGAGCTTGGAGGCAGTATAGATCCGCCTTGACCGCTTTATTGCCTCTAACCTCAAACCTCTAACCTCCAACTTCGTTTCTGCCCGCTGCCCTCTGACTGCTATTCAACGAGCATGAGCTCCTCAATTCTTGCCTCTCTCCCAGCAACTCCCCCGCTCCGCTGGACAATGACTGCGATTCGCTCTAACCCTTCCACCTCAGTGCTTGTAGTCTCCACTTGCCAGGTGTACTCCGGATAATCTTCACCGAAGTCCCCCTGCGATTCAACCCAGTTGACAACTCCCGCCGCTTCAATCTCCGCCAGCTTGCTTGCTGCCAGCAGAGCGGCCGTGGTCGTTTCTCTGCTCTTGGTCAGTGCATCTAGGTTCTGCACATTGGCCTTGAGAATAGCCACCATGGCGATAGCCAGAATGGCCACCGCCACTAAAACTTCTAGTAAAGTGAGACCAGAAGTTTTATTTCTACCCAGCAATGCCATGGAGTATTCTCAACCTTATGAGACGCGATCTTCTAGCATCCGATTATAATCAAGCTAGCTCCCCATGCCCTCCGCTTCCAAATATCCTTCCCGGACTACCAAACGGCCATTGAACGGTTTGACAAAGAGAGTTCGGATTTGATTGCCGGGACCGGCCAGGTGAATCACTGCGGGTTCTACGAGACCTTTGGGATGAAAATGAAGAGCAACACG
>Ga0209536_100005951_pt1 | contig 18809 bp, 14 predicted proteins | sample DeeMarSeWOR28_12_FD_187461 | JGI IMG/M metagenome (GOLD analysis project Ga0209536, IMG submission 187461) | Marine sediment microbial communities from White Oak River estuary, North Carolina - WOR-2-8_12 (SPAdes) (version 2) | ecosystem: Environmental > Aquatic > Marine > Intertidal zone >... | reverse complement strand
TTCCAGCCGCTCACAGAAGACTGCCCGATCGAGCCGCTCAATCCCTATGCTGTCTCCAAGGCAGCCCAGGAGATGCTCGGGATGCAATACCACAGGGCGGACGGACTATCGGTGATTGTGACACGAAGCTTCAACCACCTGGGGCCGGGGCAACACCCGATTTTCGTTGCCCCTCAACTGGCGCAAAGCGTCTTGGCCATCCGAAACCAAGGTGGTGTTGGGGCAGTGAAGGTCGGCAACACGGCTATACGCCGAGATTTCACGGATGTACGTGATGTCGTGCGAGCTTACATAGCACTGACCGAGAGCCGGCAAGCGAGTGGTGTCTACAACGTCTGCTCGGGCCGGTCCTGCTCGATTGGCGAGATACTCGAAACACTCGTTGATCTGGCGGCGGTGGACGTCCATGTTGAACCGGATCCGAACCGGGCCCGTCGTGTGGACGTGCCAGAGATGGTCGGGAGCTATGATCGTTTGGCGAATGCGACGGGTTGGAAGCCCGAGATCGACTTGCGTCAGTCACTGTCGGATCTCTTGGCTTTCTTTGATGGAGAGCAGCCTATCAACGGCATCGAATAGGAGACGATATGCAAGTTGGAGTCGTGGGTACGGGATACGTAGGTTTGGTGGCCGGCGCTTGCCTGGCAGAGACGGGGAACGACGTCATCTGTGGAGACGTGGACGAGAAGAAAGTCGAGGACCTTAACAGTGGCAAGATTCCGATCTACGAGCCGGGTCTGGAGTCGCTGGTTGAGCGCAACATTGCAGCCGGCCGCCTGAAATTCACCACGGATATTCCTCGCGTGGCGCGGGAGTCTGAAGTCATCTTCATCGCCGTCGGTACGCCGCCTGACGAGGACGGGTCGGCGGATCTGCGGCATGTGCTCGACGTCGCCAAGGTGATCGGCGAGAGCATGGAGGGTGAGAAGGTCGTCGTGACGAAGAGCACAGTTCCGGTGGGGACGGCCAAGCTCGTGCGTCAAGCGATAGAGGAGATCACCGACCATCCGGTTCACGTCTGTTCGAATCCCGAGTTTCTGAAAGAAGGAGCGGCGGTCGACGACTTCATGAGACCGGACCGCGTGGTGCTCGGCGTCGATTCCGATGAGGCTCGCGAGGCGCTTGCGGAGCTCTACGAGCCGTTCGTGCGGACGGGCAATCCCATCATCTTCATGGATATCACGTCGGCCGAGTTGACGAAATACGTGGCCAACGCCATGCTGGCGACTCGAATCAGCATGATGAACGAAGTGGCCAGAATGTGCGATTTGACGGGTGCGGACGTGGCTCTGGTGCGTCGCGGCGTAGGATCCGATGTGCGTATCGGTCCCAAGTTCCTGTTTCCAGGGCCCGGCTACGGCGGTTCGTGCTTTCCCAAGGATGTGAAAGCATTGGTGCGAACTGCCGAGGAGCACGGCTACGATTTCAAGATCCTCAAGGCCGTTGAGGATGTGAACGACGATCAGAAGCAGTACTTCTTGAAGAAGATCGATTCGCATTTCGGGAAGGACCTCAGCGACCGCACGATTGCGGTTTGGGGGCTCGCGTTCAAGCCGGGTACGGACGATATGCGGGAGTCGCCATCGATCGTTCTGATCGACGGATTGCTGGAACGGGGCGCCCGCGTGATGGGTCATGATCCCGCAGCGTTGGAGACGGCACGGGTCGTCTTCGGCGATCGGATCACGTACTGCGAGCGCGAATACGAGGCGCTGGAAGGCGTCGACGCTTTGGTCGTGATGACCGATTGGCTGGAGTACCGCAGGCCGAACTTCCATCGCCTGAAGGAACTGATGGAATCGCCTGTCGTGTTCGACGCGCGTAACCTGTACGAGTCGGACAAAATGCGTGAGTTGCGATTTACCTACTACCCGCTTGGGCGGAAGGCGGTAGTGTGAGGATACTCGTCACCGGCGTCGCTGGCTTCCTCGGTTCGAACCTGGCGGATCGATTGGTCGAAGAAGGTCACGACGTCGTCGGGTTGGACAATTTCATCACGGGAAGCCCTGAGAACATCGCTCACTTGATGGGGCATGAACGATTTACCTTTTACAAGTATGATGTTACCGAGTTCATCTACGTGGCAGGGGATCTCGATGGCGTCTTCCACTTCGCATCGCCGGCTAGCCCGATCGACTACCTGCAGCTGCCTATTCAGACGTTGAAGGTGGGCTCGCTCGGCACCCACAAGGCGCTGGGGCTTGCGAAGGAGAAAGGTGCGCGTTTTCTGCTTGCCTCCACATCCGAGGTCTATGGAGATCCGGCGGTGCACCCGCAGCCGGAGTCTTATTGGGGCCATGTCAACCCGGTTGGGCCTCGCGGCGTGTACGATGAGGCAAAGCGCTTTTCCGAAGCGATGACGATGGCCTACCACCGCTTCCACGGCGTGGACACGAGAATCGTGCGAATCTTCAACACGTATGGACCTCGCATGCGGGCGCACGATGGTCGAGTGGTGTCGAACTTCTGTGTCCAGGCCCTGCGTGGGAAGTCGCTCACTCTCTACGGTGACGGGTCACAAACCCGATCGTTCTGCTACGTGGATGACCTGGTCGATGGCATCTATCGTTTGTTCAATACCGACTACACCGACCCGGTGAATATCGGCAACCCACGCGAATTCACCGTGAAACAGCTTGCCGACCTCGTAAACGAGTTGACCGGTAACCCGGGCGGCACTAAGCACAAAGATCTGCCCGAGGACGACCCCAAAGTCCGACAGCCGGACATATCCCTGGCGCGGGAACTGCTCGACTGGGAACCCCAGGTGGCGGTGGAGGATGGGTTGAAGAAGACGCTGGAGTACTTCCGTGGTCTGCTAGAGCGCTCACCGGACGCAAGCGATCGGGTGGTATCCGAATGAAGCTTTCAGTTCTCATACCCGTCTACAACGAGCGGGAGACGATAGAAGAAGTCGTACGTCGTGTAAGGGAGGTCCCCGTAGACGTGGAGATTGTGGCTGTCGACGATTGCTCCACGGACGGCACGCGCGATGTGTTGGGGCGCCTTCGCGAGGAAGGTCAGATCGACAAGCTGGTCCTGCAGCCCAAGAACCAGGGTAAGGGCTCGGCGATCCGGACCGCGGTGGCCAACGCCACGGGTGATGCGGCGATAATCCAGGACGCTGATTTGGAGTACGACCCGGCGGAGTACGTCAAGCTGCTGGGACCGATCGAGCAGGACAAGGCCGACGTGGTGTACGGCTCGCGTTTCACAGGTGAGGGCCCGCACCGGGTGCTGTACTTCTGGCATTACGTGGGTAACAAGCTGCTGACTCTGGTTTCCAATATGGTGACGAATCTGAATCTCACCGACATGGAGACGTGCTATAAGATGTTCCGGCGCTCTGTGTTGGAAACGCTTCACATCGAGGAGAACAGATTCGGCTTGGAGCCCGAGATCACGGCCAAACTGGCGCTGGGTGGCTGGCGGATCTACGAGGTTGGCATCTCGTACAGCGGACGCACGTACGAAGAGGGGAAGAAGATCAACTGGAAAGACGGGGTCTCCGCGTTCCGTTGCATCCTGAAGTACGGTATCTGGCGGCGTATCTTCCGGCGCAGGGCTCCCCGCGATTCGCTTGCCGAAGGGAAAGAGAAGGCCTAGCTTTCGGGCCGATGAATACGGACCAGCTCATTGCCAGGGGAAGAGAGTGCCTGGCGCAGAATGACTACTTGGGCGCCATCTCGGCACTCAGGGAGGCGTCTGATCGCGAGCCGGGCTACGCCGACGTGCGACACTTGCTCGGCTTGGCTTTGGGACTTGCGGGTCAACCCGAGGCGGCGATTGAGGAGTTCGACCGAGCTCTGGCACTCAACCCCTCGTACGTGGAAGCCCATCTCAATCGGGCGATCACACTGAACGATCTGGGCCGTTACGATGAGGCACGAGAAGCCTTTCGGCTTGCGTGGGACTCGGATCATTCCGCCGGCCGGTCGTTCTCACGCTCGGTGTCCGCGCGCCTCTCCAACATGCATATGGAGTTGGGTGATTTGTACGCCGACCTCGGCTCCTACGGTGAGGCAGTGGATCAGTATCGAAGGGCCACCGAACTGCGGCCGGATTTCTTGGATATCCGGTCCAAGCTGGCCCGAGCGCTCATGGAGCGTGGGGAACTGGATGAGGCGATCAGCGAGTTGAGTGCCGTCATCGCCGAGAATTCCAACTACGTTGAGGCAAGAGTGTCGCTCGGCTTAGTGTACTACCGCGCTGGCAACTACGACGCCGCGGCCGCGGAATGGCGCGCTTGCTTGCAGCAGGTTCCCGACCACCCCAAGGCCCGAGCGTTCCTCAACATGCCTCGCACCCTGGCTGCCGGCGAGGAGGGGAGCGGCTGAGCAGTCCAGGTCATTTCATCGCAGTTGCCTTCCTGAGTGGGTTCCTGTTAGCAGGATGTCGGGCGGATGTGCGTGACCACCTTGCATGGGGTGATCGCTTGCTCGGCGCTGGGCGCCCGGAGGCTGCGATTGCCGAGTATCAGGTCGCGCTGCGTCGACGCGGCGAAGAACCGGAGGTCCTGCTTCGGTTGGCCCACGGCTACGCCCACCTCGACCGCTTGGACGAGGCCAGCGATTACTACTCGAGGCTGCTCGCTCTGGATTCGGTGTACGCGGACCAGGCGGTAGCCGACTTCAGCGAGATGGCCGGACGGGCCAGCGAACGAGACGATCGCGCGCGACTCGCACGGGCGCTCGAGCAGCTCGAGGCGATCCGACCGGGAGCCGTACCTCAGGAGTATTCGCTGCCGTTCGCTCGCTACTACTACGAGCTGGGCGAGCACGCGACCGCACTGCCGCTCTACCTTTCGGTGTTGGCGATGGATCCCGACAGTGTGGAGCCCGAGGTTCGTTACGAGGTTGCCAGCGTCTACTACGAGCTAGGTGAATGCGGGCAGGCGCTGATTCATTATCGTGCGTTCCTCGAACAGCGCCGCGGAGGCGAGCTGAGGAGCGACGCACGGTGGCACGCGGGCCAGTGCGCCTACCAGTTGGCGGAGAAGGACAAGGAGGCGGGCCGGCCCGTCGATGCGCTGGAGAAATACGAGTTGATGCTCGAGTTGGGTTCGCCGCAAGCGTTGCTCGATGACGCGTGGTTCGAGCGAGGCGAACTGTTGTATTCGATGGGAGAGTTTGACGAAGCAGTGGAATCTTATCAGAGAGTCTTGGATCTCAATCCGATGCGGACGGGGCGCCGAGTTCGCCTGGCTGAGGACCGGATCCGCAGCATTCGTTACAGGAGCCCTTCCGAGGAGGAGCAACAGTGAGTCGGGCGGCGCGCGCACTGGGGTTCGCCGTCCTGACCCTGGCCCTAACGGCGTGTCCCAAGGAGGTGCCGCAGGACGCACCGCCGGATGAGTTGTATCAAATCGGTGTCGATGCGCATCAAAGGGGGGCTTGGAACTACGCCGTCGAGGTTTTGCAAAGATTTCTCTTTCAGGATCCGGGGCACGCTAAAGCGGACAGCGCGCAATACCTGATCGGAGATTCGTACTTCCAGGGAAAGCAGTACTTGACGGCGGCCTCCGAGTTTCTGCGACTTGCGCAGAATCGGCCGGCCGGTCCTTTGGCTGACGACGCGCGCTACCGGGCCTGCGAGTCCTACTATGAGTTGTCCCCGCGACCCGAGCTCGACCAGGAGTTCACCGAACAGGCGATCGAGCAGTGTCGTTCGGTGATTCTGCTGTACCCGGGCAGTCCGTACGCCGAGCAAGCGGCCGACAGAGCGCGGGAGCTGACGGACAAGATCGCACGCAAGTACTTCCTCAACGGCGAGTATTACTTCAAGCGGCGAGCCTACGACTCGGCGATCATTTACCTGAAGCACGTGGTGTCTGCTTATCGAGGATCGGCCGTCGAACCTGAGGCGCTGTACACTCTGTGGGAGGCGTACAGAAGGATCTTCTATGCGGAAGAAGCCCAGGAGACGCGCGACCGGTTGCTGCGCGACTATCCGGACTCACCGCAGGCGGAGGAGGTCCGGAAGAAGATCCAGGAAGAGGTAGCCCAATAGACAACGGCCAGGCCGAGCGTGGCGATACCCAGGTGTTGAGATGAAGCTGGGCATTTTCGGGGGCACGTTCGATCCCCCTCATGTGGGCCACCTGATCGTGGCCGAAGATGCCGCGGCAGCCCTGGGCCTAGATCGGATCCTATTCGTCCCCACCGGTACGCACCCTCTGAAAGGCGAACGCGTAGAGACGCCGGCGGCGATTCGCGTCGAGATGATAGAGGCGGCGACATCGGACTCGGAGCTGTTCTCCGTGGACGGTCGCGAGACTCACCGCTCGGGGCCGTCCTACACGATCGATACGATCCACGAGCTGAAAGAAGAGAATCCAGGGGCCGAACTGTACCTGCTGATCGGCTCGGATATATTGAGTGAGATCCAACGGTGGCATAGGATGGAAGAACTGGCCCAATCCGCGCGGGTCGTGGTTATGTCGCGTGCTGGTGCCGATGCAGAACCCGGCGGAATCTCCGGTGTCGAACTGATGAGCGTCGCCGTGACTGACGTGGCGATTTCCTCGAGCGACATACGGGATCGAGTCAGGGCGGGTCGGCCGTACCGGTATATGGTGCCGGAGTCGGTCCGCCAGGTAATGGAGAAGTACTCGTTGTACGAAGAATGAAGACGAAGCCAACACACAAATAGATAGAGAAGCATGATCAAGCAGCTAGTCACCAACGTGCTGGGCACAAAATTCGAGCGGGACGTTCGGAGTATTCAACCCATCGTGGATGAGATTCTCCGGCACGAGGAAGTGCTCGCGGATTACACCGAGGAGCAGCTACAAGCACAGACCGAGAAGTTCCGTTCGATCATCCGCGAGAAGACGGGGGCCCTCGAGGAAGAGATTCTCAAGCTCAAAGAAACGAAGAAACAAACCGAGGAAGCGCTCGAGCGCGAGAAACTTGCACTGCGGATCGGTCCGCTAGAGGAGGAATTGCAGGAGACGACCCAAGCGCTACTCGACGAGCTTCTGCCCGAGGCTTACGCAACGGTGCGTGAAGCATGCCGCCGCTTGTTGGGGCAAGAGATCTTTGTGCGTGGACACGACATCGAATGGGACATGGTGCCGTACGATGTCCAGTTGATCGGCGGCATCGTGCTTCACCAGGGGAAGATCGCCGAGATGGCGACGGGCGAAGGGAAAACACTCGTCGCGACGCTACCGCTGTATCTCAATGCGTTGCCGGGCCGAGGAGCTCATCTGGTAACGGTCAACGACTATCTGTCCAGGCGCGACTCCGAGTGGATGGGCACCGTCTTCAAGTACCTGGGCCTGACGGTCGGCTGCATCGACGAAACACAACCAGGGTCGCCCGAGCGACGTGCCGGCTACGAGTGTGACATCACGTACGGTACGAACAACGAGTTCGGCTTCGACTATCTCCGCGACAACATGGTGCACAGCCTCGAGGATCGCGTGCAGAGAGCGCACAACTACGCGATCATCGACGAGGTGGACTCGGTTCTCATCGATGAGGCGCGAACGCCGCTGATCATCAGCGGTCCCGTGGGCCGTGAGGACAATAAGAGGTACGCGGAGTTCAACTCACAAGTCACGAGCTTGGCCCGAAAACAGGCGCGAATCGTCAACGCGCTGCTCGCCGAGGCCGAGTCGATACTGGGTTCGGGTGACGGCGAAGACGGCGAAGAACAGGGAGCCTATCGCGTCGGTGAGAAGGTTCTGCTTGCTCATCGGGGTATGCCCAAGAACAAGAAGCTGGCGAAGCTGTTGCAGGAGGCGGGGGTCCGCAAGCTGATGCAGCGAGTGGAAGCGGACTACATGCGCGAAAAGCGTCTCCACGAGCTGGACGAGGCACTGCTGTACTCGATGGACGAGAAGGGCCACCAGGTCCATCTCACCGATCAAGGGCTGGACACCCTGTCACCGAAGGATCACGAAGCGTTCATCGTTCCCGACATCTCGGAAGTGTTCCATGAGATTGAACGCGACGAGTCTCTGTCGCCTGACGAGATGCGGACGAAGATCGCTCAAGTCGAGCGCGACTATGCCGCGAAGTCAGAGAAGATCCACATAATTCACCAGCTCTTGAAGGCCCACACGCTGTTCGAGCGCGATACCGACTACGTCGTGGAGAACGGCAATGTCATCATCGTGGACGAGTTTACCGGCCGGAAGATGGCCGGGCGTCGCTGGAGCGATGGGCTTCATCAAGCGGTGGAGGCGAAGGAGTCGGTGACCGTGAGGGGTGAGACTCAGACCCTCGCTACGATCACGATCCAGAACTACTTCCGCATGTACGACAAGCTGTCCGGAATGACGGGAACGGCCGAGACGGAAGAGGGAGAGTTCCACGAGATCTACGGGCTGGAAGTCGTGGTCATCCCGACGAACCGTCCGGTGCGTCGGATCGACTTGGACGACGTCATCTTCAAGACCAAGCGCGAAAAATACTCGGCTCTTCTCGACGAGATCGAGAGGTTCCACGAGCGGGGGCTGCCAATCCTGGTCGGCACCACGAGCGTCGATGCCTCGGAGACCGTTTCTCGCATGCTCCGGCGCCGGGGAATCAAGCACCAGGTGCTGAACGCCAAGTACCACGAACGTGAGGCTGAGATCGTTGCAGAGGCCGGTGAGCCAGGGGCCGTGACCATCGCGACGAACATGGCCGGCCGGGGCACCGACATCAAGCTGAAGGGCGGCGTGGTGAAATGCCGCGTCTGTGCGATCGACGCTCAACAGCCGTCGTTCGGTCAGGTGCACGAGGAGCCCGATCTGGCAGCCGGCTTGGCCAAGGAGCTCGACTGCTTTGTCGACCCACCGTGTGGCCTCGTGATCCTGGGTACCGAGCGACACGACTCGCGCAGAATCGATCGCCAGCTTCGCGGGCGATCCGGGCGTCAGGGAGACCCGGGCTCGTCCCGCTTCTTCCTCTCGCTGGAAGACGACCTGATGCGGCTGTTCATGGCCGAGCGGCTGGCCAAGATAATGGACAAGCTGGGCGCTGAAGAGGGAGAGGTCATCACGCACCCCCTGGTGACCAAGGCGGTGGAGCGAGCACAGAAGCGCGTCGAGATCATGAATTTCGACGCGCGCAAGCGGCTGCTGGAATACGACGACGTGATGAACCAGCAGCGCGAGGTGATCTACGACCTGCGCGTTTTCGCTCTCGAGGGTGGGGAAGACCTGAAGGGCGAGATCTGGGACATGATCCAGACCGCGGTTCTCAGTCGTGTGGACGAGTACATCCCCGCGTCGGGGCGCGAGGAGAACTGGGACCTGGCTGGACTGAAGAACAGGCTGCTGATCGATTTCTTCCTGCATTGCCCGGAATTGCCGGATGAGAATTCCCTCGATGCCGCCATGGAATGGGATGGAGCCGAGGCGGTCGCCGAGTACACGTTGGAGAAGACTCGGACGACATTTAAGAGAAAGATCGAGGATTTCGGGGAACAGAGCGAGCGGATTCTATCGTACGTGTTTCTCTATACGGTCGATGAGAAGTGGAAGGACCATCTCTACGATCTCGACCAACTCAAGGCCGGGATCTACTTCCGAGCCTGGGGACAGAAAGACCCGCTCATCGAGTACAAGAAAGAGGCCTACGATATGTTCGTGGACCTCATGTCGGATATCCGATCGACGCTAGCCGACCGGCTGTTCAAGGCTCAGTTGATGGCGCCTCAGCCCATGCGGGCCCCCCAGATCACCCGGATGAGCGGGCCGACGCTCGATACGACCGAAGAAGGTTACGCTCCGGGCGCTGCGGCCGTCGCAGCGCGGCAAGCCTTCGCTCCCACGGGCGTGGCGGCATCCGCGCAAGCGGGGGCCACCGGTATCGCTCCAGCACCCGGCGCGGCACCGCAGCCGGCTGTTGTGGGGCAGTCCAGCGGTGTCCTGGGTGGGGCGGCGGCCCGTCCCGAGCAGGTGGCCGCCAAGATCGCCGGTCGCGACGATATTCCGGCCGCCAATGCGCAGGCACCGAAGGACCGGGTAGGCCGCAACGATCCGTGCCCCTGCGGCTCTGGCAAGAAGTACAAGAAGTGTCACGGCCGCCCCGGCGCCCCTTCTCTCTAAGGCCGCATTTCTAAGGCCGCATTCGTACTCCTAGTGTCCGAGTAGGATCGCGGGTACACATAGGTGTCGCTGGCGGAGCGCGTGTGTTGCCTCGGGCTGACCCTACCCGAGTCGGTGACGATTCGTTGATACCGATCTCCATCATTCCCTGCAGTCCACACGTCACGGAGGCCGCACACCATTGCGCTGACCATAAAGGACTGGCCATCGAGAGAACGGCCGCGAGAGCGTTTCAGAGCGCTGGGCCCCACCGCTCTGCGAACCGCCGAGTTGCTGGCCATTCTGGCCTCCAGCGGCACTGGGGGGCGAAGCGCTCTCGAGATTGCCGAAACTCTGTACAATCGTTTTGATCGGTCGTTGCGCCGGCTTGGGAGCGCTCCGGGCTCGCAGCTGATGGCTGTTCCGGGGATCGGGGAAGCCCGGGCTGTAGCTATTCAGGCAGCCCTCGAGCTAGGGCGGCGCGCCGCCGAGGAGATTCGAAACGAAGACGACCGGGTTACCACGCCTCGCGATATCTACCGGCGCTTCGAGCTCCGACTGCGGGACCTGAGGCAGGAGGAGTTCCACGTTCTGCTGCTCAACACGCAGAACGCGGTGATACGGGAACTGATGATCACGCGTGGTATTCTCGACGCCTCGGTCGTTCATCCGCGTGAGGTCTTCGCCCCGGCATTGATGGAGGCCGCCGCAGCGGTCATTCTCGTGCACAACCACCCCAGCGGAGATCCAACGCCGTCACCCGCCGACCGTGAGGTGACTCGCCAGCTCGTCGAGGCGGGGCGAGTGCTGGGTATCCCCATCCGGGATCACGTGGTTGTGGGAAACGGCCGATACTGCAGCTTTCTCGACCTGGGGCTCATCTCGAGTCTTGACGGTTGATCCTCGCCGTCTGTGGTTTTCTCTGGCGAGGCGAGCCAGCGATCGCTGCCGTCTCCCGCCCTGCTAACTTGCGATGGGGCAGCAATCTAGCGATTCTAGCTGTGTCCGAGTTGCCAAGAGCCGGAAACCGGCCCCCGGCCTCCCGGGTATCATGGACTTGAGCGTGTGCCCACACCTTGAGGGCCCCTTTTCTGCCATCTGAGCGAGCGTAATGGCGTCGGATCGAATCACGGAAACGATGGAACGAGCCGACGGGCAGGAGCCGGCGTCCAGCGATGCCGTCCCACCGTCGCTGCCGCCCGATTTCCTGAGCGTTCTCGAGGAGACCCATGCCCGGTTGGACCTGGATCTTCTGGGGCGTGCGTTCGAGTACAGCCAGCGTGCTCATTCAGGCCAGAAGCGCAAATCAGGTGAGGACTACATCACTCATTGCGTGGAAGTCGGCAAGATCCTCGCGAGCCTCTACCTGGATACCGCGTCCATCTGTGCGGCCTTTCTTCACGACATCGTCGAGGACACCGAAATCGGTGTCGCCGAAATCGAGGCCGAGTTCGGCGAAGAGATCGCTACCATTGTGGACGGTCTGACGAAGATCGGCCGGGTCGAATTCAGTTCGAGTACGGAGCAGCAGGCGGAGAACTTTCGGAAGTTGCTCGTGTCGATGGCCCGAGATGCACGGGTGATCATCGTCAAACTGGCGGATCGGCTGCACAACATGCGTACGCTGGACGCTTTGCCGATCGGGAAGCGCAAGCGTATCGCGCTGGAAACTCGCGACATCTACGCGCCGCTAGCCCACAGGCTGGGAATGGCGAAGGTCAGATGGGAGCTTGAGGATCTCGCGTTCAAGGTCCTCGAGGATCAGGCTTACAAGCAATTGGCCAAGAAGGTTCGAGATCGACGTAAGCAACGGGAGGAATGGGTCCGGCACCTGTCCGAGCCTCTACGAAAAGAGCTCGAGAAATCGGGCATCGCGTGCGAAGTGACCGGGCGCCCAAAGCATCTTTGGTCAATCCACAAGAAGATGCTCAAGCGGAACAAGCCGTACGATGAGATCTACGACCTGATGGCGATTCGCGTGACGACGCAAAGCATTCGCGACTGTTATCATGCTCTGGGCGTGATCCACAACAAGTGGACGCCGCTGACCGAGCGGTTCCATGACTACATCGCGACGCCGAAGTCGAACATGTACCGGTCTCTCCACACCACGATCTTCGGGCCGGGTGGTCGTCTGTACGAGATCCAGATCCGTACCCACGACATGCACCGAACGGCCGAATTCGGGATCGCGGCACACTGGCGTTACAAAGAAGGGTACAAGGGCGCGCCGGACGAGGTCGACGAAAAGCTCGCCTGGTTCCGACAAGTACTCGAGTGGCAGGGGGAGACGCGGGAGCCCGAAGAATTCATGGAGTTCCTGCGCATCGATCTCTATCAGGACGAAATATTCGTCTTCACTCCGGCCGGTGATGTGAAGCAGCTGCCGAAGGGCGCCACACCGATCGACTTTGCATTCGTCGTACACACCGAGGTGGGTTCGCGTTGTTCGGGCGCGCGCGTGAACGGTCGTATCGCTCCGTTGACCCGAGAATTGCAGAGCGGCGATACGGTCGAGATCATCACCAGTGCGAAGCAAACGCCTTCACGCGATTGGCTGAACTTCGTACGCACGGCCCGGGCCCGCGGCAAGATTCGGCACTGGATCCGCCAGGAGGAACAGGACACCGCGGTGCAGATCGGGAAGGAATTCCTCGATCGCGAGCTTCGCAAGCGGAAGAAGAAGGTCTCCGACCAGGAACTGCAAGAGACGGTGGCGAGGGCAGGCTATCAAACCCTGGAGGGCCTGTACGCCGCTTTGGGTCGAGGGGACGTTGGTCTCTCTTTCGTGTTGAGGCAGCTGTGGCCGGACCAGCAACTTCCGGTCGAGCCGATCAAGCCGTCCAAGCTGACGCGGATTGTCGAGCAGATACGCGGCGGGCCGAAGGGTGTGAAGATCCAGGGGATGGACAACATGATGGTCCGCTACTCACAGTGTTGTCAGCCGGTGCCGGGCGATGACGTGATCGGGTACATAACGCGTGGGCGAGGTGTGTCGATTCACAGGGTCGACTGTCCTAACATCCTGAAGTTCAGCGAGCATCCGGAGCGACGCATCGATATCGACTGGCAGGCGGATGCGGCGCAGTTACTGTTCGTGCGTATCGTGGTGGAGGGGACGGATCGACGCGGGTTGCTGTCGGACATCGCCAAAGCGATCACCAACACCGGCACCAATATCCAGAGCGCTGCCACCGACGCGGTTGAAGGTGGGATGCACGGTGAGTTCGTGATCGAGATCGAAGACCTTACCCACCTGACGAAAGTCATGAAAGCGGTCAGAAAGGTGAAGGGTGTGATCACCGTGGAGCGGCGCGAAAGATTGGCCGAGTCGGATCTTCAAACGGAGATCGAGTGATGGCCGCGTACTGGCTGTTGAAGAGCGAGCCCAGCGACTATTCGTTTGATGATCTCGAGCGTGATGGGCATGCCGTTTGGGACGGTGTCCGCAATGCCGTCGCGCTGAAGCATATGCGGAAGATAAAGCCCGGCGATCAGGCGTTCTTCTATCACACGGGCAAGGAACGAGCGATCATGGGGATCGTGCGGGTCGAGTCCGAGCCCTATCCGGACCCCGAGGTTGGAGACGAACGTATGGTCGTCTTCGAAGTTGCACCGCAAGGCCGGCTCTCTCAGCCGGTGGACCTGAAGCGCATCAAGGACAGTGGAAGGTTCGAGGGCTGGGAGTTGGTGCGGGTGCCGCGCCTGTCGGTCATGCCCGTTCCCAAAGCGCACTGGCATCGGATCATTGAGATGTCAAACGCGTGATGTGGCCTAGTTCCTAGCTTAACGGTGCCATTGAGGCCAGCATCATTCTGGGGTACTTTCTTAGGTACCGGTGCTAGACGTCGACGCCACCTCCCCCTCGCAACAACAAGTGATCGAGCAGGCCCCTAGCTTGTGGCATACGGCCTATCCCTTCTTGATGGGCGGTACAGCCACGCAAACCGGGATGTGATGGGCACGAGCGAAGCCGGACGAGAAATGCGCTTGGTGGCACGGGCCACCGAACTGACGCAACTCAGCCGGGTTTTTCAGGAAATCCGCGGCGACAAGAGCGGCCGCGGGCGCTTCGTAACGTTGACGGGCGCCAGCGGAGTCGGCAAGAGCGCCCTCGCGCGGGAGTTCCTGAGACAGGCCAAGTCTCTGGACAACCAGACTCTGGCGTTCAGCACTCAATGTGTCGAGGGCCAGGCCGGCCATCGTCCCTACGGGCCCCTGAGAGATCTGCTCGCGCAGGTGCGTGTGGCGGGAAGCGATTCCACGCTCGCGAATCTGGTGGGAAAAGAGGCGCCGGGTTGGCTGCCGAATGCGGCTCAGGCCGCCGGCCGTAACGCTCTGTTCGACCAGTACCTGACGCTATGGCGCGCGATCGCGCGGCAGCGACCCGTGATACTGTTCATCGATGACATTCAGTGGTGCGATCGCTCGACGCTCGACCTGTTGGGAAGAATCGGTAACACGCTGGCCTCGCTCCCCATCCTAATCCTCACCACATATGTGGACACACCTTCCGATGAGGCGGTTTCGATCAAGGGCGTGATAACGCGGGTCGGTCCCAATTCAATCGAGCTGGCCGTTTGCGACCTGGAAAAGGATGCGATTCTCAAGATCGCCGAGGACATTCTGGAGGGTTCGTTCACTTCTGAACTCGGCGACTGGTTGGTGGGAGCAGCGCGAGGCAATGCCTTCAGGGCTGAACAGCTGTTGCGGTGGCAGGTCGAGCAAAAGGTCGTTCGAAAGAAGCTTTTTCGCTTCTCGGTTCGCGAGCGCGATCTGCCCAGTCAAACGGAGCCGATCGAAGACATCGTGTTCGCCAGGCTCGACGGACTGGAACCCAATCTGCGTTGGACGATAGAGGCAGCGGCTCTCGCCGGTTCCGTCATCGACTCTGCCGTGGTCACCGGCCAGTTGGGCAAAGGGGAAGAGGAGGTCTTGGCATCGCTGCGAGCCGCCGAGGCACTCGGACTCATCGACGGGGAAGGTGACCGTCGTTGGGCGAACGGCCGCTGGTCGGTTCGTTTTCGGTTCCGCCACCCGCTCATCCGTCAGGCGCTGAGCGAGCGAGTCACGGGCAAACGAAACAACACGTTGTTGAGTCGAGCCGCGGAGATGCTCCAACAGTTGGCGGGTCACGGCGCCGATGAGATTGCTGATGAAATCACCGGGCTGTATCTGGGCACCGACATGACGAATCGGCTGCACAGTTGGTCGCTGAAAGCCGCCGACTTGGCCGACCGTTTTTACGGAGTGTACGAGGTCGAGGATTACCTGCGAATCGCGGCTCGGACAACGAGCGACGAGCTGGAGCAGCTGAGAATCGAGAACCGCCTGGCGCGCTTGTTTGCCGCGACAGAGAGGGAGCCCGAGGCCGAGGCGCTGGGCGAGGCGGTGTACGCACGGGCTCGCGAGTTGAAGGAAACCGGGCTGGAAGTCGATGCTGGGGCAATGCTCGGTTGGCTCCTTCTGGAGCGAGGTGTGCCGCCTCTGAAGTTGTCAGAGCTGGCCGGGCGATTAGTCGATACGGCCCGGTCGGCCGAGGTGCCCTCCCAACTGGTGATGGCGTTGGACCTGTCCTGCGTCATCGCGGAACGCATCGGCCGGGCCGAGGAAGCGCTGCTGATGGCCGAGGAGGCTCTGCATGTGGCGGGGCAGGGTGGGGACCCGCAGATCGTGGCTCAGGCCGCGTATCGGCTGGCCAGGGTCCACGTGTCGTGGGGCAGCCCGGATGAGGGGCGTGCGTTGGCGGAGCGGGCGCTGGATGTGTTTACGCAAATGGATGAACTCGGTGGTGTGGCGGTGTGTCACGACCTGCTGGGGCTTGCGAACTTTCGTGCCGGCAACTGGGACGGTGCACTGCACCACTGGGAATCGGCGCTCGAGAGCATGGAAGTGGCGGGCGTTCCCGATCAGAAGATCGCGATGCAAGTGAACATCGCCGAATTGCTGACGCTGCGTGGCGAGTTCGACCGGGCGCTCGGCCAGTTCAGATCCGGGCTTTCGCTGGCGGAAGAACTGGAGGATCAGCCGCTGGCACGACGGATCCGGACGGGGGTGGCGCGTCTTGAGTTCGAGCGAGGCGACTACGCCCTGGTTTTGAAACAGACCGAGGATATTCGCAAGGTGCTGCCCGAGAGCGGCGCATGGAAAGTCGATTTCCAGACGACGGCCGTTCGGGCCCTGGCGTATCTGGAGTTAGGTGACGAGCTACAGGCCTGGCAGGAGGCCGCGCGCTTGGAGCAGTTATACCAGGGCAAAGAGGGGTGGTTCGAGCGCCGTGCGGAGGGCGACGCGGTGCGCATCAGGGTCATCGATCTCGACAGCGATGCGTGGTTGGCTGGCACGGTGGCGAATCAGGGGATCGGGGAGACCGAAGACAAGGACCCTTACGGCGAGGGTTTCCTGCAATACCACCGCGCCCACGTGCTTGCGCGGGCCAAACCGGCCGATGCGCGAGAAGCGGCCGAGCGCGCGGTGGATCTCTTCGCCAAACTCGGTGCTGTTCCCATGCTCAGGCGCGCGGAGCTGCTTCGCGACACCCTTCCGACGGTCGATGTGCTCGCCGACGAGCCGGAGTCGGATGAGATAGACGACGACAAGATCGACAGCTTCTTCGACAGCTTCGGGGAGTAGCGGCGCGTCCCGGACGCTGATGTGCGGCGGTTGCCGGCGCCTTGGCCGGGGGCCGCTTTCTTGTTTATTAGCGGGTATGTCACGCGGAAAGTCCCCCTTTGATCTGCGGTCACCGTTCAGCCCGACCGGCGACCAACCCGGAGCCATCGAGGAGTTGGTGAGCGGTCTGCAGCGCGGAGAGCGCTGGCAGACCCTCATGGGTGTAACGGGTTCGGGCAAGACCCTGACGATGGCGAACGTGATCGCCGAGCTCGGCCGCCCGGCTCTGGTGATGAGTCACAACAAGACGTTGGCTGCCCAGCTGTACGGAGAGCTGAAGCAGTTCTTTCCGGTCAACGCTGTGGAGTACTTCATCTCCTACTACGATTACTACCAACCCGAGGCGTACGTACCTCAGACCGACACGTATATCGAGAAAGACGCGTCGATCAACGACGACATCGAAAAGCTGCGTTTGCGGGCGACGTCCAGCTTGATGGAGCGGGAGGATGTGATCGTGGTCGCCTCGGTCTCGGCGATCTACGGGTTGGGCGATCCCGCCGACTACCGAGAGCTTCTGGTGCTGCTCGAGCGCGGTCAGCAGGTTTCGCGCGATGCAATCCTGGCTGCCCTGGTCGAGATCCAGTACAATCGCAGCGACCTGGATTTCCGGCGCGGCACGTTCAGGGTTCGCGGCGACGTCGTCGAGGTGTTCCCGGCGTACGAAGAACAGGCCGTGCGCGTCGAGCTATGGGGAGACGATGTCGATCGCTTGACCAAGATTGACCCGCTCACCGGTGATGTGATAGCGGAACTCGAGCGCGCCGCGATCTACCCTGCCACGCACTACGCCATCGGCCGGCCGTCGGTGACCCGAGCGACGAGGTTGATCCAGCAAGAACTGGATGACCGTCTAGCCGAGTTCCGCCGCACCGGCCGCCTCCTGGAAGCCCAGCGTCTGGAACACCGCACGCGATACGACCTGGAGATGCTCCGTGAGATGGGCTACTGCGCCGGAATCGAGAACTACTCCCGCCATCTCTCCGGACGCGCCGCCGGCGAACGCCCCAACTGCCTTCTGGACTATTTTCCGGATGACTTCCTGGTCATCGTCGATGAGTCGCACGTCAGCGTCCCCCAGATCGGAGGGATGTACGAGGGCGACCGCTCGCGAAAGCAGACATTGGTGGACTACGGGTTTCGCTTGCCCAGCGCCTTGGACAATCGCCCGTTGATGTTCGATGAGTGGGAGGAGTTGGTGCCCCGGGTGGTCTTCGTATCGGCGACGCCTGGCGATTTCGAGCTGAAGCGTTCCGGTGGGGTCGTGGTCGAGCAGGTCATTCGCCCCACGGGCCTGCTGGACCCTGAAGTTGAGGTGCGTCCGGTAAGGGGCCAGGTGGACGACTTGATCGGCGAGATCCGGGAGAGAGCGGGGCGTGGAGAGCGGGTGCTGGTTACCACGCTCACAAAGCGAATGGCTGAAGACCTCACCGAGTACCTGTTGGGCGTCGGCGCGCGGGTTCGGTACATGCACGCGGATATCGATGCCATCGAACGCGTCGAGATCCTGCGTGGGCTGAGATTGGGCCTCTTCGACGTGTTGGTCGGCATCAATCTGTTGAGGGAAGGGCTGGATTTGCCCGAAGTCTCTCTGGTCGCGATCCTGGACGCCGACAAAGAAGGTTTCCTTCGATCGGACAAGAGTCTAATACAGACGGTCGGTCGTGCCGCCAGGAACGAGCGCGGCAAGGCGATCATGTATGCGGACACCGTGACGGGCTCGATGCGTCGGTGCATCGACGAGACGAACCGGCGAAGGGAGATCCAGAGGCTGTACAACATCGAGCACGATATCACGCCTCGCTCGATCCGGAAATCGCCGGAGGAAGTGCGACGCGCCACCGCTGTGGCGGACAGCCGGCTGGCACCCGGCGAGCGAGCCGTCGATGCACTGGCCCAACTGCCCGATCTGGAGCCCGAGGAACTGGTCGAGCGGCTGACGACCGAGATGGAGCAGGCGGCCGAGGACCTCGACTTCGAACTGGCTTCCGAGCTTCGCGACCACATCTTTCAGCTCAGGGCCGAGATCGAGACCCGGGATCGCAAGCAGGCCGGCGTTCATGCAAGACGGGGGCAGCTGAAGCGATGACTTCGCCTGACAGTCTGGGGCCGG